>Ga0193717_1001908_pt1 | contig 12404 bp, 8 predicted proteins | sample U2c2metaG_FD_145900 | JGI IMG/M metagenome (GOLD analysis project Ga0193717, IMG submission 145900) | Soil microbial communities from a riparian zone of the East river system, Colorado, United States - U2c2 | ecosystem: Environmental > Terrestrial > Soil > Riparian zone | place: USA: East River...
GTGTAAATACGTGTATCAGCGTTTGCGGATAGGTAATTTTACGCGGATACCCATTTAACACCTTGTCTTTGGCCATATAAATGTTTGCGAATCTGCCTTTAGCTTAATTTTTGCCGGCGGCAGGATACGCGTTCATATATTGATATAATTGCGCGCCGGTAAGCAGGAACGCCCCTATGCCATATACCTCAGTACTGTTTTCGGTAACCGCATCCGGACTGGCACCAATGCGCTGTACATAACCCAGCATACCATCGGGATGAACAGCGGCAGCCAGTGCAGCCCAGGCTTTTTTAACCACCGGCCAGTATGTTTTACTATCCAACATGCCATGATTAAGGCCCCATAACAAGCCATAGCAATAAAAGCCGGTACCACTTGTTTCTTTAACGGGATAGCTTTCGGGATCAAGCAAGGAGGCGTGCCAGCTGCCGTCGGGCTGTTGCAGCGAGGCTATTTTGGCGGCCATATCCCGGTACAATTGTTCAAACTTCTTTCTTTCGGGATGATTGGCGGGCATATTCTCCATTACCCTTACCAGGCCGGCCAATACCCATCCGTTGCCCCTTGCCCAAAATACTTTTTTTCCATTCTTTTCCTTTTTATCCAGATAGCTGCCATCCCTAAAATAAAGATGCTCAGATGGGTCATACAAATAATCGGTGGTCTTCCACCAGAGTTTAGTGGCGGTATTTAAGTACTCCGGGTTCCCGGTAGCGGTGCTCAAATAGCTTAATGCTGTGGGCCCCATAAACAGGGCATCGCACCAGGCCCACTCCCTTGACGCTATATTATTTTTCCACTCCAACGATTCATCATGCGGTTTGCTCACAATACTATCGGCCAGTAAGGTGAACGGCGTTATCATCTTTTTGTCTTTATAACTGGTATACAACAAAGCGTAGGTTTGCCCAATGCAATAATCATCGGCCATGAAACGGTTACGCCCAGTGTTCCAGTTAAGGTTGTTGCCAATATTAACAAGAGCGGCTAAATATTTTTCGTTGTTTTTTATAGATCCCAGTGCATAAATACCGGTATAACATGCCGCATTGGTCCAATCGACCTTTGAATGTTTAAAACCATTGGTATTCCATTCGTTTAGCTGCCAGTCGGCAACCTTGTGCATGATGTTTAATATATATCCCTTTTGCAATAAAGTGTCCTGCCTGGGTTGCTTGTGAGCCTGATGCGTTGCATAAGCATCCGTACCAACTATAAAAAACAACAGTACGATCAATTGGAAACAAAAGTATTTTGATTTTACCAGGGACATCATCTTTATTTATTTTAGGTTGAGGAAGCTAAAGATAATATATTTTGAGTTAACTGGCATCTGTAGCAAACAGATTCTGTTACGATACCGGTGTTATTACCCTTACTCCATTTTCGCCTGCAATTACGGCTTTTGTGGCCAAGCGGTAAAACAGGGAATGCTCTACTATACCAGGGATCATTTTTACCTGTACGTTTAAGTGCTGCCATTGGGGCAAACTTGAAAATTGAATATCGGCAAGCAGGTTACCATTCTCAGAAATTACAGCGCCATCCTTTTGATTGCTCATGCGTAATTTTATTGCGGCGCCAGGGCAAACTGATGTAAGCCGGTCAAGCACTATTTGCAGGGCCTGGGGTAAAATTTCGACCACCAGGGGATAAGTTGTATCCAATTGAGGAGCGAATTTTGCTTCATCGCCCATTAAAATAAATTCACTGGCCATTGATGCCAGGATTTTTTCGGATGTATGGATACCGCCGCCGCTTTTTAACGCGGTTAGTTCCTGATCAAATTGGTCACATCCATCAAAATAAATATCCAGGTTTTTCACCATGGATGACGACTTTATGTTTAAACCATGCTGCAACAGATAGGCATTTGTTTTGAAAGATGATGATACCAAAACAACAGAGCGGGCAAGCTCCTGATCCTGACTAATCATATCGACCAAATGAAAAACCGTTGTTCCGGCTCCCAGACCAATTGTTTGGCCTGCTTTAATAAATTTAAAAGCGGCTTTTGCAGCCTCTAATTTGTAATCGGTCATGTGTTTAATTTTAGGCAAGATAGCTTATATCCCTTCAATAAAAAAAAGCATTGATTCACGCTACAGCAGATAAATAGGTAGCCATTGCCGCGATTTTCCAAATATACTGCAATTGAAATTTAACACCCAAAGTGTTTAATCCCAGCACTACCGCGTAAACTAAAAAGCCGGCAACTATTAAAATAGCTGCCGGCTGCAGTAAATAAAACGTATTATACTTAGTTATTGTTATTTATCCAGCTTAAACATACTTAATTCCAGTATATGGAAATAATTTGCTTCGCCCCAGGTTTCCAGCACCTTAAACCTGATATACCTTACCGCGGGCACCCCTCCAGGAAAGGTGAATGGTTCTCCGGCTGCTGCAAAATCCGCATCGGCCTGGCTGTTTTGCCCTACAGGTAAACCAGATGGTTTAACAGAAGTAAAACTTGCCAGTTTTACCCAGGCACTATAATCGCCGTTGGAGCCTGGATTATTACTGCCCCATATTTCAAACCTTTTTGGATTTCCATAATTATATAAACCCGAAGTCCGTTGCCAGATTTTCATTTTTGCCAGTGATGCCTGCTGGCCCATATCAAATGTAAACCAAATAGGAAAGTCCTGACCTGGAGTATGGAAACCGGGTTCGTTTGTGCTCTTATCCCATAAATAATAGGTCTCCCAGCCATAGGCCGATGAAACATCTGTAGGGAGATTAAAAGCCTTGAACAATGATTTATCGCACTCCACAATATTGTATATTTTGGGGAAATCATCATAGCTATTCACATTGAATATATCGACAGCATTTTTTGCCGGAATGTATGATGACCGGTATTGCAAAGAGCTCCCTATCTTATAATTGGTCAAAGTAATGGCACTGCTATCAGGACTAAGTAACTTCTCCTCGGTTGCACCCAAATTGTTGGTATATTTTATGGAAGTTGCCACGTTATTGGTATCGGCCTTATTAAAATAAAGGGTAACCGATCCGTTATCATTTAACTGGTAGGGGTTTGCGGCATTATAGGCACGGTTTAACAGCGTTGCCTGGTAAACAGGTCCGTATACCCTTACATTGTTAAGGTCCTGCCCTACTGATGTATTGCCTTCGCTATCATGGGCCACTATCCTGAAATTGTAAACATACTCCTTAAGGTTTGGGATAGAAACGGTGATCGAATCGGCAGGGTCATGGCTTGTGGCATTAACTACCACGGAGTCGGTCCCGTTATTCCAGGTAATAACATAATTCTTTATGCTTGGATCAGGACTTGGGCGCCAAACCAACACCGCCCTTAAATTTCCGGCATGGGAGCCCACGCCAGTAGCCAAGCCCGGATAAGTTATCTCATGGTTATCTAAAAATGACTTATAATCCCTGTCATATTTTTTGCAGCCAAACAGCGCAAAGCATATAAAAAAGAAAACAGTAACATTGAATGTGATTTTCATTTTTCTAATTTTTTAATTAACGATATACTGCATTTACTGAGGACTGCCATATAATGATATCTCTTTGGCATGAACATAATCAAGCCCGGCCCAGGTTTGTGTACATTCAAACCTGATAAATTTTACAGCGGGTGCAATGTTTGGCATTTTGAAATTAACCCCGGCTGCTCCGAAAGCGATATCAGCCGCGTTGGCCTGATTTGCAGGCAAGCCCGACGGCGGGTTGGGATAAACAAAATTGCCCATGTTCACCCAGTCGCCGGCTACGGTACCCGGTACTGAATTTTTAGGCCATGGCGTATAATCCTGCGGATTATCCTTAGTTGAGCCCCATATAGTGAATGCCCTGGTATTCTGATAACCATAAATATCCGGCAACCTGTTCCACAAAACTAAACGACTGATCTTGGCCATTGTGCCCAGGCCGAAAGTACCTATCTTGAGCGGATTGCTTAAGGTATGCCACCCCGGATCGCCTGTGCTTCCGTCAAAGAAGTAACGAAACTCCCAGCCATAACCTATGGGGCTGTCACTTGTCAGGTGATAGGTATAAAATTTACTTTTATCAAGCAGTGTTTCAAATAATGGTGTCAGTGTTTTATATATGGTGTCTGAAACGTTTCCAAACCTATCGGTTGTAAAAACACCAAATTTTACGGGTTTTACAGCAAAACCCCTTACCGAAACATTCACCGTATCATTACTGATATATTCGGGCTCCTGCTCATCATATTTTTTTGTGGTATCGTTATAAGATATAACATGCACAGCCACAGGCACCTTGTTGGGATTAAACCCATAGAAGTTAACCCCTCCAAAATCAGGTGTAATGGCCAGGTTGGAGTTGATAAGCAGGTAATTAGGCGTTTTAGGGTTTACCTTTACCACCACCGGATCAGACATGATATTGGCCCGGCTCACGGCATATAAAATAATTTCATATTCTTTAGCGCGGGCAAAACCATCAACCGTTATGGTATCTGTATAATAGCTGGCCTTGGTTTCTCTTACCGTTTTATCATTGATGTTATAACGGGCCAAAACATATAAGAGGTTTTTGGAGCTGGGCAATTTATAGATAACACGGGCGCTGCCGTTCAAATTCTCCACCCTTGCGCCGGTTACTATATCGGGTTTGGTTTTATCGTTTGATACTATCTCAATGTTCGATTCGCTCTTTTTACAAGAAGCAAAAAACATGATCAGTAAAACCGGAGCCAGCATTGAAAATGTAAAGGTTCTGCGGTTAATAATCTTTTTCATAATTTATATTTTATTATTGATCATTACAAAAATTCTATGGCAACCGGTACTGCTACCAGTATGGGTTTTGAACAAGGTTTTCATTTACTATCACATCTTGCGTGCTGATTGGCCATAAATAATCCTTTAACCCAAATACCGGGATAAGAACTGTTTGCGGGCGGTAATAATTTACAGGATTGCCTTCGTTGATGCTCCAGCCCTGTAGTGGTCTGCTCAAAACATCCTGCAATTCTTTCCACCTGCGCAGATCCCATCCTATCTGGCCTTCAAAACTCAGCTCAATGCGTCTTTCCTGGTGAATTATCTGGCGCAGGCCCTCCTTATTGCTCGGTTTATTAGGGTTTTTTGAATAAGCCGACCATGATACCTGTACACCTTGAAGCCCGGCCCTTGTCCGTACCTTATCAATGTAATTGTACACTTCTGCCGAAGGGCCTTCAGCCTCGTTCAGGGTTTCGGCGTACAAAAGGTATAAACCGGATAAGCGTATCAGCGGTAAATGAAAATCAATAGGTGTATAGGTTTGATCCATTACCGATTGATAATTTGCCAGCTTTTTGGGCCAGTATCCTGTAAAGTTGGTTGAGTTAAAACTTTTAGGACCCGATACCGCGAATATGCCGCGTGCCTGCACATAATATGCTTTATCCTCATCAACCACTCCATTACCAAACCATATACCGCCGTCAAAACCTAAATCGGCATAAAACCTTAATTCGCGGTTAAAGTGCGCTTTTGCCGTTTCATAGTCCTGTTTAATGTAATGCTTGTTTGCATCATCGCCCGGTTGCGGTATAAAACGGTTAGCATAATCCCAGGTGTTATCCTCATTGATAGGAACCCCCTTGTTGGTATAAAACAGGTCGGCTTCAGAAATAGGCACAGCCCAGTTTGACGGATATGTATTAGCCAATGAAACAGCGTTAGTGGTAAGTTTGGGAATAACATATCCCTGGTAGCCAAAACTGTAATTTAATGCCCATATCAATTCGGGGTTTTGCTCCCATTTTTCGGTTACTGCCGACTGCAGCGTTAAAATCTTTTTCAACTCATCAGACACATTGCTGCCTACGCCTGTTGTGGGTACCTGGGTATATAGTTTAAGCCCCTGCGCCTCACATTCAGTTATCGCGGCTTTACAGGCATCAGCCGCTTTTTTCCATTTAGTAGCATCGTACGTGGCAGAAAAAAGGCTTTTGCTGTCATGATCCTTAAAACCGGCATAATCCGGATTGCCATTAAATAATGGGCTGGCAGCGGTGGTTAACACTTCCGCTTTTACCGACATGGCAATAAATTTGGTGATACGGCCAAATTCCTTTGCCTGGTTTTCAATAACCGGAGGCAGATCAGGAATAGCCTCATCAAGCAACGATACCACATATGCAAATGACTCATCAACTGATGATCTTTTACGCTTCAGCGTTTCGGGTGCCGCGTCAATCGGGTAGCTGTCTTTAATTAAGATCACAGGCCCGTACATTCTCATCATATAATAATGATAATAGGCTTTCAGGAATTTCACCTCTGCTATCCATCTTTTTTTCTCGGATACGGAAAGATCAATTGGTTTATCAATGTTTTCAAGCATGATATTACACCTTCTTAAAGCCTGAAAAATGGATACACCTCCATTGCTACCGCCCCAGTAATTTAAAATTGGGCTGCCGCTGGTTTGTACGCCCCTTATCAGGTTAAACCCTCCCTGGTCAAAGAAATTAACGCTAAGGTTGTTAGGATAAATAATTTCAGATGAAGTTGTGAAGCCGGCGTTGTAAATAACGTTCGACATTTTCTGCATGTCTGAGTAACAGCCAAAAAGATAGTTTTCGGCTTCATTCCTGTTTCTGAATGCATAATCAAGTGTGCCTACATTGTCGGGCGTTACATCCAGGTATTTTTTACATGAAAGGCTTGTCATACAAAGCGCTATCAGGAAAATAAATTTATAATATGATCTCATATCGTCTGTTTTAAGCTGTTTATGATTATAAATTCACGGTTAGACCCACATTGAATACTTTTTGAATAGGATAGGCAAAACCGTTACCACCCAGTTCAGGATCCCACAGTTTGAAGGGGCTCCAGGTAAGCAAATTCAATCCGTTAAAATATATACGGCAGTTTGACAGCTTCATTGATTTTGCTATGCGTGCAGGCAGGGTATAACCTATCTCTAATGATTTAAGCCTTAAAAAGCTGCCATCGCGCAGCCACCAGGTGCTGGGCTGTATATTATTTGTTATAGAAGCGGTTGTGGTTCCAAGCCGTGGATAGGCCGCATACAGATCCTGATTTTCTTCGGACCAGTGGCTATTGGCAAACTCCTGTAAAACCTGTGTATTACCATATACATATTTATCAGGGCTGGGTATAAACGGGCTTACCCTGGTAGGGTCAATAAAGAAAGATACCCTTGCCTGACCCTGGAAAAATGCGGAAAGATCGAAGCCCTTAAATCCGGTTGAGAAACCAAAACCATAAACAATTTCGGGAGTTTGGGGATAGCCTAAAAAGGTAAGGTCCAGATTATCTATTTTACCATCGTGGTTAAGATCGCGGTATTTGATATCGCCGCCCTGCGGAGGAATACCATTAATTGTATTGTTATCCGCATCCTTAGTAGTCATGAATTGCGAAGGAGAGTTCCTGGCCTCCTGATCGTCAACAAACAACCTTTCGGCTACATACCCGTAGCCCCGACTGATTGGCTGGCCAATAAAATGCCTCCAGGGCTCCTTAAAATTAGGCTCTTCAATATAGGTGTACTTGTTGGTTGAATACGTAAGGTTACCTCTGAATTGTGCCCAAAAACTATTGCTGAAGTTTTGTTTATAATCTGCAGATAGGTCGATACCCTTTGAATCAACCACGCCCAGATTAGAGCTGATATTTGACTCAAAGCCCTCGCTTGACGGTACTACCCGATCACGCAAAATGTCATAGCGGTGATTTTTATAAAACTCAGCCACAATGTTCAGGTTTTTCAGTAAGGTCATTTCAACTGCAAGATTGGTTTGCCTTGATGTTTCCCACGTAATATTCCTGTTCTCGTAGTTGTTTATAAATACACCTTTGCGTTCATAGGAGTTATTAAACCCAAATTGGGAATAGTTGGGTCCGTCTTTTAAATTAACATCTGACAGGTAGAAGAAACGCTGCTGGCCGATAGCATCATTACCCACCAAACCATAACTGCCGCGTATTTTTAAGCGATCAATAAAAGAAGGGTTCCAGAATGATTCGTTAGATATTACCCATGAACCGCCGATGGTTGGGAAGAAACCATACCTGTGGTTTTCAGAAAAACGCTCAGAACCGTTATAACCAAAGTTTGTTTCAATAAAATACTTGCTTTTATAGCCATAGGTCAGTCTGCCCGCTAATCCTAAATTCCTGAATGGCAGGGAGTACTGTAATGTTGTTACTAGTAATTTAGGGTCTTTTGCACTTGAATAAACTGATTGCTGTACGGTACCTATTAAAGTAGCGTTAATATTGTGATCGCCCAGTTGTTTGTTGTATTCAAGAGCGGTTTGCAAATACAGGAACGTATCTGCATTTGGTTCATTTTTGCTATAGGAAAGATACTCCTGCGCTACATTATTACCGGTAGGCTGCGGGTTAAGCCAGGTTAAGGTATATTTATCGGTTTGCTTATCATACGAACCAATATTATAGTAGAAAGGATTATAAGCTAACTGCGAATCAAAATAAGAATGCCTGTTGGTATTAAATATACCCCTGAACTTCAACCCATCAGTTAAAAAACCTAAATTTTGATTTAACTCCAGTTGGGCCGACATTCTTGATTCTGATGAGTTTTTATGCCCCCTTAATAAGGCTGCGTACGGGTTATTGTACAGGATATTATTGCTGCTTGTACCATCTGCCGTACCCACGTTACCAAACAGAATATGTTGCGCGTTCATATTGGCCTCATCGGGCTGATAATAGGCCGGGAACAACACCGGGCTGGTGTGGATGGCCACATTATACAGATCTGACGCGAAAGACCCATCGATAGTGATAGGACCATTATACTCATTAAAGTTGCCGGAAAGCCTTACCACTACCTCGGTAGTTTTGGTAAGGTTAATATTGATATTTGAGCGTAACTGGTAATTCCTGAATTTTACATTATTGTTATTATTGTTACGTAAATCGGTTTTTAAAACCCCGTTATCTTCGTTATAGGTACCTGTTATGTAATAACGGGCCAGTCCGGTTCCGCCGCTAACACTTAGGTTATTACGAAATGTAGTGGCGGTTTTCTTGAACAACATACCCAGCCAGTCAACCGCCGGATATACGTAGGGATTGCTACCTGGGGCATTGTTAATGGTGTTAACCGTATTATTGATCCTGCTTTGTGGAAACGGCAAAGGCAATTTAGGATCGCGGGTGAGCGAGGCCTCATTGTACAGGTTCATGTACTCAATAGGATCAACCAGGTCAAGCGTTTTTGTTGATTGTGACGAAGAGTATTCTGAGCGGAAATTAATTTTGGCAGGCCCCTCTTTACCCTCTTTGGTACTCACCAATATAACACCATTGGCACCTCTTGCCCCATATAGCGCTGTGGCGCTCGCGTCTTTTAATATAGAGAAACTTGCAATATCATCAACCTGCAAACGTGCCAGATCGGTGGTTGTCATCTCTACGTTATCAATCAGGATCAGCGGGTCCTTTTTATACCCAAAAGTGGTTACCCCCCTTATAAAGAATGAGGCATTATCCTGTCCCGGCTGGCCGCTGCGCTGGTATGATATTATACCGGCTGCCTGCCCTGCAAGGGCAGCAGTAAGGTTACTTGCCGGAATTTTTAATTCACCCGGCTTAATGCTGGTAACCGAGCCCACAAGGGCCTCTTTACGCTCCTTTTTACCAAACGCGGTAACCACTACCTCATCGGCCAGCAGGTTATCATCTTTAAGAGCCACATTAAATATTTTGTTTTGTGCCGATACTTTAAACGTTTGCGGTTTAAAGCCTACAAAGGAGATTCTTAATACCGCGCCATCCTCAACATCTAAAATAAACCGTCCATTCTCATCGGTTATGGTGCCTATTTTGGTATTGCCCAAAACAGAAATAGTTACCCCGGGAAGCTTAACACGCGTGCTATCAGTTACCGTACCGGTAACCGTAATTTTTGTTTGTGAATAAGCTGCGCAATAAAACAGGGACAACGTTAAGAGCATTAAACAGCGCCGTATAAAAAACTGCTTAGGCTTTTCATACTTTTTAAAAAGTACTTTACTAAAAATGTAAGATTGCTTCATAAAATTGGGTTCATAAAAATTATTTTAATTAATCGGGTTTTAATAAAATCAGTTTCTTTATAATCCACCGGATTATTGAGGGAATGAGTAAGCGGTTTATCCCAACCAAAAAGCAATTGTCATCATATAAAAAGGCATGCTTTGATTCAATAAATTTTGTAGCTGTAGTTTGATTATTATAAGCTGAATTTGAATTAAAAAGAATAGGCTTCCCCTTGAAGCCTTGTCTTTATTTTTAAGACCTCTAACAATAAACATCTATTGCTTAAGCATATAGGAACAATAAACTATCTGGCTAAGGGTAAATAAATTGGCGTACTTTTCCCTTGTGATATTAATAGTCAAATTTTTACATACTGATTTGGTTTAGTTAATAATTGGTTCTGTAAATGTAAGTGACTGGGAGATATTTAAAAATGGATAAACTTTCAAAAAAGATGGACAATTTTATGAATTCACATCCTGTAAGCAGTTTTGTCCATCAAGTTATCCTGCATTCAAAAATTGATCGTAAAAAATTGCACATTAACCAGTTAGCGCAGCGCGATCCGATTAATAATTTAAATGAATGCTGAAACGAATTAGCAGAAATATACTAATGAATGAATATCTGCAAAATTTTCCGGAAAGTAACGGGACAGTGAATTACCGACAACAGATCAGGCAACGGTGCTGAATTTATAAATGATGGTTTCCTGGTATATATCCCCTTTCTCCAATACCGTTGTTGGAAAATTTGCATGGTTAGGACTATCCGGATAATACTGGCATTCCAAACACAGACCATCAAATGAGCTATATCGATGCAAATGGTGCCCAGGGTAATTACTTTGAAGATAATCGGCTGTGTAAACCATTATAGCCGGATACGAAGTAAATACTTCCAGCTTTCTCCCTGATCTTTTTTCAAAAAGCTCAGCCGCCCGTTTATAACTGATATTGCTTTGTTCATTAAGTAAATAACAATCATTAATACCCGTAATTATATCTTCATTTATGACCATCTTATTCCTGATAGATGTACCTGTAAATGCTATTTCGCCAGTGGGTTTAATTCTCCCGGTCGGGATGTATTCATCATCATTTTCCAATACATTATCAGCATAAACTTTAAGGGAATGATCAAATATCTTACTGCCATCATTTGATAAATTAAAATAGGCATGGTTAGTAAAGTTGGCCACTGTTTTTTTATCGGCTACCGCATGGTAGCTGATGATCAATTCATTCAGATCCGTCCACCGGTAATTTACAGTAAGGTCAAGATCGCCGGGATAACCCCCATCTCCATTCTTACTCTGAATGCTAAAAGATAAGCCGTCGGCAGTTATAGTATATTTAAAAACCTTAGAGTTAAAACCGTTATGCCCGCCATGATTGGTATTTTTACCATCATTGTTTTCAAGCCTGTAAGTAATATCATCTATCTTAAATTTAGCTCCGGCTATACGGTTGGCATAACGGCCAATTGTTGCGCCCAGATAGCAGTTGTCATCTACATAAGCCTGTAATGATGTATAGCCTAAAACCGCGTTACCATAAACCCCGTGGACATCAGGAACTATTGCGGCAACCAGTGTGGCACCATAATTGGTTAACTCCACATAAGCACCACTGCCGTTTTTCATTTTAAAAAGAAATACAGGTTGGCCGGCATATTCGCCCCATGATTGGTAAGATATTTCGGTAGCGCTTTTGTTCATTATTTAATATTTATCAGCATTTTCCATTGATCATTGATAAGATCCCTGCTATTTTATAATCTGGTTGTTATATGGTTCCACTTTTAATTTAGGCATATCATTTCCCAAAACATCTGCATCAAATTCAATATGTATGTTTTGGGTTTCACCGTTCATCAATGAAAAATAATTATCGTTCATAATGGCAGGCAATATCTGCTCACCGGTTGACGCCCTGATAGCCTGCACCCTGATACCAAAAGCTACAGCATTTGATGATGAAGGGTTAGCGATCTGCGCGTTAATAAGATACTTACCATTTACCTTTATTGTTTTGTAGGTTACTTTGAGGTTTACTTTTGGCAGCGTATTTAAAGCGGTATAATCCTTTCTTTTATTACCGCGCCAGTAAAAGTTATCTGATATTAGTTTGCCAGTCTTATCCTTTAACTGCAGTTTGATAAAGTGTACATCAGTTAATCCCTCACTGGCAACATTGCCTTTATATACCTCAAAGTTAAACAGCGAATAACCCCAGTAAGTTCCGCGCTCAACGCCCTGCATCCTTACATATCTTGCACTTACTTCCGAAAACTGAATTTGCTGCTCACCGGCCTGGCCGTCGGTGGTACTGTACACATCCTTCCAATACTTTGCATCATCAGAAACCTGGATCTTAAAGGCTT
>Ga0193717_1001909_pt1 | contig 12400 bp, 16 predicted proteins | sample U2c2metaG_FD_145900 | JGI IMG/M metagenome (GOLD analysis project Ga0193717, IMG submission 145900) | Soil microbial communities from a riparian zone of the East river system, Colorado, United States - U2c2 | ecosystem: Environmental > Terrestrial > Soil > Riparian zone | place: USA: East River...
GGTCGGTGGCGTTGAAGGAAGTGCGCGCGCCGCGCGGAAAATATCTGCGCGCCGAGCCGGTGGCGGCGCTGTACGAACAGCACGTCGGATGCTTTCCGTTGCTGGAAGACGAGATGTGCGATTTTGGGATCAACGGGTTGTCGTCGGGTGCGTCACCGGACCGGCTCGACGCGCTGGTGGGGCGATTACGGCGATGCTGTCGGATCGGTATTGGGACGGGCCGAGGATAACGCAGCTGTGAGGACTGGCCGGCTCGTGGACAAGGATCAGCGAAGCGCTAGCAGGTAGCCCGCATGCTGGAGGGCCGGGCCGGGCACGCGCAATCGGCGGTTGTGCTGATAAGTCGCATTGTTGTGCCGGGCAGGTGTATCGCACGATGCAAAACTCCCCCCGCATGGCTCTCGACTTTCTGCTGTAGTATTTAGCTGGCAACTCGCGTCCCATGCTTGCGACTGCCGGATAGACCTCCTCTGCGGGAGAGCCGTGACGATCAACATCGTTCACAGGAAGGTGTCGAATGAAACCTAGCTTGATCGTTATTGGTGCCATGTTCGCCTTTAGCCCGCTGCTCAGCGATTCGGCGCAATCACAAGAGTACTGTCAAAAGTTCGGACCGCAGACGCCGAGGGATATTAGTAGCAAGGCAGGTACCAATCCGCGAGCCTTCCCACTCGCAGCCGCGTCCACGACCATGAATCTCTGCAATATTCATTTTCACGTCAACGCCGAGCACAAAGGGCCGGGGTTCTCGGTATTCGCCGGCAAGGGCGACCACGGCGGGTACAAATGCAACGAAACGTCAAAACTGACGCCGGCTGAGCTCAAGGCTCCAGAGGGCGGCGCGTGCAAGGGCCTCAAGCCCGGGGATACAATTGAAGTCCATTGGGTTCTGTCGTCTTGCGATGTCGCGCCTGGCAAGGGGCTTGAAGCGTGCCTGTCACCGCAATGCGCCAATCCGACGCTGCGGGTCGAGACACAAGTGTTTCTAGTCGCAAACAGCAAGTCGGCGCTGGACTTTACCAATTTCGATTATGCTGGCCCCCCCGCACGCGGCTTGCATCAGCCAAAGTCGCTGCCGGCCAAAACCGGAACGCCAGTCGTTTTTCGCGGCTCTACCACAGGCCCCAGCTACACTGAGCAGAAATGCTCGCCGCTCCAGGTTACCTGGAGTGTGAGGCCTGTATGCGCCAAGATCGATATCAACTCGGTTCACAAGTGGTGCGAGAAGAACGTGTTCCAAGAGGATCACGGCCATGGCGTACGTGAGCTCGTGACGACGCGCGCTTTGCTTGACAAAATCAGGTAGGTATTGTGCCCGAGGTTGGGCTGCTGCCCTCTGCGGCAGCCCAGATTTTCTGATGTGGGTGTACGTTTAGCCTACAGAAGTGGCGCGGTTCTGCACGAAGGTTCTCCATTCTGGATTCTACCGTCTCCCTTGGCTCAGCACTCGCGACGATCTTGCTCTTACCGCGATAGCGGTTTAGTGCAACACAGATTGTCCGACAGCAAGTAGCCCGCATGAGCCAACGGGTCGCGCGAATGTGCGCCCGATGATAAACTCCGCGATATGCGGAGAATGCGAGAAGGGCGGAGTTCGCTGCGCTGATCCGGGCTACGCTTGTTTGAAGCAATAGCTGACGCCGTTCCCCGGACGCAGCGCAGCGCGCCGCTCTTGGCGGCGTGGTGCGCTGCAGAGCCGGGGCCGTACGAGGGACTGCCTTCGCAACGGTCCCGGTTCTGCGAAGCAGCGCAAGCGCGCTGCATCGCGCCCGGGACACGGGAACATCTTTACCCCGGACACTCCGCGCCGCTGTCGATCCAGGCCTGCACCAGCTGCCCCGCGGTCTCCTGATTGCCGGGCGCAGGTTCGCGGCCGGCGCCGGGGGACCAGCCCCAGGCGACGAGGTCGTCCCTGGCGATATGCTCGTGCAATAGCTTAAGATCGCGGCCGCCGTTGCGCGCGGTGTCTTTGAGCTGGCGGCAGATGTCGCCGATGGATTTGCCTTGCCAGGCCATCTCCAGCGGCGCCACGGCCCAGCGCGGGTGGCCGGGAATGCTTTTGTAGCTCGCGGCCTCGCGCAATGTGACGTTCTGCTGGGTGTGGCATTCGCCGCAGGGCGTGCCGAAATTGCCGGTGTCGTTGCGCCACACCTTAGGGAGGTGCTCGTGATGGTCGGCGCCCTGCAGCGGATGTTCGCCGGCGGGATGGCAGTTCATGCAGCGCGGATGCGTCAGCACCTTGCCGACTTCGGTGAAGATCGCGCGCGAGCGCTCCGCCGGATTGGCGATCGACTGAAATTCGGACGGCGTCTTGAGGGGTTGGGAAGCGGGCGTTGTTGCTGTCTGCGCGAACGCCGCCGACAGCGCGATTCCCGCGCAGCCTGCCGCCAGCATCAAAGCCGGTGCTCGGATGGACATCTCTGGCCTCCCTTCGAATTCGGAGGGTAAGCGCGGCGCGCGGGATTTGTTCCATGCGGGAGGGCGTGTGCCCCGAACACGTCGTCCCCGCGAAGGCGGGGACCCATACGCCGTGTCGTCTCGATTTGAGCGAAGACGTTGCAGTGTCCGCGCTTGAACGGCAACGCCAGGGGTTATGGGTCCCCGCCTTCGCGGGGACGACGAGATGCCCGAGCTGATCCGCATTTTCACCGAGCGTGGCGATCTGGCGCATCTCGCATTGTTCCTGTGGGCCGCGGCCGCGAGCTGCGCGCTGTGGTTCAGCTTGCGCGAGCTCGGCGCCGCCTCGCGCCGCTTCGACGATTTCGTGCGCGAGCTCGCGCGCTTCAACCGCCGGGCAAAATCTTCCACCAGACACCATCATGACTGAAGGAACTCGATCATGGACAATCTGCACGCCACGCTCTCCTCGCTGCACGCCGAGACCAAATCGGAAAAAGGCCATCTCAACGTGTTCCGCGAATTTCTGGCGCAGCTCGACCAGCTGCAGCGCCAGGCCCCGGTGAAAGCCTCGCGCGAAAAACCGCCGTCGCGGCGCAAGCCGGCAAGGCGCGGGCGGGGAGCGTAGCCACACGTGTCCCGGGCGCGATGCATCGCGCCGCTTTTCGCGGCGCGATGCTTCGCAGAACCGGGACCGTAACGAAAGACTGCCTTTGTAACGGTCCCGGCTCTGCGGAGCGGCATGAAGAATGCCGCACCGCGTCCGGGACACGAGACCTTCACATCACCCGCGAGGCCGCCCATGCACGCGCCGTTGCCGCCGATGTCCCGTGTCGCGATTCATCCCGACGGCGCGATCGAGGGCTATGCCAGCCTGTTCGGCGAGGTCGACCAGGCCCGCGACATGGTGATGCCCGGCGCGTTTGCGCAGACGCTGAACGCCCGCGGACTGCGCAGGATCCCGATGCTGTTCCAGCACGATCCCGCAGAACCGGTCGGCGTCTGGCTGGAGATCGCGGAGGATTTTCGCGGGCTGAAGGCGCGGGGCCGGCTGATCCCCGATGTGATGCGCGCCAGGGAACTGCTGTCGCTGATCAAGGCCGGCGCGATCGACGGGCTGTCGATCGGCTATCGCACCGTGCGCGGCCAGATCGATCCGAAGACGCGGGTGCGGCGGCTCTATCAGGTCGACCTGTGGGAAATCTCCATCGTCACCTTTCCGCTGCTGAACGGCGCGCGCGTCAGCTCAGTGAAAGAGGCCGCGCCAAAACCCTCCCGGCAGCGCGCCGCGGCCGAAGCCGAATGGCGCGCCATGCTTGCCGGCGAGGACATCGGCATACCTCGCGCGAACCGCGCGCCGCTTGCGTCGCGCTTGCGCGAACGGACGGGCCGCAAGACCGCGCTGCGCAGCGTGGCGCGAAATACTCCGGCGCCGTCATCCACGCGCAACGGCTGAGCCGTTGTCGCGAGAGGTGCTCGCCCTTCTTCAGGGCGAGCCTCGAAGGATGCGGACACGCGCACTCGCGGCCCATCCTTCGAGACGCACTGAAACGCGTGGCGTTTGCCTTCAAATCGCTGACTTAAGGTTGTCTTTTTTATGCTATATAGCTTGAACGCCGGGGCGTAGGTCGTTGCTGCAGCTATCAAACACCATGCAGAAAGATACAGACGCCGCCGGCGCCAGCTACCTTGAGCAGCATGAGGATATCAGATGAAAACCATTGCCCAGTTTGTCGCCGATGGCATTACGACGCTCCCGGATCTGCAAGCCGCACTCCAGACCGCCATGCAATTGGAGTTCTCCACCATCCCGCCCTATCTGTGCGCGGAATGGTCGATCGAGACCGACCCAGGCGGCGTTGGCGCTATGATTCAAGGCATTGTGGTGCAGGAGATGTATCACTTCGCGTTGGCGGGTAACATGCTCACCGCGATCGGCGGGGTGCCCAGCATCGCCAACGCGGCTTTCATTCCAAGCTACCCGACCAACGTGCTGCCCGGCGGGATTGCCCAGAAACTGGCCGTCGATCTGCAGCCGCTCACGCCGGATCAGGTTCAAGTCTTCATGCAGATCGAATATCCGGAATTTCCGCCTGTTGCCCTCGTGGCAGAGGGGCCGGCAACGATCGGGGCCTTTTACGATACCATCGCCGCCGGTTTCACGACGATCAACCCTGCGATCAATACCAGTGCCTTCCAGGTCAATTCCGGCGAAGCAACATCGATCAAGAGCGTTGCCGATGCACTCGCGGCGATTGCGCTGATAAAGGGTGAAGGTGAGGGAACCGAGGGCTCTCCCGACCAGCCGGCGCAAGATCAGAACACGTTTGCCCATTACTACCTGTTCAAGGAGATATATACCCAGAAAACCCTGGTGCAGGACGCGGCGGGGAAATGGAGCTTCACAGGCGCCGCGATCCCGTTTCCGACCTGGTACGATTTTCAGCAATCGACCGTAACGCCAAGTCCGTCGGTTGCATTCAATCAGGCCGTAACGCAGCTTTTGATCGGGCTTCAGAAGTGCTGGACCAGCACCGCCAGGCCAAGCATCGGCGCCATGTTCACCCTCCAGACTCTTGGCACTGGCCTGATCCAGCAAGGGGTTCGTCCCGAGTTCTTATGGGATACCTCGGCTTGAACGGCGGGCTGGTCCGACCCCGTCGACTCAAAACGACAACTAAATGACTTGGGTCGTTGGGAGCGATCGGAACCGACGCGTGCGCGAGCATGTAGCCCGCATGAGCCAACGGGTCGGCGCAAAGCGCCGCCCGATGATAAGCTCCGCGATATGCGGGGAATGCAGGACCCCGGATACGCTGCGCTCATCCGGGCTACGGTTGCTGCAGCCCCAAGCCGATTCCGCGAAACACCTCGATCAATCAACCGCCGGTAAGTTGCCGAAACAGCGCCTTCCCGGCGATGATGACGGCATGGCGAAAGGTCGTTACTGGGATGGGCCGGACGGCGCGCATCGAAGCTATTGCGATGCGGTTGAAGACCTCACCATGAAATTCATGAGGGAACGCAAGATCGTCCCCGAGACCATGACGGCTGATCAGGCCCGCGACTTGCTGAAGGAGATCAGGGAATCGGACGATCCGCGCATTCGCGACTTTAATCGCACGATGCACATGCTGCGCAGGTATTTCGAGTTCGAGGCGGCACGGAGCGAAGCCGCGGGTCGGAGCAAGGACCATGATGACGCCCATGACCGCGTCTGGCGGAGCCTGCATGACAAGGCGAGCGAAGTTCTCGATGCCTTCGGCAAGAAGGATTGTCGCGGCCGGGCCGATTACTGGATCGTCGATGACGACTGGGGTTTGGACTTCATTCGGGTCGAAGCGCAGAATTTGCAGCTGCTCAAGCCCGTTGTCGTCGGCAAATTGAAGCAGATCCTCGGCGATTTTCCCGGATGGCACATCGCCGTTCGCGTCGACGTGCCGGGCACGGAAAAAACCTGGCCGCTGATGGGCATTCTGATCTTTCGCGGCCGGGTGATCGATCATCTGAAGCGTGAGTATCTTCCGGAAGAATGCCGCGCCTGGCGTTACGACTAGGCGATTTGCGAACGGCGAATCTTCCCGCGCGTAACACTCTGGCGCCGTCATCCTGAGGTGCCCGCCGCACTTGGCGGCGGGCCTCGAAGGATGCTGAGGCACGTGCCTGTGGCCGATCCTTCGAGACGCCGCGCAAGCGCGCGGCTCCTCAGGATGACGGTCGCGGTTTTGCAGCGCAGGCGCCTGTTATCACGACGCAGGCTCTCCGCGAGTCATTCCGGTGCTTGCTAAGGACGACGGCGAGATTGTTGCGCCGGCATCCACACTTACGACCACCCGACCACCACCCCCACCCAACCACCTCACCATCACACAGAAGGAGCACCACCCATGGACTATGACATCACCGACGCTGCCCCCGAGCACAAGGCGGGCATTGCCGTGCGCGACGAATTTGACGAGTTGCGCGCAACCTTCGAGCACTTCAAGGCGGCCAATGACGAGCGGCTTACCGCCGTCGAGCGGCGCCGGCCCGACGTGCTGCTGGAGGAGAAGGTCGAGCGCCTCAACGCCGCGGTCGACGTGCAGAACAAGCGCATGGACGAGTTCACGCTGAAGCAGGCGCGCCCCGCGCTGGAAGTGCGGGGCCGCGTTCCGCAGGATGCCGGCAGCCGCGAGCACAAGAGTGCGTTCGATCTCTACGTCCGCTCCGGCGAAGCAGCGGGCTTGCGCGCGCTGGAGACCAAGGCGATGTCGGTGTCCTCCAATCCGGACGGCGGCTATCTGGTGCCGGTCGAACTCGAGACCAGCATCGGCGAGCGGCTCAGGAACATCTCGCCGATCCGCCGCCTGGCTTCCGTGCGCACGATCTCGTCCGCGATCTATAAAAAGCCGTTCATGACCGCGGGCCCCGCGACCGGCTGGGTCGGCGAGACCGATCCGCGCAGCCAGACCGCCGCCGCCACGCTGGACGCGCTGTCGTTTCCGGCGATGGAGCTCTATGCCATGCCGGCGGCGACGCAGACGCTCCTGGAAGACGCCTCCATCAATCTTGACGAGTGGCTCGCCGCCGAAGTCGACCAGGTGTTTGCCGAGCAGGAGGGCATCGCCTTCGTTACAGGCGACGGCGTCAACAAGCCGAAGGGATTTTTGGCCGCCACCACGGTGGCCAATGCGTCCTGGAGCTGGGGGAATATCGGCTACGTCGCAAGCGGCGTCGCCGGCGCTTTCCCGGCGTCGAATCCGTCCGATGTGCTGGTCGACCTGATCTACGCGCTGCGCGCAGGCTATCGGCAGAACGCCACCTTCGTGATGAACCGCAAGACCCAGAGCACGGTGCGCAAGTTCAAGGATTCCACCGGCAACTATCTGTGGCAGCCGCCGGCGGCGCCCGGCACCTCGTCCAGCCTGATCGGCTTTCCGCTTGGCGATACCGAGGACATGCCCGACATCGCCGCGAACTCGCTCTCGATCGCGTTCGGCGATTTCCGCCGCGGCTATCTGATCGTCGACCGCGCCGGCGTGCGCGTGATCCGCGATCCGTTCACGGCAAAACCCTACGTGCTGTTCTACACCACCAAGCGCGTCGGCGGCGGCGTGCAGGATTTCGACGCCATCAAGCTGCTGAAGTTCGCGGTGAGCTAGTAAAGCCTCGTGTCCCGGACGCGGTGCAGCGTCTCTTCGACGGTGCACCGCAGAGCCGGGACCCATGCTGCGTATAGCCCGACGCCGGCGAGATGGGTCCCGGCTCTGCGCAGCGGCATGAAGAATGCCGCAGCGCGTCCGGGACACGAGGAAGAGCATCCGTGTCCCGGACGCGATGCGGCACGTAGTGCCGCTTCGCAGAGCCGGGACCCAGGCCACGAACGCTATGCCGGCGAGATGGGTCCCGGCTCTGCGCAGCGGCATGAAGAATGCCGCAGCGCGTCCGGGACACGGGATGCTGGCGCGGATCAAGAATTCAGTTCATTCGACAGATCACGCCAGTCCGGATTGAATTTCTCGATCAACTGAATCTTCCAGGCGCGATTCCAGCGCTTCATGGCGTGCTCGCGGGTGCGGGCTTCGAGAATGGAATCGTACTGCTCGAAATACACCAGTTGGTCGACGCCATACTGCCTCGTGAAGCCGGGGACAAGCCTGGCTTTGTGTTCCGCCACGCGCCGCGCGAGATTGTTGGTAACGCCGATATATAGCGTGCCGTTGCGGCGGCTGGCGAGAATGTAGACGAAGAAGACGCCTTCCATTGTTACCTGCCTTGCGTGTCGTGCCACCTACCGCGAGAGCACTATACCCCGTGTCCCGGACGCGGTGCAGCGTCTCTTGACGGTGCACCGCAGAGCCGGGACCCACGCTGCCTTAAGTTCGGAGCCGATGGGTCCCGGCTCTGCGCAGCGGCATGAAGAATGCCGCAGCGCGTCCGGGACACGAGATTGTTCGATCCGGAATTCCCCATGCCACATCACGACGACGCCTGGCTGCGCCATCAGCGCGAGCGATGGCTGCGCCACGACGCGCATTTGTGGGTTCGCCCCGACGCGGCGCGCTTTGTCCTACCGGGAGTCGATCCGGCGGATGTGTTTCCGACGCTGGCGCGCGAACGAGCGCAGGCTGAAGCAGCCACGCAAAGAGCGCGGGCGGCCGAGGACGCCGCCTTCGATGCGGAGATCGAACACGAACGCCGGGTGCTGGCGGCGATCCGCGCCGGGCTGAACGAGGTCAAGGCCGAACTCGCGCGCCGCCGCGCACTCGATGCAAAATACAGCCCGGCCCAGCCGCGCGTGCCGGCCGGCAATCCCGACGGCGGGCAATGGACCGATCGCAACGGCGGCCAGGGGATCGGGCAGGGCACCAGCCTCGCGCGGCCGATGGGCGGTGCAATGGGTTGCGCGTAATGCCGTCCGTCGCGCGCCGGCCGTCGACGCATTTTTTGGTTCGCTTGATCAGGTCGGTAAGATCAACGCGCTTACCGACGCCATCAAGTCCGGCAACGATCCAGCAAAGACCCTCGAAGAACTTCGGGAGCCGATCGGTTCAGACAGCCAGGGCGGCTATCACGACCACCACATCGTCGGTCAACATCCGGAGAACCGGGCACGGTTCGGCGACAGCCGGATCGACAGCCGGGAAAATCAGGTGCGGATTCCGGTTTTGAAGCATATAGACATCAGCGCATGGTATTCGACAGGGAATGAAAAATTCGGCTATTTATCGCCGCGCGACTATCTGCGCGACAAGGACCGGGACGAACAGATGCGTGTCGGTCTGGACCGCCTTCGAAAATCCAAGGTGCTGAGATGATGGCCCAAGCTCAAAACCATGCAGCCAGTGTGCAGGAATTGGTGGAGCGCTTCTTGTCCGTCAGCCTTGCCCAATACGATGCCCTCTACGTCGTCGATACAAGAAAATATAACCGGCTTTTCACCAGGATGGTGGATATCCGGAACGAACTGAAGCGCAGGGAAGCTGACCAGCGCCGCGCATTGCTGCCGTTGCTGGATCACCCCAACATCCAAGTCAGACTGAAGGCGGCGATCACCCTGCTTGCGGTTGCCCCGGACCTTGCCCGGAAAGCACTGGAGAGAGTTCGCGATTCCGGCATATTGCCTCAAAGCGCAGATGCCGAAGATATGCTTGAGGCCGTCGACAATGGGTCTTACGTTCCGAGCTGACGTTAAGGGAAGCGGGACGGCGCGACGGTAATATCGTTTTGCGCGAAACGGAGCAGGATGCAATTTTTCTGACGTTGTTTGCGATCGGATTCGCTGCTGACATCTTGAAAGTTTTCGCTGCCTCTTGGGAAGTACAAGACCAGCTCGATGATGGCCAGACTCCAAAACCACGCGGCCAGTGTACAAGAACTGGTGGCGCGCTTCTTGTCGATCGGTCTCGCGCAATACGATGCCGCTTACGTTGTCGACACGACAAAATATAACCGTCTTTACGGCAGGATGCGGGATGTCGAGAACGAACTGAAGCGCAGGGAAGGTGATCAGCGCCGCGCATTGCTGCCGTTGCTCGATCACCCCAATGTCCAGGTTCGTATGATGGCAGCGCACGCGGTGCTGGCGATTTCACCGACCCTTGCCCGGAAGGCAGGACCCATGCCGCCAGCTCTGTGCCGGTGAGATGGGTCCCGGCTCTGCGCAGCGGCATGAAAAATGCCGCAGCGCGTCCGGGACACGAGTCACATCCCGATGCCCCACGCCCGCGCCGTGCGCAAAATCCAGTCGCGGTACAGCGTCAGCGGGGTGACGCCGGTGAGGCCGCCGCAGCCGTCGGTGTTGTTTGCGCCCGTCGACCAACTCACCACGCCGACGATCACCGCGCGGCCGCCTTGCATCTCGAAGGCCGGCGCGCCGGAATCGCCGGTGCAGGCGCCGAGACCTTCGCGAACATTGTTGGCAAGAGGATCGGCGAGGCGGATTTGTAACGTGCCGGGCTTGCCGGTCACAGTGAGATCGGCGGCGCGGATGGTGCCGCCGCTTTTGCCGTCGCCGCGCCTTGTGACGCCGACGCCGGCGATGGTGAGGCGCGCGCCGAGGAGGATCGGGATCGCCGGCGCGCCGAGCGGCGCGGGCGCCTTGCTTGGCGGAAGCGGGGATGCGAGCTGCAGCAGCGCCACGTCGGCGGAGGCGCGGTGCGCCAGGATGTTTTGCACGTTGAATTGCGGATGCGACGCGACGCGCCTGACGTCGAGCAGCCGCGGCGGCGTCTCGCCGGGAACGATGACCTTGTAGTCCGCGCCCGGCAGCACGCAATGCGCCGCGGTCAGCACCAGGTCCTGCGCGATCACGCTGCCGGTGCAGAAACTGCCGCGCGAGCCGATGATGGTGACGACCGCGCGGGCGATGTTTTCCGCCGGCGCAGCGCCGCCGCCGACGATTGCTCCGGCGGGGTGCGTGGTGAGCGCGAAGGCGATGATGAGAAGGCAGCGCTGAATCATCCGGGGATGTGAGCCGCTTCGCGAAGGTTCTGTCAACACACCCTCGTGTCCCGGACGCGATGCAGCGCGCAGCGCTGCTTCGCAGAGCCGGGATCGTATCAAACACCGCGTTCTGTTACGGCCCCGGCTCTGCAGCGCACCGCTTCGCAAGAGCCATAGCGCGTCGAAGACGCGCGTAAACGCGCTTATGGCGCTGCGCTGCGTCCGGGGAACGAAAGGGAGATACCGCCATGTCCGCACTCCTCCTGATCCCGCCCGCTGCCGAGCCATGGTCGGTGGCGGAGGCGAAAGCTTACCTGCGCGTCGAGCATGGCGACGACGACGCCATCGTCGCGTCGCTGATCGCGGCGGCGCGCGGCCATGTCGAGGCCTTGAGCCGGCGCGCGCTGCTGGTGCAGCGCTGGCGTTTCGTGCTCGATACGTGGCCGGCGAACGGGCGCTTCAGCCCGAGCATGGGGCCGCTGCGCAGCGTGATCGCGGCGCGGGTGTTCGATGCCGCGGGCAACGCCCACAGCATCGACGTCGCAACCTTCGTGGTCGATGCCGCCGCCGATGTCATCGCCTCGCCGGGCTGGTCGATGCCGCTGCCGGGCCGCGGCAGCGCCGGCATCGAGCTCGACGTCGAGCTTGGCTATGGCGCCGGAGCCTCCGACGTGCCGGATGCCTTGCGCCATGCCATCCGCATGCTGGTGGCGCACTGGTATGAGAACCGCGGCCTCGCCGCGCCCGGCGCTTCCGTCGCGATGCTCCCCGCAAGCGCCGCGGCGCTGATCGCGCCTTATAGAATGCTGTCGCTATGATCGACCCCGGCCGATTGAAGACGCGGCTTCAGATCCAGGCGCCGGTCGAGACCGATGACGGGCAGGGCGGCGTGGTGCGCAGCTACGCCACGCTCACCACGGCATGGGCGCAGGTGACGCCGCTCGCGGCGCGCGGCGGGGGCGCCGACGTCGAAGCCGGTGCCGAAGGCGCGACCGCGCGATACCGCATCCTCCTGCGCAGCAATTTTTCCCTCACGCTGCAGCATCGCCTCGTCGACGGCGCGCGCATCTTTCGCATCGCGGGCATCCGCGATGCCGACGACCGCCGCTTCATCGCCGTCGATGCGGAGCTGCGGGTGGAATGAAACATCGTGTCCCGGACGCGATGCAGCGCGCAGCGCTGCTTCGCAGAGCCGGGACCGTACCAACCGCTGCGTTCCGTAACGACCCCGGCTCTGCAGCGCACCGCTTCGCAAGAGCCATAGCGCGTCGAAGACGCGCGTAAACGCGCTTATGGCGCTGCGCTGCGTCCGGGGAACGCAATCATTTCTACAGGAATATCCCCCATGCCATCCGCCCACACAGCCCTCCGCTCCGCCATCCATGACGCGCTGGTTGCCGACACCGCGCTCAGCGCGGCGCTCGGCGGTAGCCACGTCTATGACGAGCCGCCGCGCAATGCGAACTTTCCCTATGTCACGCTCGGCGAGGCGCGCATCGTCGATGCCTCCGCCGACGGCGGCGCGGTGCAGGAGCATCAATTGACGCTGCATGTGTGGTCGCGGCAGGGCGGCCATAAG
>Ga0193717_1001910_pt1 | contig 12399 bp, 10 predicted proteins | sample U2c2metaG_FD_145900 | JGI IMG/M metagenome (GOLD analysis project Ga0193717, IMG submission 145900) | Soil microbial communities from a riparian zone of the East river system, Colorado, United States - U2c2 | ecosystem: Environmental > Terrestrial > Soil > Riparian zone | place: USA: East River...
GCTCGGTCAACACCGCCTCGACTCGCAACTCCCGCACACTTGCCGCGATCGAATCCTCATGCATGCGTGCCGCGTCCGCGACGGCCGAGCTCAGCGGATCATCGCCGCCGAGTTCAGCCGCCGGCGAAGGTAAACAGAGTTTCCGGGTGGAAGCCGACATCGCCGCGATGGCCGCTGCCCACACCGGTTGGTGGTCACTCTCCACGCTCTCCCCCAAACGCCTGTGCCGTCGCCATTCAGCGTAACGAGTCGACGGAACCGTCCCACGCACCAAACTCGGAGCAGCTAGGCCTTCTTCGCGGGGGCCTTCTTGGCGGCCTTCTTCTTCGCAGGCGACTTCTTCGCGGCCTTCTTCGCCGGGCCACGCGCCCGCCGGTCGGCGAGCAGCTCGGACGCCCTCCCGTCGGTGATCGACATGACGTCGTCGCCCTTGCGCAGGCTGGCGTTGGTCTCGCCGTCGGTCACATACGGTCCGAACCGGCCGTCCTTGATCACCATCGGCTTCTCGGACACGGGGTCGTTGCCCAGTTCGCGCAGCGGCGGGGTGGCCGCGCCCTGGCGACCGCGTCGCTTGGGCTCGGCGTAGATCTTCAGCGCCTCGTCGAGCGTGACGGTGAACATCTGCTCTTCGGTGGCCAATGAGCGAGAATCGGTGCCGCGCTTCAGATACGGCCCATAGCGGCCGTTCAGTGCGGTGATCTCCTCACCGTTGGCCGGATCGACGCCGACGACGCGCGGCAACGACAGCAGCTTCAGCGCATCCTCGAGCGTGATGGTCTCCAGATCCATGGTGCGCAGCAATGAGCCGGTGCGCGGCTTGGGACCGGTGGGCTTCTTGCCCTTCTTGGCCGGTGCCCCGTCCTCGGGCTCCTCGGGCGGCGGGGGCAGCACCTCGGTCACGTATGGCCCGTAGCGTCCGTCCTTGGCGACGACCTCGTGTCCGGAGACCGGGTCGACACCGAGCGAGCGACCTTCCTGCGGTGTGGCGAACGCCTTTTCGGCAAGTTCGAGGGTCAGCTCGTCCGGCGTCAGGTCGTCGCTGAGGTTGGCCCGCTGCGGCGTCAGTTCCCCGTCGTCGCCAAGGATCATCCGCTCGAGATACGGGCCGTTGCGGCCGACGCGCACGTTGACCGCGCGTCCCTCCGAGTCGTCGAACAACTTGATGGAGTTGACCAACCGCGCGTCGATCTCTTCGAGATTTCCGCCGACGAGCTTCTTGAGTCCACCGGCGCGAGCGATGGAGCCGTCGACGCCGTGCTCGCCACCGAAGTAGAAGTTGTTGAGCCAGTTGGTCCGTCGCTCGTTACCCGAGGCGATCTCGTCGAGTTCGTCCTCCATTGCGGCCGTGAAGTCGTAGTCGACCAACCGCCCGAAGTGCTGTTCGAGCAACCCGGTGACGGCGAACGCGACCCACGACGGCACCAGGGCACTGCCCTTCTTGTGCACGTAGCCGCGGTCCTGAATCGTCTTGATGATCGACGAATACGTCGATGGGCGACCGATTCCCAGGTCCTCGAGCGCCTTGATCAACGACGCCTCGGTGTAGCGGGCAGGCGGGCTGGTGGTGTGGCCGTCGGCCGTCAGGCCGGCCGCGTCGACCCGCTGGCCCTGAGTGAGATTGGGCAGTCTGCTCTCGGCGTCGTCGGCCTCGCCGCCGGCCTGCTCGTCGAGGCTCTCGACGTAGGCCTTCAGGAAGCCCGCGAACGTGATGGTGCGACCACTGGCGTTGAACACGACCTGCTCGCCGGACCTGGCAGTGCCCGAAATGCGAAGGGAGAGCGTGGTTCCGCGGGCATCGGCCATCTGCGAGGCCACCGTCCGCTGCCAGATGAGTTCGTAGAGCCGGAACTCGTCGGAGTCGAGCGCGCTGTGTAGCTGGCCAGGCGTCTGGAACACGTCACCCGCGGGCCGGATGGCCTCATGCGCCTCCTGAGCGTTCTTCACCTTGCGCGTGTACTGCCGCGGCGACGGATGCACGTACTCCTGGCCGTAAAGCTGCCCGGCCTGGTTGCGCGCCGCGGAGATGGCCGACTCCGACAACGTCGTCGAGTCGGTACGCATGTAGGTGATGTAGCCGTTCTCGTAGAGCCGCTGCGCGATGCTCATGGTGCGCTCCGACGAGAACCGCAGCTTACGGCCGGCCTCCTGCTGCAGCGTCGACGTCATGAACGGCGGGTAGGGCTTGCGCGTGTACGGCTTCTGCTCCACCGACGACACCGTGAGCTGCGCGCCGCGCACGCCGCTGGCAAGCGCGGTCGCCGCAGCTTCGTCGAGCACCAGCACTTCGTCGGGCTTCTTGACCGCACCCACCGAGTCGAAGTCGCGTCCGCTCGCGACGCGGCGCCCGTCGACCAGGTTGAGCTTCGCCGTGAACTTCGGCGGGGAGGCTTCCGGGTCCGACACGCTGGCATCGAGTTCGGCGGTGACGTCCCAGTAGCCCGCGCTGCGGAACGCCATGCGCTCCCGTTCGCGCGAAACGATGATGCGGGTCGCGACGGACTGCACGCGGCCCGCGGACAGCTTCGGCGCCACCTTCTTCCATAGCACCGGACTGACCTCGTAGCCGTACAGCCGGTCGAGGATGCGCCGCGTCTCCTGGGCGTCGACCAGGTCGATGTCCAAGTCGCGTGGGCTCGCCGCTGCGGCGAGGATCGCGGGCTCGGTGATCTCGTGGAACACCATCCGCTTGACCGGGACGGTCGGCTTGAGCGTCTCGAGCAGATGCCAGGCGATGGCCTCGCCCTCGCGGTCACCGTCGGTAGCGAGATAGAGCTCGTCGACGTCCTTGAGCAGGGCCTTGAGCTCGGTGACCGTGGACTTCTTGTCCGGACTGATGATGTAGAGCGGCTCGAAGTCGTCGTCGACGTTGACACCCAGCCGCGCCCATGGCTCCGACTTGTACTTGGCCGGCACGTCTGCCGCCGCTCTCGGCAGGTCGCGAATGTGCCCGCGGGACGACTCGACTATGTAGTTGGCGCCCAGGTATTGGGCGATTTTGCGCGCCTTCGTGGGCGACTCGACTATGACGAGTCGCCGCACACGACCGTTGCCGCTGCCATCGTGGTCAGCCAACTGTGTCTACGCTCCACTTCTTTGCCTTCTTTGCCGCCACTTGACACCCGACGACGCGTCCGGGATCGGATTCGCCCAATGGCAAGGGACAATTTGGCACTCTGCGCGGGACTACGCAAACCGGATCGCCGCAAGGTCGACGTCAAGTGCGTGGCCACTGCAGGAACGCATCGGTGTCACCCGGGGGTTCCCCTACGTTCTCTACCAGCCGCGATAGCCTTCTCCGACCACTGATTCGCAGGGCTGGGTGCGTGCCGCGCGTACCAATCAAGGTCGGGGCGATTCCCACCCGCATCATCGCCGATGCGAGGGCCGAGTGCGTGTCTGGCGCGTGAGGGTCGAGCCCGAGCAGATAGCGGTCGGCCTCTGGGGTGCCTGCGGCCAACGTCCACGCCCGCAACTCCCTGGGGCCAGGTAACCACTGCGGAGGCACCGTCTTGACCGCTCCGCGCGTCCACTGAGCCGCAATGTCGGTCAATCGGGCGTCCACCGCCGTCCGGACCAGTGGGGTGTTCTCGTCGGTACGTGCGAGCTCGGGCTGCAGGCCGGCCTCCGCGATCATCTCGGCGAGCGCCTCGGCACGCCACAGCCGGTCGACGACGACCGACAACCGTGCGCCCTGGTCCTTGCCCGAGCCGACCAGCACCACTTGGCCGGATGCGGCCAGCATGCCGGTCAAGTCGGCCACCGCAGGCGGCACCGACTCAGCCGAGAAGAAGGACAGCTGACTCACGAAGGTGACACTAGGGCAGCGACCGCCTTGGATGGAGCCGCCTTGCCGTCCCCCGAGGTCGATTTCGGTGTCGGCCGCCGCGGAATGCAAATCCGGCTCGTTTCCTCTACTACTTCGGAGAACTGCGCGACGGGTTGCGACCATCGAGTAGTCGACAATTCATTCAGGAGGCAGGCCGTGTCGCGTGGAGGGTCGGACTTCGGCCGCGAGCTACTCGCTTGCGCGGTCGACGGGACCGACGCCGAAGAGCACCCGTTGCGCCACGTCTCAGACCTCGCTCCGAGGCAGGCCAGTGCGCGGCCGTGGCCACGGTGGGCCGACGCGGACGTCGTGCGCGCGTTCGTCGAGCGCGGCATCGCCGAACCGTGGTCGCATCAGGTGGCAGCCGCCGACCTCGCCCATTCGGGCCGCCACGTCGTGCTCAGCACCGGCACCGCGTCGGGTAAGTCGCTGGCCTACCAGCTGCCGATCCTCTGCGCGATGACCGCCGATCCCCGAGCGCGCGCCCTGTACCTGGCGCCGACGAAGGCGCTCGGCCACGACCAGTTGCGCACGGCCCAAGCCCTGACCACCGCGATCGAGCGACTCGCCGACGTGGCACCAAGTCCGTACGACGGGGACTGCAGCACCGAGGCCAGGCGCTTCGCGAGGGAGCGGTCGCGGTGGATCTTCTCCAACCCCGACATGATCCACCTGTCGCTGTTGCGAAACCACGCCCGCTGGGCGGTGTTCCTGCGCAATCTTCGATTCATCGTCGTTGACGAATGCCATTACTACCGTGGCATTTTCGGCTCCAACGTGGCGCTGGTACTGCGCCGTCTGATGCGACTGTGTGCCCGTTACTCGGCAGGCGATGCTCCCGGGCCGACGGTGATCCTCGCCAGCGCGACGGCATCCTCACCCGCGGCCACCGCCTCCGAACTGCTCGGGCAAGCCGTCACCGAGGTCACCGAGGACGGCTCCCCGCAGGGCGGCCGCACGGTGGCACTCTGGGAGCCCGCACTGCGCACCGATCTGCTCGGCGAGAACGGCGCGCCGGTCCGCCGTTCGGCAGGAGCCGAAGCCGCCCGGGTGATGGCCGACCTGATGGTCGAGGGTGCCCGGACGCTGACCGGATACCTGGCCGAAGACCGCCGCGAACTGGAAAGCGCGCTGGCCGAAGGACGGCTTCGGGGACTTGCCACGACCAACGCACTCGAGCTGGGCGTGGACATCGCTGGCCTCGATGCGGTGGTACTGGCCGGCTTCCCAGGAACGGTCGCGTCGTTCTGGCAACAGGCGGGCCGTGCCGGACGGAGGGGCCAGAGCGCGCTGATCGTCATGATCGCGCGCGACGATCCGCTGGACACCTACCTGGTCAATCATCCGGCCGCACTGCTCGGCAAGCCGCTCGAACGCGTCGTCATCGATCCGAGCAACCCGTTCGTCCTTGGCCCGCAATTACTTTGCGCAGCTGCCGAACTCCCGCTCACCGACGCGGAGGTGCGGACGTGGAACGCCGAGTCCGTCGCCGAGTCACTCGTCGACGACGGGCTGCTGCGGCGCAGACCCAGCGGCTACTTCCCCACTCCTGGCGTCGATCCGCATCCCGCGGTCGACATCCGCGGGTCGGGCGGCGGCCAGATCGCGATAGTCGAAGCGGAGACGGGCCGACTGTTGGGTAGCACCGGCGCAGGCCAGGCGCCTTCCTCGATACACCCGGGCGCGGTCTACCTGCACCGCGGCGAGAGTTACGTGGTCGACTCACTCGACTTCGAAGGCGGCCTCGCGTTCGTTCATGCCGAAGATCCCGGCTACGCGACGTCGGCGAGGGAACTCACGGACGTCTCGGTATCGGGCCCCGGCGAGCGGCACACCGTGGGGCACGTGACGACGGGGCTGGTGCCGGTATCGGTGAGCCACACCGTGATTGGCTACCTACGGCGACGACTCAACGGGGAAGTCATCGACTTCGTCGAACTCGACATGCCGACTCAGACCCTGGAGACGGTAGCCGTGATGTGCACGATCACCCCGGAAGCACTGCAGGACAACGGTATCGATCCGCTCCGCTTCCCAGGAGCACTGCACGCCGCCGAGCACGCGGCCATCGGATTACTGCCCCTGGTCGCCAGCTGCGACCGCGGCGACATCGGCGGGGTGTCGATGGCCGTCGGCCCCGATGGCCTGCCGACCATCTTCGTCTACGACGGCCATCCGGGAGGTGCGGGATTCGCGGAGCGAGGCTTCCGGGAGCTCGCCGTGTGGTGGGACGCGACCGCGGCGGCGATCGAAGCGTGCGAGTGCCAACACGGTTGCCCGTCGTGCGTCCAGTCGCCGAAGTGCGGCAATGGCAACGAACCATTGGACAAGGCGGGCGCAATCCGCGTGCTGCGTCTGGTGCTCGGCGAGCTCGAGAAACGCGGGACGTGAATCCGTCCGCGACAGCGACCGACCCCTCGACAGTCGTCTCCACGAATTGGCGCGGGGTACCACACACAGGCACGCCGAGCACTCAGACGATTTGCGAAGAACGGTCGGACAACGCGATCCGTTCCCAGTCCCGAAAGCTCGGGCGCATCGGAAAAATACCGTGTCACCGCGGCTCAACGCAACTTTGCGGTGCCCGTAGTTCGGACCAACTGTCCGGCCGCACCCGCAGCTAGCAACGCATTCCTACGGAATTCGTCGGCCCTGGTGCTGCCGGAAGGCAATCACCTGAACGGTAGGATGTCGCCATGACCCACGACTGGCTCCTCGTGGAGACGCTCGGCACCGAGCCAGCCGTAGTAGCCCGGGGCAATTCCACCAAGAATCTGGTTCCAATCAGCGCCTTTCTTCGGCGCAACCCCAACCTGATGGCCATCCAGACAGCCATCGGAGAGACGGTTCGGTCCGGCCACGCGCTCAGCAGCATCACGCCGAAACACGACCGCGTGATTCGCACCGAGGTCGTCCAGATGATCGACGGGCGGATTCACGGCGTCCACGTCTGGATCGGCCCGCCCGACGAAGAACCGCCCGATCGGCTCATCCCCGGTCCGCTCAAGTGGGACCTGACCAATGGGATCGCCACCGATACGCGCGAGTCGTTGTCGAACAGCGGGCGCGATCCGTCCACCGAGGCCACCCATGGTCGGGCGTTCGCCGAGGACCTCCCGACCCGCGATCTGAACCCCAGTGAGGCGCACGTCCTTTCGGTCGCCATCAAGCCCGAACCCGGCCGCTCCTTCTGCAGTACGTGGGACATCACCGACCACGAAGGCACGCCCATCACGGTGGGATTCGTCGCGCGTGTGATGCTCGAGAGTGACGACGGCGGTCCCGAGATCTTGATGTGCCGGGCAATGAACTGGCGTAGCGAGCGGGATGAATCTGGCGTCCCACCAATTGATCTCGCGCAACGGATCTTGAATGGACTGGCCCAGCCCGGCGTGCACCGCGCCCTGGTCGACCTGCGGACCTGGACCCTGCTCAAGTGGCTCGACGACCCGTGCCCGTTCTACGACTGGCGGGCCAGGGAAGAGGGCGAATCCGTCGTACACCCGGACGACACAGCCGCAATGGCGTCCATGACAACGGAATTCGATGGAGGCGAGGCGTCCCGGGTACTGCGGTTGAGGGCCAACGGCGGCGGTTGGACGCCCATCCACGTCACCGCGCACCACGTCGAACTCGAAGAAGGAACCTTCGCTGGCATGCTGTCCCTGCGGCTACCGACGCAGGACGAACTGGACAGCCCCGCCGACGCCGCGCCGGCCAAGCCACGCAAGGTCCGCGCGCGCAAGGCGAAGGACAAGGCCGCGCAATCCTAGCGCGGTGTGTCGGTAGGGCCCGCGCGAGCCTGCGCACGGGCTGAGCCAACCCCCCATCTACCAAGCTCCACGCGGACGTCCACGCCGACGACGACGTCGAGCTGCTCCACGCGGCAGGTCGTGATCGTGGACCGCATCGCGCCCGCCACTGACGAGGCCGCCGCGCACGCCGCGGCACTCCCCGATGCGAGTCGACCGGCTGCGGCCAGCGCGGCTAGATCTGCGGCCGCCTGCGCTCGGTGACGGGCGACCACTGCCGTGCCGAACACCATGACGCCCAATGCAATCGACATCAGAAGTGCCAACATCGCGACCGCCACCACGGTGGCCGAGCCGCGCTCACCCGCCCGGTTCGCGAGCGGCCACCGCCTCTGCCGCGATGCGCACGCGCAGCCACAGCGCCGGGCTCGCGCTGACACGTGCGACCACGTAGTCGCCGTCGCGCCGAAGTTCCAGCCGTGCGCCCGCGGGCCCGATCCTGCGCGCCGCGTCCACCGCGGCGCGCTCGTCACCCCTGGCGGCCAATCGCGCCGCCTCCCTTGCAGAATCGACGCAACGCAGCTGGACAGCCATCGCCGACGCACCGGCCAATCCTGCGACCAGCACCACCGCCAGCGACGCGATCGCGAACGCTGCCTCGACCGTGGCGCCACCGGCAGTTCCGCTCAGACGTTGGTGTTGAGCGCCCTGGTGATGATGTTCGTCAGCGCCGTCACGATGGAGTCCCCGGTGACCACGCTGTACAAGATCGCACCGAAGGCGGCCGCGGCGATCGTCCCGATGGCGTACTCGACCGTAGACATTCCGGATTCGTCCACCCACAACAGTTCCAGCCGTCCGCGCAATCGGCGAAATGCGTTTCCGATCATCGTCGTTCCTCCCCATGTTGCCTGCTGTGACCCGCGGACCGTCCGTGGGTCGATTGCCAAGCGCTCACAACACGCCCATGTCCAACACGTCACGCGCCAGTCCCATCACGACCGGGACGACGCCAAGGCATAGGAACGCAGGCAGGTAACACAATCCGAGCGGGCCCGCGATGAGCACCGATGCCCGTTCGCCGGCCGCCCTGGCCGCATCGCCGGCGTCCTGGCGGGATTGGTCGGCAAGGTCGGCGACGCCCTGAGCGAGAGCCGCTCCCGAAGCAGCCGAGCGGCGGGCCAACCGGGTCAGCGCCTCGACGTGCCGATCGGACGAGGGGCCGACACTGGACCATGCCGTCGCCGCGTCGGCGCCAAGGGCAAGCAGTTCCGCTGCACGCGCGAGCACTGCCGCGAGCGGTTGAGGCGCCGACGGGGCCGTCGCGGCTGCGGCACTCGCCACGGCCATGCCCGACGACAGGCAGGCCGCAAACACGTCGAGTGTCGACGCCACCGCGAGCGGATCGACGGGTCCCGCAGTGCCGCGCCCGGTTGCGACTACCGACGGGTCCAGGCCCGCGCGGCGGGCAACCCGCCGCGGAGTTCCTGCGCTCAACAGGGCGGCAGCGAGAAGTAGTGCGGCCCAGGTCATGTCGATGCCCGATTGGTGATGCGATCCGACCACAGCAGCCCCGCACATGCGAGCGAGGATCCGACCACGAGCAACCCGCCGCCCAGGCCGCCGGACAACAGAAATCGCACCGGTTCCGCCCCGACCAGCTGACCGAGCGCCATCCCGAGCACGGGCAGCCCAGCGAGCACCATCGCGGTGGCGCGGGCCCCGGCCATGCCTGCGGCGACTCGCGATTCGAACCGCTGACGCTCGACGACGTCCTGGTGCGCCGTACGCATCAGCGTCGCGATCGCCAACCCGTGGCGATTGGCCAACTCCCAACAGGCCGACAGCCGGGACCAGTACGTCGGCACCGCCGATCGAGCCGCCGCGGCGTCGAGTCCGACCGCCACGTCGACGCCCAGCCGTGCCATGGCGGCGACGACACGCAGTGCGGACGCCACGTCATCGGATACCTCCGCGGCCGCCGTCTCGAAGGCCACCACGGGATGAGCGCCTGCACGCAGTTCCCCCGCGAGTACGTCGAGGGCAGCCTGCAGCGCCGCCGATTCCGACGCGCGACGGGCCCGCCGCCCCGCCCCGTGCCTGCGCCACGCGACCGTGCCCGAAACCACCGTCAACGCGACTGCGGCGCTCGGGGGTACGACGCAGGCGACGGCGAGCGCGCCCACCACGAGCCCGAGTGCCAGCCCCGACGTTCGCACACCAGGGGGTAGCGGCCGAGTGGTGGCGGGCCCTCGCCTGCGCACGGGTGCGACGACGACCGCGACGGCAAGCGCCAAAAGTGCGACGGTCACGGGCACCGCCGTTCGGCGAGCATAACCCTCAAATCATCCATGCCACTGTCGATCCCACGTTCGGCGTGCCACGCGGTACGTGCGCCCACTAGTCCATCGGGACCACGCTGCAGGACCGCGATCTCGCCGAGCCTGCGACGTCCATCGCGATCCCGACCGACGTGCAGCACGACGTGTACGGCTGCCGACAACTGGCTGTGCAGCGCCGCCCTATCCAGGCCACCGAGCGCGGCCAGCGCCTCGAGCCGTGCAGGAACCTCGGCGGGCTTGTTCGCGTGAACCGTGCCCGCTCCCCCCTCGTGGCCCGTGTTGAACGCAGCGAGCAGGTCGACGACCTCGCCGCCACGCACCTCACCGACCACGATCCGGTCGGGACGCATGCGCAGGGCCTGCCGCACCAGGTCGCGCACGGTGACCGCTCCGACGCCCTCGACGTTCGCGCCGCGCGCGACCAGCTTGACCAGGTGAGGATGGCGCGGTGCGAGCTCAGCCGCGTCCTCGACGCACACGATGCGCTCGTCGGCCGCCACGGCACCGAGGGCCGCGGACAGCAACGTCGTCTTGCCAGCCCCGGTTCCGCCCGAGATGAGGAAAGCCACTCGGGCTCCGATGATCTCGCGCACCACGCCGACGATCTCGTTGGGGATCGCGCCGCAGCCGACGAGAGCATCGAAGTCCTGGCTGGCGGGGCGCAACACCCGCAACGAGAGACACGTGCCGCCCGTCGCGATCGGCGACAGGATCGCGTGTAGCCGTACCGCGAACTCAACGCCCCCGAGGCCCGTCAGCTGGCCGTCGACCCAAGGCTGTGCTTCGTCGAGTCGACGCCCCGCTGACAGCGCCAACCGCTGAGCCAGTCGTCGCACCGCGGCGTCGTCGGCGAATTCGATTGGTACACGCCTCAATCCGAAACCATCGTCGACCCAGACCGAATCGGGCGCGGTGACGAGCACGTCGGTGGTGCCCTCGGCACGAAGTAGCGGCTCGAGGATTCCGGCTCCGGACAGTTCGGTTTGCAGGACACGAAGGTTGTCGAGCACCTCGGTATCGCCAAGCACACCGCCGGATTCGGCCCGGATCGCGGCTGCTACGACATTGGGCCGCAACGGCATCGACTCCGAGGCCAGCCGTTCCCGGACGCGTTCGATCAATGAGGCACTCACGCGGCGCTCCGCTCTCCAGGCAGCTGATGCAGAACGGCGAGCACGCGGCGTGCGGCGCTGGCGAGTGGCGAACGCCGACGCGGCCTGAGCCCGTCGTGCTCGAGTGCACTCGCCACACCCGGTTGAGCGCGCATCGAGGCGAGGTGCGGCAACCCGACCGCGCGAGCGACCTCGGCTGCCGTCAGTCCCCCGGGCGCCGGACCACGTACGACCAGGCCGACGTTGGCATTCGCCCCGACGAGCCACTCGCCGATGGCCGTGGCTGCGGCGCAGGACCGCACGTCGGCCGGGGTGACGACGGCGACGAGATCAGCGGACGCGAGCGCGGTCTCCACAGCGGGAGTCGCGCGCCGAGGCAGGTCGCAGATGACCGTCGCGCCCCCACGAGAACCCGCGTCGACCACCGCATCGAGGGCGGCCGCATCGACGTGGCCACCTGCTCGACCCGCCGACAACACGGCAATGCCGCGATGTTCGGGCAGCGCCGCCTGCAGCGCGGGCCATCCGATGCGTCCACCTTGAAGTGCGAGGTCTGACCAGCGCAAACCCGATTCGCCTTCGCTGCCCACGACCAGCTCGAGGCCTCCGCCCCATGGATCGAGGTCGACCAGCAGAGGATGGGTGGCAGCGTGCGCGAGCGCCGTGGCGAACACGGACGCGCCTGCCCCGCCACGCGCCCCGATGACTGCGAGCACGGCGCCGCGGCGCTGCGCTTCGCGACCCGACTCAGCTGCGTCGGACAGTGCCGAGACGAGCTCGGCTTCTTCCTCGGGCATGGCCAGAATGCGTTGCGCGCCGACGGCGATCACAAGGGGCCAGTCGGTTGCCCGCGGCTCAGCCCGACTGACGACGAAGATCCGCCCGCGCCGCGGCAGGGCAGCCTTCGCGCAGCGCGCGGCACCGTCGAAGTCGAGTAGCACGGCCGACGCCGCTGCCCACACCTTTGGGCTGGACGGCTCCGTCACGTGGACGACTCGCGCACCGATCGCTGCAACGACCCGGTCTACCTCGGCGCGCAATGCCTCGTCGGCGACCAGCGCCAAAATGCCATTGTTCGTGCTCACGACTCCACAATGCGGAGGTCGACCGACGTCACGCTACGGCCGCACGCACGTTTGTGGATGAACTCGCCTCTGTGGACAAACGGCGCACCACGGATTGCGCGGATACTTCACTCCGCAACTTTTTGGTCAGGGCGTGCCCAGGTCGTCCGACGATTTATTCGGAAACTTGCCCGGAAAAAGGGACGACCCCCGCCAGGGGGGGAGGAGGCGGAGGTCGTCGTGTATCAGCCCCGGGGGGTCGGGCTGATCCACACCCGGCATAAGCCGAGTGATGTTCACTAT
>Ga0193717_1001911_pt1 | contig 12397 bp, 8 predicted proteins | sample U2c2metaG_FD_145900 | JGI IMG/M metagenome (GOLD analysis project Ga0193717, IMG submission 145900) | Soil microbial communities from a riparian zone of the East river system, Colorado, United States - U2c2 | ecosystem: Environmental > Terrestrial > Soil > Riparian zone | place: USA: East River...
CGTCGCGACGATACGCGGCGTTGCCTGACGTTCAAAGCCTGACGGACATAAACCTCCCGCAGGCGCAGACCCTGTTGTGGCGCGCCGTCATCGCGCCGCGCGATGTGCCCGCGGATCGCCTCGAAAGACTGCGCGATGCTTTCTCCCGGGCGGCGATGAATCCTGAGTTCAAAACCATCGCCGAACGACGCGGCGAAGAAGTCTGGAATATAAGTCCCGATGAGGCCGCCAAATATGTGCAGAACGAATACGCCCAGATGGAACGGTTGGCCAAGCAGCTTCAACTGAAGCAGAATTGATCCGGAAACAGCCGCATGCCGTTCGTCAAATCGATCGATGGCGCCACGTTGCATTACACGGTCCACGACTATGCGGACCGCTGGCGCGACGTCGGTACCATCATTCTTGTTCATGGCTTCGCACGCTCCGGAGAGTTCTGGTTCAACATCGTTCCCTACCTTGCCAGGTTTTATCGCGTGGTTTGTCCCGATCTGCGAGGATTGGGTCAATCACAGCCCCTGGCCGATCCGGCGGCGTCCATTTCCATGGCTGCTTACATCGATGACCTGGAGATCGTCGCGGATCATGCGGGAGCGAAGACGTTCCACCTCGTCGGAGAATCCATCGGCGGCGCGATCACATTGATTTTCGCGGCCGAGCGCCCGGACCGCGTGCGCACGCTCTCTGTGCTCGCACCCGCCGTTTGGGCAAATGAATGGATACGCAATGCCTATGCGGTCGGATTTCCGAGCTGGAAGGAAGCGATCCGAACGCTGGGCGTCGAAGGCTGGGCCCGCAAGTCGAATAGTCTCGCCCGGTTTCCTGCCGATTTCGATCCCGCCTTCATGGAATGGTATGCGAAAGAAGTCGGTAAAGCCGATGTCGAAGTTGTCGTGGCGATGGTCGATTTTGCGGCCTCAGTCGACGCACGGCCGTATCTTGAGCGGATCAAAGCGCCGGTGCTCGCGCTGTATCCGAGCGGCGGGAGTATCGCGTCCGCCGAGCAGGAAGCGGCGCTTTGCGACAATGTCGCGTCCTTGCGCGTATCGCATCTGAATACGTCCTTTCAAATGCTGGGGATGCTGCAGCCGGCGGCGTGCGCCAGCCAAATCCTGGGTTTTTCGTCGCTCCACGACGGCATTGTTTGTCACGAATAGGGATGAGCATGCGGTCAAGACTTTCAACAGCCTATCGCTTCAAGATTGCATCTCAACAGCATCGCTCTTGTTCGTCCCTCATTTGGCATGCCGGAGTTCTATGACAAAGCAACATCCCGAACATCTGTCGTCATTGCTGGACAGCGTTTCTGCAAGGACCTGCCGTCACCTTCGTCTCATGAAGGCCCTTTTCGAACTCGATGATCCGGAGCTCGAACAGGCTTTGGCGGTGATTCTGGAGCGTCTTGCGGATGCGAGTAGCCGGACGTCGAGCAACGCGCCACCTCCACCCAACCCGAAGGCCCGGCGGCGGCGGAAGCTGCCGCAAGCATCCTGATCCGGCCCAAAGCGGCAATTCTTCGCCGGCGCGGGACGGCCCATGATGGGGCCGCCCCGAATGATGCAGTGCATGATTGCGGTGATCGGCATGGAGGCTAGAATGGCCACAGGGCCGCGCAATCTAATGACGCGGCCGCACCGGGGAGAGGCGCAGATGGCAAAATGGATTCGTTTCGAGCAGGGTGGGAAAAGCGGCTTCGGCACGCTGGAAGGCGAGACAATCGCGGTTCACGAAGGCGATATGTTCGCGGGCGCGAAGCCCAGCGGCGAGAAGCTGAAGCTTTCCGAGGTTCAGGTTCGCACGCCCTGCGATCCGTCGAAGATGATCTGCCTGTGGAATAATTTCCACCAACTCGCGGCCAAGAACGATTTTACGCGCCCGAAAGAGCCGCTCTGGTTCCTGAAGGCGCCGAATGCCTATTGGCCGGCGGGCAAGCCGATCGAGCGTCCGGCCACCTATGCCGGGAAAATCATCTACGAGGGCGAACTGGGCGTCGTCATCGGCAAGAAATGCTTTAACATCAGCGAAGCCGAGGCCGGCGACTACATCTTCGGCTACACCTGCGTGAACGACGTTACCGCCGTTGATCTTTTGCGCAAGGACAAGTCGTTCGAGCAATGGGCGCGCGCCAAGAGTTTTGACACTTTCGGCGTATTCGGACCGGTGATCGCCACCGGCGTCGATCCGATGAAGCTGTCGGTCAAGACCGTGCTGAACGGCAAGGAGCGCCAAAACTATCCGGTCGCCGACATGTTCTTCCCGCCGCACAAGCTGGTTGCCGCGATCTCAAAAGACGTAACCCTGATGCCCGGCGACATCATCGCCTGCGGCACCTCGCTCGGCGCCGGCACCATGGGCGACGCGCATAATTTGGTCGATATCGTGATCGACGGGGTCGGCAGCCTCTCCAATGCTTTCGATCAGGTGCTGCCGAGCCCCTATCTGCTGGGCTCCCCGCCCAGGCAGAAGAAGATCTGCATTGTCGGCGCCGGCGCGATCGGCGGCCTGCTCGCGGCCAAATTCGCGCTTGCCGGCGAGGATGTCACCGTGATCGACCAGGGCGCGCATCTCGCCGCGATCCAGAAGAACGGCCTCAAGCTGGAATGGCACGACGGCAAGGTGCAGACCGCCCGGATGAAAGCCGTCAACAAGCCGGCCGATGCCGGCAAGCAGGATATCGTCGTGCTGGCGGTGAAGGCGCATTTCCTCGACCAGGTGGTGCGCGACATCGACTCGCTGCTCGGTCCCGACACGATCGTGCTGACGGTGCAGAACGGCCTGCCGTGGTGGTATTTCCAGCGGCTCGGCGGCCAGTACGACAATCACAAGCTGGAGAGCCTCGATCCGTCCGGCGTGCTGACCAGACATATCGACCCGAAGCGCATCATCGGCTGTGTGGTCTATCCGGCGGCGGCGGCGACCGCGCCGGGTGTGATCCACCACGTCGAGGGCGATCGTTTCCCGCTCGGCGAACTCGACGGCAAGGAAACCGAACGCGTCAGGGAATTGCACGACCTCTTCATCAAGGCCGGCCTTAAATCGCTGGTGCTGCCGGATATCCGCTCGGAGATCTGGCTGAAGGCGTGGGGTAATCTGTCGTTCAACCCGATCTCGGCGCTGACCCATGCAACGCTGGTGGATATCTGCCAGTTCGCCGAAACGCGTCAGCTCGCGGCCAACATGATGAAGGAAGCGCAGGACATCGCCCAAAAGCTCGGCGTCACCTTCCGCGTCTCCATCGACAAGCGCATCGCCGGTGCCGAGGCCGTCGGCGCGCACAAGACCTCGATGCTGCAGGACGTCGAAGCCGGCCGCTCGCTGGAAACCGAGGCCCTGATCGGCTCGATCCTGGAAATGGCCAAGTTGACCAATACGCCCGCGCCTGCGATCGAATCGGTCTACGCGCTGGTGAAGCTGCTCAACAAGGTCATGCTGCTCGAAGGCGGCGGCGTGAAGGTGGAGAAGAGCAAGGCGGCGTAGACGTCATTCCGGGGCGCGCCAACGGGTCCACGCGAAGCGCGGCCCGATGACAGGCTCCGCGCGAATCCGGAATCCAGCTATTCATCATGACTTCTGGATTCCGGGTCTGCGTGCTACGCACGCATCCCGGAATTGACGAGTGTTAGGCCTTGCGTGGCTTTCCCCGTCCGTACCTTCTTTCCATCTCCGCCGCCACGGCTTTCTCCGGCCGCCCCTTGCCGCCGGCGAATTGCACTGCGGTGACCTTGCCGGCCTTGTTGCGGATGAGGCGCACGGCTTCGCCGTAGCTTCCGTGGCCAGTGGCCAATGAGATCCGCCCGGTGTCGCGGCCGGTGACCTCGATTTCCGTTGTATCCAGGAACGGATTGAAAGCATGCGGATTGCCGGTCAGCACGACGTTGCCCATCGGAACGAGATCGAACGCGCCCCACGGACTCCACCAGCGTCCGGTCCAGTCGCGGACGCGCCGTTTGGGTGCGCCGCGTGCCTCAAAGGTGCGCAATATGCGCATGGCGCCATCGGACCAGAATCCGGCCCAGCCATCGGTGGCATTGGTCAAAACGCTGATGGTCACCCCGCATGAGGGGATGACGCGGGTCTGCGAGATATAGCCTTGCAGTCCGCCGCCGTGGCCGAACCAATCCCAGCCGGCCACGGTGCCACTTGCGATTCCGAGGCCGTAGTAACTCTCGATACTCGAATGCGGACGCCAGTGCCTGCGCGTCATCTCGCGGCGACTGGCGGCGGAAAGCACGCTGCGTTTTGCATTGGGCGCCAGCTGCGCGAAGAAGCGGGCGACATCCGCCGCCGTGCTGACGAAGCCGCCGGCCGGCGTGATCGCGTTTTGGAGGTTGTCGCCGGGAATGACGAGACGCCGGCCAAGCGGAAGCCGCGGGCTGTGGCCACGCGCGAACGGCGCGCCTTTGGGCAGCGGCATGCCGGATCGGGTTTGGTGCAGGCCCGCGGCATCGACGATCTCGCGCTCGATCCAGGCGTGATAAGGCTCCTTGGTGACCGCTTCGATCACAAGGCCGATCAATCCGTAGCCGTGATTGGAATATTTGAAGCGTGTGTTGGGCTCGATGACGGGAGGTGATTGGAGGTCGGCGATCAGCTCTCCGGTGCTGAGGAACGGCCGGCTGTCGGTAAACTGTCCGGCGGCGGTGCCGTCGCGGACAAGGCCGGCGCTGTGGGAGAGAATTTGCGCGATGGTGGTTTCCGCCACTTGGTGGTGTAGCCCCCCGACATATTGCCCGACCGGATCGTCCAGCCGCAATTTACGCTTCTCGCGAAGCTTCATGATTCCGGCTGCGGTAAAACTCTTGGAATGCGATGCGATCCGAAACCGGTGGCGCGGGGTCAGCTTTTCGCCCGTCGCGAGATTGGCGTGGCCGAACGCATGTTCGGCGACGACCTTGCCGCGATGCGCGATCGCGATGATGCAGCCGGGCTGCTGCGATGCCCGTACCTGAAATTCAATCCAGCCGCGGATGTAGTCGAGCGCGGCTTGCTGCCAGGCTTCCATGTCCGCCATCCTTCCCATCATTTTTGGCAAGTGTAGCGACCAAGGATTGCATTGTAAAAGCTGGCGGGAATTTTACGGCAGGATATAGCCGATCGACGCCGACCCCCAATAGCGTCCCGCGACCCAGACCGGCGCAATCGCGATCTTGATCATCACGTGCTTGCCGTGACCGAGCTCGCGCCGTCGCGTCAGCAGGTACGACGGCCGGGTAAAGTCGATGCCGCCCATCGTGTGCTGGGTGGGGAAGAACATCCTGTTGCGGCAGTTGACCGCGTTCCACGCCGGGTCCTTGCCCTGCGGCTTTGAATATTCGGCGTTGTGGACGGGGAGATAGCCGGTGCGGTCCGTCGCTACCGCGAACGCGATATGCGGCAGGCAGTTCTTGCCAGGCTCGAGGATCGCCGGAAGCTCCTGCTCGCAAAACCGGGTGAATTTTGCCATGTATTGCTTCGGGTTGGTGCCTGGGATTTCGGTATAGTCCTCGCTGAATAGCTCATTGACCGTAAGGGCCTTGCGGGCGAGCGCGCTCTCGAACACGTCGACGACGCGCGCCCGCATCGCCCGCGCGGCCTCGAGATAGGGCGTGTCGTCGGTCGGAATGCTGCTGTTGCCGATCTCGTCGATCAGGTGCGCCAGCTTCTTGTGGGTCTCGGCAACCTGGGTGTTGGCCGAACTGAGGCTGGTCGACGACGAGGTAAGCCCCTGTTCGAGGCCGGTCAGTTCGTCGATCGTGCCGGCGCAGTATTTGAGATTCTGCGCGGCCTCGCCCTTGATGGCCTGGTTGAGCTCGCCGAGTTCGGTCAGGTTTTCGCCGACCCGGCCAATCGCGGTTTCGATGGATTGCGTGCTCTGATGCGTTCCGCGCGCGTCCGAAGTGCCGCGGGTCGAGTCGTTTCTCAACTGCGCAATCTGCGAGGACAGCGCGTCGACGGTGGAGCGGATGCGCAAGGTCGCTTCCCGGGTCTGGCCGGAGAGGATCTTGACTTCGGCCGCGACCACCGCGAAGCCGCGGCCGGCGTTGCCCGCGCGCGACGCCTCGATGGTCGCGTTGAGCGCGAGAAGATTGGTCTGCTGCGCGATCTTTTCGATCGCCTTGGACACGCCGCCGACATCGGCGAGCGCCTTTTCGACTTCGGCCAGCCGCTGCTCGATGGCTTCTGTGGTAGCGACCAGCAACGATACTCGCTTGATCGCCTCAGTGATCGCGCCGCGGCAATCGGAAAGCTCCGCCTGGCCGGTTCTCGCCGTCACCTGCGCCATTCCGGAGGTGGTATCGATTTTGCGATTGGCCTCGACCATGACATCCGCGCTGTCGCGCAGCGTCTTGAATTGCACGACCTGACGTTCGGATTCGCTGGTCACCGCAGTGATGTTGGTCGCCGTCTCATGCAGCATCAGGCCGAAATCGCCCAATCGGCGGCTGATGGAATTGACCAGCAGGGGAATGGATTCGGCGGCGTTGTCGGCTTGCGGTGCGGGAAGTGTCTGCAGCATGAAAGGGCCCTGACGGCAGACCTGACGGCCTGCCTACGAGCCGGGCATACTACGGACGGTATGGTTAACGTTTCATTTACACCGGTATCCTGTGACCCGCGTCAGCTGTTCTGGACCGACGTCTGCTGCATCACCCTGATGATGACAAATTCGGCCGGCCTGACCGGGGCGAAGCCGATCTCGATGATGAGGATGCCATTGGCGATGTCGTCTTGCGTCATGGTGGAGCTGTCGCATTGCACGAAATAAGCCTCGGCGGGCGTCGCGCCTTTTAAGGCGCCTTGCGTGAACAGCGTATGCATGAAGTTGCTAACGCCCAGGGTTATTTGCGCCCACAGCGACGGAGCGTTCGGTTCGAAAACTACCCATCGGGTGCCGCGGTCAATGCTGTCCCCGATGTAAAGACCAAGCCGGCGGACCGGGATGTACTTCCAGCTCGAGGCCAGCGCGTCGGCGCCTTGCAGGGTGCGTGCGCCCCACACTACATCGCCATAGACCGGAAAGCTCCGGAGGCAATTGATGCCGGCAGGATTTAGCTTTGCATTATCGGCATCGGTGATTTTGCCGGCGTTGGTGCTGCCGCCGAGCGACAGGCCCAATACGCCCGCCATCGCGGCTTGAATTCCGGCCGGAGCGGTCCAGACGCCGCGCTGCAGGTCGGTGCGGGCAAAGATCCCGGCGATGGTGCCGCCTGGCGCAAAACTGTCCACCGCTTCCGTCAACGGGTCGCTGGCCAAAATGCGCGGGAAATAGATCGCGGCGTTGTCTTTTGCAGTAACGACGCTGGCGACGCCGGTGCTGGCGTTGAGAACATCCTCCGCCGTCGCCCAATGCTCCGCGGGATCGACGATGACGAAAGCGCTCCGCGATCGCGCATAGGCAACTGCCGCGTCCCAGGTCTCCTTGCCGACATCGCCGCCGCGGCGTTTCAGCGGCGGAATGCAGAGCAGGTTGAAAAGATCGACCTGTCGGAGCCTCGGCAGGCTTGCGATAATGTCGGCGTCCGTGATCCCGCCGGCGCCATCGCCCTCGACGCGAACGATCAACGCCTGACTGCCGCCATTCAAAAAGAACTGCCGCACCGCATAGCCGAGCGTACTTTGCGCCCACAAGCCGCCATAGAGCCGTTCGAAATCGATAAAGGAATTCACCGAACCCGGCGCATCCGTCGGGCCGTGCAAGGCGGTTCCGATGAAAGCCGTGATCGACGTCGCGACGCCTGTGACGGGAGCACTCACGATAAGGCTTTCTCGGGCTTCAGAAATTTCTGCCGCAGCGTCGGCTTGTGTACCTTGCCGGTCGCGTTGCGGGGCAGGGCGTCGATGAACACGATCCGGTGCGGACACTTGAACCGCGCCAGCCGCTCGCGGCAATGGCCGATCACCTCGGCTTCGGTGATGTCGTGGCCGTTCTTGACGGCGATGACGGCAAGACCCGTCTCGCCCCATGTCGGATCGGGCGCACCGATCACGGCCGCTTCGGCGATGGCAGGCAACTGATAGAGCACGTCCTCGACCTCGGCGGGATAGACGTTCTCGCCGCCGGAAATGTACATGTCCTTGGTGCGGTCGACGATGTAGTAGAAGCCGTCCTCATCGACGCGTGCGGCGTCGCCGGTGTGCAGCCAGCCGTCGGTGAACGAGGTCTTGTTGGCCTCCGGCCGGTTCCAGTAGCCGGGCGTGATGTTCGGCCCTTTTACCCACAATTCGCCGGTTTCTCCCGGCTTGACCGGTTTTCCATCCGCGTCGACGATTTTCAGATCGCCATGCAGCACCGGCTTGCCGGCCGAACCCGCCTTGCGTGCGGCGTCTTCCGGATCGAGCATCATCACCGCCGGACTCGTTTCGGTCATGCCATAGCCCTGCACCAGCGCGCAGCCGCGATCCTGCCAGATATTCAACAACGGCACCGGCATCGGCGCGCCGCCGACGCCGGCGATTTGCAGCCGCGACAAGTCGGTCTCGGTGAAGGAGGGATGCTGGCACATGAACTGGTAGATCGAAGGCACGCCGAAGAAATGCGTCAAGCCGACCGCTCTGTCGCCGATGATGCGCAACGACTCGCCGGGATCGAAGGCGCGCATGATGAGGGCGGCGCCGCCGGCGTGCAGCACCGGATTGGTATAGCAATTCAGCCCGCCGGTGTGGAACAGCGGCAGCACGCAGAGAAAGATCGTCCGCTGCGAAATCTGAGTGGGAATGCCGAGATTGACCGCGTTGATGAAGGTCATGCCATGCGTAATCGTGGCGCCTTTCGGTTTGCCGGTGGTGCCCGACGTGTACATGATGGTCGAGATATCACCGAGGGCAACGGCTTCGGGTTCGGCCAGCCGGGGTGAGCCGGCCAGCACTTTTTCGTAGGGCGACCCGAACTCAAGCAGATGCGCGATGCCGCAGAGCTTCCGCAACTCCTGCGCCATGGTTTCGAATTCATGGTCATGCGCCAGCACCACCGGCGCGGCGTCGCCGAGGATGAACTGCAACTCGTGCACGGTCAGCCTTGTATTCAGCGGCACGAAAATCGCGGCCAGCCGGAAACAGGCGAATTGGATTTCCAGGATGTCGGTCGTATTGGGCGCCAGAACGGCCACGCGTTCGCCACGCCCGACACCCAGCGCGGCCAGGTGCGTCGCCAGCCGGTCGATCCGCTCGTCGAGCGCGCGGTAGGTCAGGCGCCGCCGCGTCGCGAGATCGATCAGCGCAGTCTTGTCGCCGCGCACCTCCGCATGGTGGGCGATCCAGTCAAAATAGGCGAAACTCATGCTTGTCCTCCCGCCTGTGCGAGACTCGTTTGCGGTTCGCTTCAGGCAGGTAATCCAAACCGGCGTCGCTTGCGAAGTCAATCAGCGGAGCCGGTAAAAGCATGTCATTGCCGGGCTTGACCCGGCGATCCATCTTCCTTCACAAGATGCATTCTCGTTAAGCGGGATGGATGCGCGGGTCATCCCCGATCAAGTTGGGGACAGGCGCCCGCAGATGACGAATACCGGAAGGAACCCTCATGTCCGCCAACGATGCGCTCCACATTGCCGTGCTGGCCGGCGACGGCATCGGCCCCGAAGTGATGGCGCCGGCGCTGCAGGTGTTGCGCAAGATCGAGGCGACGTCATCGCTGAAATTTCGCTTCACCGAAGCGCCGGCTGGCGCCAACAATTATCTCGCGACCGGCAAATCGATGCCCGACTCCACGGTACGGCTGTGCGACGAGGCCGACGCGATTCTGCTCGGCGCCTGCGGGCTGCCGGCGGTGCGCTATCCCGACAACACCGAAATCATGCCGCAGGTGGAATTGCGCTTTCATTTCGATCTCTATGCCGGGGTGCGCCCGGCACGCCTGATCCCCGGCGTGCCCAGCCCGATCGTCGGCGCTGCCGAGCGCGGCATCGATCTGATCGTGATCCGGGAATCCACCGAAGGCCTGTTCGCATCGATGGGGAAGGGCGTCGTCACCAATGACGAAGCGCGGGAGACGCTGGTGATCACGCGAAAAACCTCGGAGCGGCTGTTTGAGTTTTCATTTCGCCTTGCGGAGCGCCGCAAGGCGCGTGGGCGTCCGGGTGCGCTGACCTGCGTCGACAAGGCGAACGTGTTCAAGGCGTTTGCGTTCTTCCGCGAGATGTTCGATGCGGCCGCCGCGCGCCATCCCGGGGTGAAAGCCGACCGGCTCTATGTCGATGCCTGTTCGGCGCTACTGGTGAAGCGGCCGTGGGATTTCGACGTGATGGTGATGGAGAACATGTTCGGCGATATTCTGTCCGACATGACCGCCGGCCTGATCGGCGGCATGGGCATGGCGCCGTCGGCCGATATCGGCGACCGCCACGCGGTGTTCCAGCCCTGCCACGGCACGGCGCCCGACATCATGGGCCAGGGCAAGGCCAATCCGACCGGGATGATCCTGTCAGCCGCGATGATGCTGGACTGGCTCGCCGACAAGCACGGGCTTGAAGGTGCCGCGGAGCAAAGCGAGCGCATCGAACGCGCGGTCGACAAGGTCTATGCCGACGGCATCAAGCCGATGGAATTCGGCGGCGGCAACGGCACGGCGGATATTGCGAAAGCGGTACTTGAGGCGCTGTAGCCTCTCGTGCCCCGGACGCAGCGCAGCGCGCCGCTCTTCGCGGCGTGGTGCGCTGCAGAGCCGGGGCCGTACAAGACTCGGTGTTCGTGACGGTCCCGGCTCTGCGGAGCGGCATGAAGAATGCCGCACCGCGTCCGGGACACGAGGCTGCCGCTACTTCCCCTTGAACACCGGCTTGCGCTTTTCCATGAAGGCGCGGCGGCCTTCGCGAAAATCCTCGCTGTCCATGCAGGCGGTGCCGATCGCTGTGATGGCGTCCATGTCGCGCGCACCGGCGTCTTTCAGCACCTGCGCGATGGTGATTTTTGCGGCCTTGATCGCGAGCGGAGCGTTGCCCGAGATGGTGCGGGCGATCTCCAGCGTCGCCTCCCACAGCTCGGCATCGGGCAGCACCCGGTCGACCAGCCCGATCCGCAGCGCTTCGGCCGATCCGATCCGCATCCCCGTATACATGATCAGCCGCGCCCATGACGGCCCGACCAGGGACACCAGGTTGCGCAGGCCGTCATAGCCATAGGCGATGCCGAGTCTTGCCGCGGGAATGCCGAACTGGCTGTTCTCGGCGGCAAGACGGATGTCCGCCAGCATCGCCACCTGCATGCCGCCGCCGAGGCAAAAGCCCCGGATGCAGGCGATGGTCGGTTTTGGATATTCCGCCAGCAACGCGCGTTGCGCGGCGCTGCGCCTGGAATATTCCTCCGACGCTTCGGCGTTGTGACGGGTCTTCTCGAACTGGCTGATGTCGGCGCCGGATACGAACGCCTTGTCGCCGGCGCCAGTCAGGATCACAACGCGGACGTCCGGGTCGTCGCGCAATTCGACCAGCGATTGTCCAAGCCCTTCCCACATGTCCAGCGACATGGCGTTGCGCTTCTCGGGATTGTTGAAGGTGACGATGCCGATGCCATCGCTGACGCTCTGCAGAATCTTGCCGTCGGCGAAGGATTTGTCGGTGGAGTTTTTGGGGATGTTCAACATCATTATGCCAGGTGTGCGCGGTGAGCAGATTGCTTGCTTGGTTGGTGAGAGCTACATCCGCGGATGCATCTTGGCAACGCTTAGCCCCGAGAGGTTGCGTCCGATTAAGCTATGACTGTGTCTATCGCACTGCCGCATGGATGGGTTCGTCATGCGCGGGCTTGACCCGCGCATCCATCACGCTTCACAAGAACCCTTCGAACAAGATAGATGGCCCGGTCAAGCCCGGCCATCACGAACGATGGGAACCTGGGAGAACGCCATGATGTTGACGCGCCGGGAGGCGATGGCCGGATGTGCCGGGGGTTTGGCTTTGCTGGTATCGCCGGCCATTGCCCAGGCGGCCTATCCGACCCGGACGATCAAGATGATCGTGCCCTATCCGGCCGGAGGCACCACCGACCTTCTCGGGCGGCTGGTCGCAGACCAGTTGAAGAGCGGCCTCGGCGCGACTGTGGTCGTCGAGAACAAGCCGGGCGCCGGCACGACGCTCGGCGCCGAGCAGGTCGCGCGGTCGGAACCCGACGGCTATACGCTGCTGATGGCGACCTCGACCACGCTCGCCATCAACAGAACGCTGTACAAGAAGCTGCCCTATGATCCGGTGAAAGATTTCACCCCGATCGCGCTCGTGGCGGGCGTGCCCTTCGCGCTCATTATCAATCCGATGCTGCCGGCGAAAACGCTGGCCGAATTCATTGCCTACGCCAAATCGAAGCCGGGAGAACTGGCCTTTGGCTCGGCGGGGAACGGCAGCCCGCAGCATCTTGGCGCGGAGATGCTGCGCACCGCGGCAGGCATAGATATCCGGCATGTCCCATATCGCGGCAGCGTGCCGGCGAT
>Ga0193717_1001912_pt1 | contig 12391 bp, 7 predicted proteins | sample U2c2metaG_FD_145900 | JGI IMG/M metagenome (GOLD analysis project Ga0193717, IMG submission 145900) | Soil microbial communities from a riparian zone of the East river system, Colorado, United States - U2c2 | ecosystem: Environmental > Terrestrial > Soil > Riparian zone | place: USA: East River...
AAAACTAAAAATAGAAAAAGGGTGTCTCATTTACTTTTGAGACACCCTCTTTTTTTAGTGTCTTACTGCTTCGGATTCAGCGCCTGCTTAATCCTCTCCTGCACATCCTGCAAATGATATTTGCTCAATTTATCCGTCTCACGCGGTATCGCCGCAGAGATCTCATTTCGAAGCTCTACCAGCTGCGCCCTTGCTATAGAAGGCACATCCGTATTCTTAATATCTCCCCCGAATAGCGATGCCAATCCCGGAGGCAGTCCCATTGGTATGACAGGCGGAGTCGCATTCACGAGGCTAATAAGGGCATCGATATACACTTTCTGCAGGTTACGCCGGAAGATATCGATAGGAGAGGCTGCCGTCAACTCTGTCCAAACGCCCTTTTTTGCATCAGCCAGCATCTCATCTACACCATAGGCGGCGCTGCCATAGCGGCCCGTGCAAACCGACATGCGGAAAGTGCGGGCAGAAGACAAAAGATTTTTTAAGACATTTGCCTGTACCGTCGCGACCTGCTCCGCACTTCCCGGGTTGCTAAACTTATTGAGGATCTCTTTATTCAACAGCCAGGAGGGCGTTGCGAACAATTGCTTATTCAGGAAATCCACCGCCTCTTTCTGTGTGGTTTTGGGCGTGACCTCATAGGTATCTCCGGGTTGTTCTACGCTCTTGAAGGTCTCCTGGATACCGCCGACATTTTTGACCACATGCCCCATATAACGGCTGAACTGACCCACCAGCTGGCCATACATTTCTTCCAGGTTATCGTACTGGTCAGCCTCTTCCTTTGTCCACTCGGGCAGGTTGGGCAGGATGCGTTTCAGGTTTTTGATACCGTATTCGCTGGCTTTGACGCTGTTGTCGCTGAGGTCTTCGGTTTGCGCACGCGGATCGGGATTCTGACCTTCTCCTCCGAACCAGAGGCGGGGATTAGACTTCAGACTATCGATGACCCACTTGTTGAGAACCTTTTTATCTTCCTCATCGTTTTTGGTGCCGGGAATGCCCTTGTATCCCCAAAGGATGGCCCACTTGTCATATTCGCCGATCCTTGGATAAAGACCTTTCGAAGTAATGTTATCCTCCGGCTGCGCGACATAATTGAAACGTGCATAATCCATAATGGAAGCCGTATGTCCGTTGGCTTCCACCCATGCCTTGTCGCGTAACTTCTCTACAGGTGTCTTGCTGCTGCTGCCCATATTGTGGCGCAGACCCAGCGTATGTCCGACTTCGTGAGACGAGACAAACCGGATCAGGTCGCCCATCAGCTCGTCGTCAAACTTCATCCGCCTTGCCCTTGGGTCTACGGCAGCTGTCTGGATCATATACCAGTCATGTACCAGCTTCATTACGTTGTGGTACCAGCCGACATGGCTTTCCAGGATTTCGCCACTGCGTGGGTCAGCCACATTTGGGCCATAGGCATTCTCGATGTCGCTGGCAAAATACCTGATCACTGAGAAACGCGCGTCTTCCATGCTCATCGTCTTGTCATTCTCCGGCCATTCTTTACCGACGATGGCATTCTTAAACCCGGCTTTTTCAAAAGCGGCCTGCCAGTCATTGATACCGGCAATGAGATAGGGGCGCCATTTTTTTGGCGTTGCCGGATCGATATAATAAACGATCTGTTTTTTAGGCTCTACCAGCTCTCCGCGTTTCCATTTCTCGACGTCCTCGTCTTTTGGCTCCAGGCGCCAGTGGTGGATGAAACGGCTTTCTTCCACCCGCTGCTGATCATCTCCATAGATAGTATACTCGCTGGCAAAGAAACCTACACGGGCATCGAAGAGTCGTTTGCGCATCGGTGATTTGGGCAGGAGAAGAAAGGAGTTATTCAGCTCTATCGACACTGCTCCGGTAATATCTGCCGCAGGCAGACTGCCGGACCCTCCACGTCCACCGACATTGGGGGCAGCCGGTGCAGGCGAGGCGGAAAAGGTCTTCACCGTCCTGATCTCCGTGTTGATCGGGTAGGTATGAATGTTCTCTATATAGCTGCGGTCTGCGGCGATAGCAGCCAGGTTGAAACGTCTTTTGATACCCGGAGTCAGACTCACCGCCTGGTTATCGCCTTTAAAGAAATCAGTCACATCGATCACTATGGTACCGGAAGAAGAATCTGCACTCTTGCCATAGGCCTTGATGTCGAATGCGGCTGCAATCGGGTTCATAGTCGAATTCGTCACGGCCTGCGCGATGGGCTGGCTGCTGTCGGTCGCAACGCTGACGATGGTCAGCACTTTCATGAACACGGTGTGAGAAGGGCCTTTCACCCAGTTGATCGTCTGGAGGTTCACCTGTTCACCGCCGTAAAAGCCGCCACCGGCAGCTGTCTTGCTATAACGGGTGCTAACGAGAATGTCCCGCCCAAGAATGGAATCGGGGATCTCGAAATACCATTTGTCTTCGACCTTATGCACGGTGAACAGCCCGCTATGGCTGATCGCCTTGTCTGTGATAACTTCCTTATACGGTTTAGGCTGAGCTGGGGCTGCCGCGGCTCCCGGGCGTGCCGCCGGGGCGCCTGCCGGGGGAGTTTGAGTCGGATTGCCGGGGCGTTGCTGCGCGACAGCAGCTGACATACCGGAAACCAGTGTCAGCACGAATAGAACTTTTCTCATAATAGTCAATCTACTTGGTTAATTGGGATCGGGAAAACCCTTTCCGATGAGTAAAATAAAAATGCGGATGAAATTAACAAACCACCCGTAGTATGCGTAGAAAAAGTGACGAGTGGGAGAGAGCGGAATCCAAAGCCATAGATAATATATGCCGATCGTGCCCTCTTGCTAGATATTTTTCAATCTTGTTTGATGTTAGTAGCTAAATCACTAAAAAATTACCCGAAATATAAGATTATTTATTAAATCGCATCAGCGCGACTTTGGGGCCGCATCAGGGCAACAGCGGGTGCCGCATCAGCGCAACAGTTGCAGTCTGCCATGCCTGTGCTTGCGCCGTTTGTGTTTCTATCATCAGCTCCCGGACCTGTCTGATCGATCCCTTATCAAAGTACATTGCCAATACAAGCGTGGCTATCCCATTCTTTGGCTCGAACAAAGTCCCTGCTTTATAGGCAGACTCGTTGTTTTGTGCCCTTTTCCGGTCGAAGTCCACTGTACTATTGACAAATTCCGGATGTGTCTTCTGTCCGTTCACATAGGGCAACAGCCAGTCGACCGATCTTTTTATGGAAGAGCCCGTCGGTGAAGAGTAGTTGTAAAAATCGATTCCGGTAGCGCGGGACAATACAATGGCCAGCTTCAGCAAGGGCTCGAGGTCATACACATGATAATGCAGCGCATCGCGCGATACAAAGTCGATGCTGGATCCGTCGGGATTTAGATTCTTCTCCAGCTGGGTCTTTAATTCCCGGATGGTATATCCCTGTAAAGCTGTATCTCCGATGGCATATGCAATTTCGCCGACGATCTTCAGCCGGTGGGAATGCCAGTTATTGTAAAAGCTCGGCCGGTCGGGATGATAGTAGCGTCCGCCGAGCTCTGCCCTTGCTGTTTCTCGGAGCCAGGCCTGGATGGAGTCCCCGGCGGCTTTTGGCAGCTCTGTCTTTAGCAGGTCATAGGCTTCGATGACATGATCCAGGTTGGTGTCGTCGATGGGGTCGCCTCTGCCGTGATTGATACGGGCCCAGGCCAGGAGGAATTCGGTAGCATGCTCAAGGTAACTCCTATCGCCGCCGATCCTGTACACCAGTGCCAGCGCGTAAAGCTTGTTCATATCCCGCAAGGCCAGCTGGGTAGCCGTCTTCTTTGGATTGCCCGCCAGCATGCCCTCCGTCCGGATCGTATCGATGGGGTTGGGCGTTTCGCCGAGTGCCAGGGTTGCCAGCTTTTTTATTGAGTCATAGGCTTTTGCCACTTCCGCGGCTGCGCTGTCCCGGCGGCCTTCGCGCTCGCGCACCAACCGCTTCAGCTCTTTTATTTCTTTTTGATCAAAACCAACATATTGTGCATGCAGCGGGGCTGAAAAACAGGCAGCTGCAATTATTAGACAAAGTAGACGACTCATATTGCAAGATACCTTCTCCATTGGCATTTGCAAGCATCATCTCCGCAAACGATTTCGTACTCCCCAGCCAAATAAAGAACCCGGTCCATTGGACCGGGTTCGCTGCATAAAATATTAAAAATTTTAATCTTAACCTACCACATCCTTCCCATGACAATTCTTATACTTCTTTCCGCTTCCACAAGGGCAGGCATCATTTCTGCCGATCTTCGGCCCCACCTTTACAGGCTCCTGCCGTACCGGCTCGGAAGGCTCATAATAATCATTGCCACCTTCCTGGGCGATGCCGTTTGGCGGACCACCTGCATTTACGGGGTTGGCGGCCATCTCATCCTTCCGCACTTTCAGCTTGCTCATATCCGTTTTCTGCTCCCTTCCTTCACGGATGGTATTGGATTCCTGGTTTCCGGTCTGGATACCTGAATGGCAAAGGAAGCTGATGATATCCCTGTTAACGTCGCTGTCCATGCGCCGGAACAACTCGAAAGCTTCGACCTTATAGATGACCAGGGGATCTTTTTGTTCGAGGTAGGCTGTCTGTACGCTTTGTTTCAGATCGTCCATAGCCCGCAGGTGTTCCTTCCAGGCGTCATCGATAATGGACAGTGTGATCTGTCTTTCCACTGCGTTCGTCAGCTCGCGTCCCTTGCTGTCAAGCGTCTTTTGCAGGTTGGCTACGACGTTGGTCCTTTTCTTTCCGTCGGTGAAGGGCACTACCACATTTTCCACGTGGCTGCCTTGTGTGGTGCGGATATTCTGGAAGACAGGGACGGCTTGCTTGCGCAGCTCATCCAGCTTATGCTCATAATTGGAAATAGCTTCCTGGTAAAGTTTTTCCGCCAGTTCGTTGACATTGCCTTTCAGGAAATCTTCCTTGTCGATCGATGTATCGATACCAAAGTTGACAATCGTCGACAGCTTGAATCCTTCATAGTCATCCTGTTCCCTGAAAGTGCTGATCAGGCCTTCGGCAACAACATAAAATGCATTGTCCAGGTCGAGGGCAAGTCTTTCACCGAAGAGGGCGTGATTACGTTTCTTATAGACGACATTACGCTGTTTGTTCATGACGTCATCATACTCCAGCAATCGTTTACGAATGCCGAAGTTATTTTCTTCCACTTTTTTCTGAGCTCTTTCGATGCTCTTTGTCACCATGCTGTGCTGGATCACCTCCCCTTCTTTATAACCCATCTTATCCATCAGGGATGCGATACGTTCGCTGCCGAACATTCGCATCAGATCGTCTTCCAGCGATACATAGAACTGGGTGCTTCCGGGGTCGCCCTGACGTGCCGACCGGCCTCTCAACTGGCGGTCTACCCGGCGGCTTTCATGCCTTTCTGTACCGATGATAGCCAGACCGCCGGCTTCTTTAACGCCAGGCCCCAGCTTGATATCCGTACCACGACCGGCCATATTGGTTGCGATCGTCACGGCGCCGGCCATACCAGCTTCGGCAACGATCTGTGCTTCCCGAGAGTGTTGTTTGGCGTTCAATACGTTATGCGGTATTTTTTTGGCCTGTAGCATCTTGCCAAGCAGTTCGCTCACTGCCACATCTGTCGTACCTACGAGCGAAGGTCTTCCTTCTGCGCGCAGCTTTTCTATCTCGTCGATGACGGCTTTATATTTTTCCCGTTTGGTTTTGAAGACCAGATCCTGCTGGTCCTTACGGATAGCCTGTACATTTGTGGGGATCGTCACCACATCCAGCTTATAGATATCCCATAATTCCGCAGCTTCCGTTTCGGCGGTACCGGTCATACCGGCCAGCTTGTGATACATACGGAAATAGTTCTGTAAGGTAACTGTTGCGTAGGTTTGGGTGGCGGCCTCGATCTTCACATTTTCCTTGGCTTCTATCGCCTGGTGCAGCCCATCGCTATAGCGTCTTCCATCCAGGATACGACCTGTCTGCTCATCCACGATCTTAACCTGCCCTTCCATGACCACATACTCTACGTCCTTATCGAATAAGGTATAGGCTTTCAGCAGTTGCTGGACGGTATGGATACGGTCGGCCTTGATCGAATATTCGTTCAGCAGCACTTCTTTGCGCTGCAGTTTTTCTTCTGTGCTCAGCGCCTCCTTCTCAATGTCGGCCAGTTTGATGCCGATGTCGGGGAGGATGAAGAAATCAGGATCTTCCCCTTCCCGGGTGATCATTTGAATGCCTTTATCGGTGAGGTCGACTGAATTATTCTTTTCGTCAATGTAGAAAAACAGCTCCGCATCTACTTTTGGCATTTCCTTGGACTGGTCAGCAAGGTAATAGTTCTCGGTCTTCTGTAACCTTACCTTGATGCCCGGCTCGCTCATGAACTTTATCAGCGGACCGGATTTGGGAAGACCCCGGTAGGCCCGCATCAAAGCCATTCCTCCGTCCTTCGGGTCATCATTGCCTTCGGCGATCTTCTTCCTGGCTTCAATAAGGAATTGGTTGGTTACTTTCTTCTGTGCTTCAAACAGATTCAGTACCCTTCCTTTTAATATATGGTATTGCTGGTCGTCCCCTTTCGGAACAGGACCGGAAATGATCAATGGGGTACGGGCATCGTCGATCAGCACGCTATCCACTTCATCCACCATCGCATAGTGGTGATTGCGCTGTACCATCTCTTCCGGAGAATGCACCATGTTATCACGCAGGTAGTCAAATCCAAATTCGTTGTTGGTGCCATAGGTGATATCGGCCAGGTACGCCTTGCGGCGGGCTTCGCTGTTTGGCTCGTGTTTGTCGATACAATCGACCGTCAATCCCAGCCATTCGAAAATGGGGCCATTCCACTCAGAGTCACGACGGGCCAGGTAATCGTTGACCGTCACAATGTGCACTCCTTCGCCGGCCAGCGCATTCAGATAGGCTGGTAAGGTCGAAACCAGTGTTTTACCTTCCCCTGTAGCCATTTCGGCAATCTTCCCCTGGTGCAATACCGTACCGCCGATGAGCTGAACGTCATAATGTACCATGTTCCAGGTGATGGGGCTGCCGGCGGCCATCCAGGAATTCTTATAGATGGCCTGGTCGCCCTCGATACGGATATGCTCCTTCTTAATGCTCAGGTTGCGATCCAACTCAGTGGCCGTCGACACTACTTCCAGGTTGTCTTTAAACCGGCGTGCAGCTTCCTTTACTACTGCAAATGCTTCGGGTAACAATGTCTCCAGGACTTCCTCTATCTGCTCTTCCCGCTCCTTTTTTAACTGGTCGACCTCCTGGTAAATGACATCTTTTCCGGTAATATCGCTAAAAGGCAGTTCTTCCGCCCTTTTATTCAGATCGGCAATATTTGTGTCAAGTTTGCTTAAATGCTCCTTGATCCGGGCCCGGAACTCTACTGTTTTGGCACGTAATTGATCGTTGGACAGGGATTGGTAAGCGGCAAAGTGTTGATTCACTTGACCTACAAGGGGCTGGATGTGCTTTATATCCTTTTCCGACTTGTTCCCGCCGAATATTTTGGATAGAATACCTAACATAATTCCTTAAGTATTAATGAGTTTATTGGTTTCAGGTCGCCGTCAAAAAGCACGGGACCCACTTTTCCAGTCAAATTTGGTGCTATCCTGGAAGGAAGGTCAAATTGACAGGGAAGCAAATGTACAAAAAAGCTCCCATCCACCCCTTCCCGACGGGGCATTTCCGTCAGCTAATCCTTTGAATTCCGTACTTATTCACCTTGCCGCAGCTTTTCTGCGCTGCCCCATCCCCACAAACAATTTCCAGCCGCATAAATTTTTTTTTGTTCTGACAAAGAAGTTAGTATCTTAGTGCTAAATATATTAGCCCATGTCAATAGCAGGTCAAAATCTCAAATACCTCCGCAAGCTGCGGGGGTGGACACAGGAAGAGTTTGCTGCCCGCCTCGGCATCAAACGTTCTCTGCTCGGCGCCTACGAAGAAGAAAGGGCCGAACCCCGGCTGGAAGTGCTGGAAACCATCTCTGATATGTTTAAGCTTACTCTCGACGAATTGCTGCGTAAAGAGCTTAGCGACACCAAGGGTGGGAGCTATCTTTCCAAGCGGAGGGCGCAAAAGCTCGTTGCTGCATCCAATGATATCCAGTTGGTCCCGGTAAAAGCCGCTGCCGGTTATCTCGCAGGTTATGCCGACCCTGAATTCCTCGACGAGCTGAATACCTTTACGCTGCCAATGCTGGCTCCAGGCCATTATCGTGCTTTCGAGATCGTCGGTGATTCCATGCTACCCACGCCTAGCGGGTCTGTCATTGTTGGCGAAAAAATAGACGATATGGAAGAGGTTAAAAGTAACCAGACCTATATAGTTGTGTCCCGTAATGAAGGCATCGTCTATAAAAGGGTCATGAAAAACAACAAATCCAAGAGCAAGCTCACCCTGGTCAGTGACAATACGGCGTATCAGCCTTATAATGTAAATACCGACGACGTGCTTGAGGTATGGAAGGCTCAGATGGTCATCAGCAAAGCCAATACCCAGCATCGTTGGGACGTCAATCAGTTGGCCAACCTGGTCTCTAACCTCCAGGATCAGGTCAGCTCGATGAAGAAGAAGATGAATTGATCAGTGTGCTATATAATGGCTGGTTTTAAGGTTTTCAGCGATTTTTTTGGTCATTTTCTTGTTCAAACCATTCGCGCCGGTATATCTTTCCCCTTTTTCCTCTACCTCTGCAGTCCAAACAGGAATGTAGATTGATTTTGTATTGAACAGATCGCATAGAAAGAATGCGTTAAGTGTCTTATATGGCTTCGGTGGAGTGTAAGGGGGGCTATTCGCTGGAATAGTAAAGAGCACTATTAGCCAGATCAGGGTTGACAGCCGTTGTCATGTGCTCATCGTGTGAATAGCTGCGGAGGCCTATCATCAGAACAGCATCGATGAAGATGAGGTTATTGGATTTGCAGAATACTGCCGGGCCCTCTGGGGCTTGTTGACCAGGAATTCCTCATCGGCGGCTTTTTTTCCTTACCCGGTCCCATAGTCGCGCCTGGCCCTGTGCCGGCACCCGGTCCGGCGCCCGTAGCAGCACCCGTACCCGACATATCCCTCATCCCGTCCGAGCCGAAAGCGGTCCTACTCGTGCGATGAGCCTGCCATCCCTTCTCTCCGCCTGTCGGAGGCAGTATGGCAAAAACATTGGCTTCCGGCATCGGATCGATGGACACGGTACCGGTAAACTTCCCGAACGCCGGCAGCACCGCATACGATCCACCAAAATAAAAACAGGGGAATTGCAGGCTCTGCTTGCCCATACCCCTGATCCGTATACCCGGATGTATATGTCCCGAAAGAAAATAAGGTTCCCCTCTATCGACGGCCGAAGCTCCGCTCTCTGTCGCTTCTGCTCCCTCCGCTGTCGGGTTTGCAACGCCCTCCGTAATATCATGGATAAACGCAAATGGCCCGAGACGCAATATCTCCCGGCTCACGTCGATCCCTGCCTTACTGTACCAATCGGCATGCAGAATATCATGGTTGCCCTCTATCAGCCGAATGCCCAGGTCCGGAAAATCCTCTCTCCATTTTAAAAAGAGTGCCAGTTCCTTGTTCTCCCGGCTATGAAAAAGGTCTCCAACTACCAGCAGCTGCCGCGGCCGAAAATGCTGGATCTGGCAAAGTAGTCGCAGCAGATCCTCACGGTAAACAGATTGAGGCACCGCTATACCCGCCTTGCGAAAATGCCCGGTTTTGCCAAAATGAAGATCGGAGACGATCAGCGACCTCTCCTCTTCCCAAAAGATGCAACGGTCGGGCGAAAGCCATAACTGCTGGCCCTTAATACGATATGGAAATGCAGGATGCATAGATTAACTCCCTGTTGCAAATGTATTCACTATATCTAAATTGAAGCGGTCCTCCGCATTAATTATATTTAATAGTTTCCATTGACAATCCTGAAAATTGTATTTACTTAGAGAGACAATACCAACACCATGACAGACGTCCAAAAAACTGCGACTCCCGAGAACTGGCTTGAAGAGCCCAAAAAACGCCCTGAGACGCTCAACGTTATCTCCATCCTAACCTTCGTCGGCAGCGGTTTGGCGATTCTCACCCAACTATATAGTTTCGTCAAAGCCCAAAGCAATTATGATCAAATAGTGCAGAACCAGGATAAATTGGACCAGATGCCTGGCTTCCTGAAAAGAATGATGGGTCCCGATCCTGTGGGTATGGCCCGTAAAACGCTGGAAAGCCGTACACCCATGCTTATCCTGGCAATCGTGGCTTCGGCGCTCTGTATTTTTGGAGCTATGCAAATGCGGCAGCTAAAGAAGATCGGGTTTCCCATCTACGTTATCGGCGAAATATTGCCTTTCATCGCTTATTATATCTTTGTTGGTCCAATGCCGATCTTCTCGTTGGCTTTTGGATTGATGATCAACGGAGGTTTTATCATCATGTATGCGACCCAGCTAAAGCATCTCTCATGAGTGGACAGCGGTCGTCTGCATCTTCGGTGGCCTAACGCAGCTGCGCCTGCATCTTTTTGACCCTGTCTTCCAGCTTTTCCGATGACAGGTCTTCCCGCATGCTGTCCACTTTAAGCGGGAAACAGAATGGTGTCAGCTTCTTTGGCCACCGCAGCACGATCTTCCCATGCGATATCCGTTCCAGCATATTTCGTAACCGCTGCTCTTCCATCTGCTGATCCATAACTTCATTGTAAGCCTGGCGGATCAGCAGATTATGCGGATCATACTCGCTGAACACATTGAAGAGCAGTGACGCCGATGATTGCAAATGCCGGGCCTTGGTATGCTCCCCGGGATATCCCTGGAAGATAAGTCCTCCGATCACCGCGATATCCCTGAACTTACGCCGGGCCATCTCTGCGCTGTTGACGCTGCGCTGTATGTCCGCCGTTAGGTTTTCCGGGCTGAAGAGCTCATAGGCATTCGTGTCATCCAGCGGGATGGGCTGGTCGCTAAGCAGCTCAAAACCATAATCATTCATCGCGAAAGAAAAGCTGATGGGCGTAGTCCGGCTGATCCGGTAAGCCAGCAGGGCTGCCATCGCCTCATGCACCAATCGCCCCTCGAATGGATATACGAAAAGGTGGAATCCATCCTTTGTCTCTATCTGTTCGACCAGCAACTCGTTCTCCCTCGGCATATATGACAGTGACGCCTGTAATTCAAACAAAGGCCGCAGGACCTTCAATTCAATATCGATCCCTGCCGCCTTCAGGACCTTGACCTCATGCTCCCGTACGGACCGCACTACACCTCCACTTTCTCCCGCCAGCATCCCCGATGCCTCATCCAGCTTCCTCCGCAACATCATCCCCAGGTTGGCCGACAGCGGCATACGCCCTCCATTCCAGCTCGGGACTTTCGACTTCTTCACATTCGACTTGCGCACCAGCGCCGTCATATCCTTGATCATCACAAACTCCAGGTTCCTGCCAGCCAGCGTGAAGACATCCCCCGGTGACAGACGCGAAATAAAATACTCCTCTATCACTCCTACATATCCCCCGGTTACAAATCGCACTTTCAGCATAGCATCGCTCACGATCGTTCCGATATGCAGCCGATGCCTCATAGCCACCCTCCGGCTATTGATCTTATAAAGTCCATCCTCCATCACCTCCACTTTCCTGAACTCATCATACTGCTGCAATGCGACTCCGCCCTCGGTGATAAAATGCAGGATCTCCATCCACTCATCTTCAGTCATCTCGCTATAACAATAAGTCGACTTCAGCTCGCGAAACAAATTCTCCGGATAAAAGCCATCTGAAATGGCCACCGTGCCCAGGTATTGGATCAGCACGTCGAAGCACAGCAACATCGGCTCCCTGTTCTCGATCAATCCTTCCTGCATGGCCGACTTCAGCGCCGCGGCCTCCATCAGTTCCAGCGAATGCGTCGGCAGGAACCAGATCTTGCTTACCTGTCCCGGCTGATGCCCGCTGCGCCCCGCCCGTTGCAGGAACCGGGCTACCCCCTTCGGACTTCCCACCTGTATCACAGTCTCCACGGGTCGGAAATCCACACCCAGGTCCAGGCTGGCGGTGCATACCACCGCTTTTAATTTGCCTTCATGTAATGCATCTTCCACCCAGTTCCGCAGCGCCATGTCAATAGAACCATGATGCAGAGCAATGACGCCGGCCAGATCGGGACAGGCCGTAAGCAGCGACTGATACCAGGTCTCGCTCATCCCGCGGGTATTAATAAAGATCAGTGTCGTCCTGCTCTGTTCCAGGATAGGGATCACTTTATGAATAAGCCTCAACCCCAGATGCCCCGCCCAGGGGTAATTTTCGATCTCATCCGGTAATATCGATTCCACATCGATCGGTTTGTCCATCTGTGCGCGAACGATAAAGTCGCGCCCGCCGCCAACGCTGAGCCCCGCCAT
>Ga0193717_1001913_pt1 | contig 12387 bp, 9 predicted proteins | sample U2c2metaG_FD_145900 | JGI IMG/M metagenome (GOLD analysis project Ga0193717, IMG submission 145900) | Soil microbial communities from a riparian zone of the East river system, Colorado, United States - U2c2 | ecosystem: Environmental > Terrestrial > Soil > Riparian zone | place: USA: East River...
CAATGGGAAGAGCTGCCGCTCACCGAATCGGTCAACCTCTCTATCGGCGTGTTCGGGCAGTCGTTCCTGACCGACGAGCCGCGCCGGCTGATGCAGGGATTTTTGGACCGAAAGCGGTAGGGCTAATCCGTCGTCGCCCGCGAAAGCGGGCGATCCAGTAAACACCAGCGCCAACGATTACTGGATGTCCCGCATGCGCGGGGCATGACAGTCATGCTCTTGCAAATTTTGCAACGCATCATATGATGGACATCATCCAACCGAACCCGCATCTGCCAGCGCGCAATTGAGGAGCATTCGCCATGTCCGCAGCTTCCGATCCGGTCGTCATCGTCTCCGCCGTCAGAACGCCGCTCGGCCGGTTCCAGGGCGATCTCTCCCCGTTCAGCGCCCACAATCTCGGCAGCCACGTGATCGGCGCCGCTGTGGAGCGCGCAAAACTGACGCCGGACCGCATCGACGAAGTGTTCATGGGCTGCGTGCTCCCGGCCGGACAGGGCCAGGCCCCGGCGCGGCAGGCCGCGCGCGGCGCAAAGCTGCCGGATTCGACCGGCGCCACCACCATCAACAAGGTGTGCGGCTCCGGCATGAAGGCGACCATGCTGGCGCACGACATCATCAACGCCGGCTCCGCCGGGATCGTGCTGTCCGGCGGCATGGAGAGCATGACCAACGCGCCGTATCTGCTGGCGAAGGCGCGCGGCGGCTACCGCGTCGGCCACGACCGCATCATCGACCACATGCTGATGGACGGCCTCGAGGACGCCTACGAGACCGGCCGTTCGATGGGCGATTTCGGCGAGGCCACCGCCGAGGTCTACCAGTTCACCCGCGCCGATCAAGACGCCTACGCGATGGAAACGCTCACGCGCGCCCGCAAGGCGGTGGAAGGCGGTGCGTTCAAGGCGGAGATTGTGCCGATCGCCGTGAAGGAAAAGGCCGGCGTTCGCATCGTTGCGAACGACGAGCATCCCCTGAAGGTCGATCCCGCGAAGATTCCTGGCCTCAAGCCGGCGTTTCGCGCAGGCGGCACCATCACCCCGGCCGCCTCCTCGGCCAACGCCGACGGCGCCGCCGCGTTGATCCTGGCGCGGCGCTCGCTGTCGGACCGCGACGGCCTTCCCGCGCTGGCCGTGATCAAGGGCCACGCCACCCACAGCCAGGAGCCGCAGTGGTTCACCACCGCACCGATCCCGGCGATCCAGAAGCTGCTCGACAAGGTCGGCTGGAGCGTTGATGATGTCGACCTGTTCGAGATCAACGAAGCCTTTGCGGTGGTGGCGATGGCGGCGCAGCGCGATCTCGGCATCCCCCGTGAAAAGCTCAACATCAATGGCGGCGCCTGCGCGCTCGGCCATCCGATCGGCGCCACCGGCGCGCGGCTGATCGTGACGCTGCTGCACGCGCTGGAAGCGCACAACCTGAAACGCGGCGTCGCAGCGTTGTGCATCGGCGGCGGCGAAGCTACCGCCATTGCCATCGAACGCATCGTCCATTGACGCTCAGCGCGCCGTGCGTCGTATTGCCTTAAAAAATATTTCTGATCGGAAGACCTTATGATCTCCAACTGGCTGTCAGCCGCGCTTGCGCGCAAAAATATCCACTACAGCTGGGTGATGGTCGGCGTGACCTTCCTCACCGCGCTGATCACCGCCGGCACGGTCGGCGCGCCCGGCGTGTTCATCGTGCCGCTGCAGCAGGAATTCGGCTGGACCACCGCGGAGATTTCCGGCGCGCTGTCGATCCGCTTCATCCTGTTCGGGCTGATGGCGCCGTTCGCCGCGGCCCTGCTTAACCGCTACGGCTTGCGCAACGTCACGCTGTCGGCGCTGCTGATCGTGGTTTCGGCGCTGGTGATCTCGCTGGCGATGACAAAAGTGTGGCAGTTGATGCTGCTGTGGGGCGTGGTGATCGGCATCGGCACTGGCATGACGGCGCTGGTGTTAGGGGCCACCGTCGCCGCGCGCTGGTTTTCGGCGCGGCGCGGGCTGGTAGTCGGCATTCTCACCGCAAGCGTGGCCACCGGGCAGCTGGTGTTCCTGCCGCTGCTGGCGAGCCTCACCGAGCGGATGGGGTGGCGGATGGCGCTGGCGCTGATGTGCGTGATGCTCGGCGTCGCTGCTTTCGCCGTCGCGATGGTGATGCGCGATCGTCCAAGCGACGTCGGCTTGCGGCCGTTCGGCGATGAAGGCACGCAGCCGTTGCCTGCACCGCCGCCGAATACCGCGCCGATCATGGCGGCGGCGCTTGGCGCATTGCGCGACGCCGCCACCAACGGCCTGATCCAGGTGCATCTGATTCCGATGTGCCTCGATTTCGGCATTCCGCAGGTCCAGGCCGCCGGCCTGCTCGCCGCGATGGGCGTGTTCGATTTTGTCGGCACCATCGCTTCGGGCTGGCTGTCGGATCGTTACGATAACCGCTATCTGCTGTTCTGGTATTACGGCCTGCGCGGGCTGTCGCTGCTGTTCCTCCCCTTCACCGACTTCTCGTTCTACGGCCTGTCGCTGTTCGCGATGTTCTACGGCCTCGACTGGATCGCAACCGTGCCGCCGACGGTGCGCCTCACCGCGCAGCGCTTCGGCCCCGAGCGCGCCAATCTGGTGTTCGGCTGGATTTTTGCCGGCCATCAATTGGGTGCGGCGACAGCGGCATTCGGCGCTGGTGTATCGCGGACCGTATGGGCCACCTACCTGCCGGCGTTCTTCGCCGCCGGTGCGCTGTGCATCATCGCCGCGCTGATCACGCTTATGATCTCGCGGCAACCGAAGCCGGTGATGGCGTAGTATTCTCCCTCGCCCCGCAACACACCCTCCGTCATGCCCGGCCTTGTGCTGGGCATCCACGTCTTTCTTATGGGCATCGCGATCAAGTCAAGACGTGGATGGCCGGGACAAGCCCGGCCATGACGATGAACATTAAGGCCTGATCGTCATGTTCGTCGCCGGGCCCGGCGTGCGCAGCGGTTCGGCCAGCCGCGCGAATTCGCACAGCAGTGAGCGGGTCTTGCGCGGATCGATGATCTCCTCGACCCAGAACCGTTCGGCGGAGCGAAACGGCGAGCGCAGCTTGTTGAGGCGATCCTCGATCTCCTGCAGCTTTGCCTTCGGATCGTCTGATGCATCGATGTCGGCGCGGTAGGCCGCCTCGATGCCGCCTTCCAGCGGCAGCGATCCCCAATAGGCCGACGGCCATGCGTAGCGCATCGAGAACCGGTCGGCCGGCTGGTGCACGACGCCGGCGACCCCGAAGGAATTGCGCACGATGATGGTGCACCAGGGCACGGTGGTCTGGTTGACCGCCGCCATGGCGCGGACGCCGTGCTTGATGGTCCCTGCCTTCTCGGCCTCCAGCCCGATCATGAAGCCGGGGCAATCCATCAGATAGACCACCGGCAGATGAAACGTTTCCGCGAGATCGGCGTAACGAACTACCTTCTGGCACGCATCCAGCAGCAGCACCGCCCGCCCCTCCAGCCGCGCAAAGCCTGCGATGATCGGACGGCCGAAATTCTGGGCCATCTCGAAGAACGAACCCTTGTCGACCACGGCGTCGATAATCGGCCGCATCTTGTAGACCTGCCGCCGGCTCCGCGGCACCGCTTTCATCAGCGATTCCTCGGCGCGTTCCGGATCGTCCTCGCACGGAATCGTCGGGGGCAGTTCATGAACCGACGATGGCAGGTACGACAGAAAGCGCCGGGTGCGGGCAAAAGCTTCCTCTTCCGTATCAACTGCGTCGTCGACGCCGCCGGCGCGGGTCTGAATTTCCCACCCGCCGAGTTCCTGCTTGGTGAGATCCTGGCCCAATCGTTTCACCACCGGCGGACCGGCCACGAACATCGCAGAGCTTTTGGTCATCACCGAATAATGGCTGGCAGCTAACCGCGCCGCGCCCAGCCCCGCCACCGAGCCGAGGCCGAGGCCTACCACCGGCACGCGCGCCATGTTGGCCGTCGTGTACCAGTACCAGCGCGTGCCGCCGATGCCGCCCGGCAGGTTGGCGGCGCCCTTGGTTTCGATGGTTTTCACCGAGCCGCCGCCGCCGGAGCCTTCGATCACGCGGATGATGGGCAGCCGAAAATCGTGCGCCATCTCCTCCGCCATCAGCGGCTTGTTGGAGATCGACGCATCGGCCGAGCCGCCGCGCACGGTAAAATCGTCGCCGACCACCACCACCGTGCGGCCGTCGATCTTGCCGCGGCCGAACACGCAATTCGCCGGCGTCAGATGGGTGAGTTCGCCGTGCTCGTCATATTCGGCGCTGCCGGAAATCGCGCCGATCTCATGGAAGCTTGTTGCATCGACCAGCTTGTCGATGCGCTCGCGGACGGTGAGCCGGCCCTGGTCGCGCTGCCGCTTGACCTTGTCAACGCCTCCCATCTCCCGCGCGAACGCTTCGCGCCGGGCGAGGTCGTCGAGTTCCGGCTTCCAGTTCATTCGCATCCTCCTTGATGATTTTCTTATTGTGCCGGATTGGCGGGTCCTGCAAGCGATTGTGGAACAGGTCGCCTTCGGCAGTCTCCAGCATGCCGCCGATGGCGGCGCTCAATTCCAGCATTTTTGGCGCGACTTCCGTGTGCAGGCGTTTCTCGTCATACATCGCCGATAACAGCCCGATCGTGACGACCACAAAGGTCTGGTACTGCGGCGACCACAGCGGCACCGCAAGACCGTTGATGTGCGGACTCCATAGTCCGCAGGCGACGACGTAACCGTGTTCGCGCAGGAAGCGGCGGTTAGCCTCGATCCGCGAGCGCAGCAGTTTTGTTTCCTCCGGGATCTCACGCTCCATTTCTGCCAGCAGCGCGTTGCCGACGTCGACGTCGAGCGCGGCGGTGTAGGCATGGCCGGCGGCGGTGCTGGCCATCGCGATGCGGTCGCCGGTAGAGGACTGCAAACCGATCGCACGTGCGGCACGGCCGAACTCCAGATAGACCAGATGAAAGCGATCCGGAATCACAAAACCGACCGTGCCCGGCAGTTGCTCGGCGACATCCTGCAGCCGCAGCCGGATCAGGTTGCGCAGCTGCAGCCCGCGCATCATCGAGGTGCTCATCGCCACCGCACTCGGCCCGATGCGGTATTTTTGATCACGCGGCAGGTAGACCAGTTGCCCCATCCGGGTCAGCGTGTGGGTCAGCCGCGATACAGTGGAGCGCGGCAGGCCGCAACGGTTGGAAATCTCCAGATTGCCGAGCCGCGTCTCATGGCCCTCGAAACAGCGCAGCACATCGAAGGCCCGCGACACCACCTGAATGACATCGCCCTCGCCGTTAAGGTCGCTGGCGAGCATTCCCTGCTTGCTGAGCCGTTCTGAGCGCCGTCCCATATTCAATGCCCGCTGTTCATTCCGCTGTGCGGAATAAAATTCCACTTGCACAACAAGCTACCTCAGGCAATCTGACGCCACAACAGCAAGCCGTTCACGAGGGCATTGTCCGTCAGACGGTTCCCGGAGAACGGAATGCCAGAGATCAGGATTGTCACCGAAGTGGCGGGCCGCGTCTGCGCGCTTCCCATTGAAGCAGGCAACAGCGTCAATGACGGCGACGACATCGCCTTCGTCGAAGCGATGAAAATGGAAATCCCAGTCGCCTCGCCGGTAGCGGGAAAGCTCAAATCGCTGCTCGTCAAAGTCGACGACGTCGTTGCTGAAGGACAGGTGCTGGCGATCGTCGAGACGTGAGTGCCCAAACATCACCCTTCGAGGCGCGCCCCACTTGCGGCGCACTTCGAAGGACGGTTGTGGTTGCCGCGCCGCCGCGACAATCTGTCCAGACTATCGTCTGAAGCCGCTGACGTTGCCATCGCATCTTCGCGATGACATGATCCGGCCAAGAAAAACGCAATTCGCAAAGCGAATGCATTTGGGAGGGGAAACATGATTCATCGCACCATTACGCTTGCCTCGATTGCCGTCGCGAGCGCCTCATTGCTGACGCTGCCCGCAGCGCGCGCGCAAGACATCAAGCTTCCGCCAACCCTGACATTCACCGCCTACGACACCGGCACCGCCGGATTCAACATCGCGGTCGCCGTCGGCAAGATGATGAAAGACAAACACGGCACCGACGTCCGCGTGCTGCCGGCAGGCAACGATGTGGCGCGGCTTGCGCCGCTGCGCGCCGGCCGGGCCATGACTTCGGCAATGGGCTCCGGCACCTATTTCGCGCAGGAAGGCGTGTTTGAATTCGGCGTCAAGGAATGGGGACCGCAACCGCTGCAACTGGTGCTGTCATCGGTCGACTGCAACGCAGCGACGCTTGGGGTGGCGCGCGACACCGGCGTGACCGAGGTCAAGCAGCTCAAGGGCAAGCGCGTCGGCTTCGTGGTGGGCTCACCGGCCTTGAATCAAAACTCGCTTGCGATTCTAGCATTCGGCGATCTTACAAAAAGCGATGTCAAGGCCGTCGAATTCTCCAGCTACGGCGCGATGTGGAAGGGTCTGGTCAACAACGATGTCGACGCCGCATTCGCAACCACCATCACCGGACCGGCAAAGGAAGCCGAGACCTCGCCGCGCGGCATCATCTGGCCGCCGCTCCCGCACAAGGATAACGCCGGCTGGGAGCGCGTCCAGAAAGTGGGAAGTTTCTTCTTCAGGCATATCGCAACCTGCGGCGCCGGAATTTCCCCGGAAAAGCCGATCGAACTCGGAAACTATCCATACCCGATTTTCGTGGTGTACGGATCGCAACCGGCCGATCAGGTCTACGCCGTCACCAAGGCGATGATCGTCAACTACGACGCCTACAAGGACAACGCGCCCGGCGCTGGCGGTCTTGCCGCCAACCGGCAGACCACGAAGTGGGTAGTGCCGTTCCATCCCGGCGCCGTGAAGGCGCTGAAGGAAGCCGGCAACTGGGCCGACGCCGATCAGGCGCACAATGACGGCCTCATCAAGCGCCAGGGCGTTCTTGCCGCTGCATGGGCCGATTACACCAAGTCCAATCCGCCATCCGATGAGGCGGCATTCCTTTCCGGGTGGATGACCGCGCGCGGCGCCGCGCTGGCAAAGGCCAACATGCCGAACGGATTCGAATAGCGGCCATAGCCCGCATAAATCGATCGCCGCCGAAACTATTGGTAGATGAATGTCACCTTCCTCCTCCGATAGTTCACAACAGCCGGCAGCCGTATTGCCGCCGGCCGTTGGCGGTCCTGCGCCGGCCAGGATCGAATACGCCGATTCGCACATTCCCGTTGCCAACCTGCAGGAAGCCGAGGTCACGCGCATCCGGACCTTGCAAGGCGGATGGCGCTGGACGCTGATCGCAGCGACGGCCCTGACCATCCTGCTCTGCATCAACCAGCAATTCTCGCTGCGGCTGTTCGTCGGTTACACCCAGCTCAACACCGAATATTTCTACCTGCTGATTGCATTGATGCTGCCGTTCACGTTCCTGATCTTCCCGGGCTCGAACAAGGCGAACCTCGACCGGATTCCCTGGTACGACGTCATCCTGTTCGTCGGAACGTTCGCAGCCGCGATCTGGCTGATGATCAACATGCGCAAGGCGGCGCAGCTCGGCTGGGAATTCGAGGGCGCGCCGAAGAACGTCATCGCGGCGGGCCTCGTGATGTGGTTCGTCCTGATGGAAGCACTGCGCCGCACCGGCGGCTGGAGCCTGCTGCTCAGCGTGTTTCCGTTCACGGTCTATCCGCTGTTCGCCGACGCCAAATGGCTCGGCCCGTTCCGCGGTACGCAATCGACGCTGGAACAGACCATCTCCTATCACGCGCTGTCGGGCGAGAGCCTGCTCGGCATCCCGATTCAGGCCTTCGCCGACACCGTGATCGGCTTTCTGGTGTTCGGCACCGCGCTGATGATGACCGGCGCCGGCAAGTTCTTCATCAACATCGCGTTCGCGATGTGCGGCACCTTCCGCGGTGGCGCTGCGAAGGTCTGCATCTTCGCCAGCGGCCTGCTCGGCACCGTCGGCGGCAGCATCGTCTCCAACGTGCTGACCGCGGGCACCATGACCATTCCGGCGATGAAAAAGACCGGCTTCACCCCGTCCTATTCCGCCGCGATCGAGGCCTGCGCGTCCACCGGCGCCGTGCTGGCGCCGCCGGTTCTCGGCGCCACCGCCTTCGTGATGGCGCAGTTCATGAACACCAGCTACGCCGATGTCGCGCTGGCGGCGACCATTCCCTCGGTGCTGTATTATTTCGGGCTGTTCGCGCAGGTCGACAGCTATGCCGCGCGCCACAAGCTGAAGGGCCTGCCGCGCGCCGAACTGCCGCGCTTCATGGATGCGTTCAAGGAGGGCTGGTACTACCTCTTCGTCATCGTGATCCTCGTGGTGATGCTGCTGTACTTCAAGCGCGAAAGCCACGCGCCGTTCTATGCATCGGTGCTGCTGGTGATCTTGCACCAATGGTCGGGACCGGCGCCGTGGAAGCGCGGCAACACCATCGTTCTTGCATTGTCGATCGCCCTCACCGGACTGATGCTGTGGTTCGAGGTGCTCAACGCCTTCCTCTGGGGCATGTGCATCCTCGCCGCGCTGAACGAATTCTTTCCGGGCAAGAACTGGGGCGGCGCGCGCTGGCTAAGATTCCTCGAACTGAACGGCAAGACGTTTGTCGAGCTGATCGCCATTCTCGCCGGCTGCGGCCTCCTGATCGGCGCGTTTTCGCTGACCGGCGTGATCTCGAGCCTCGCCAACGATCTGCTCACCATCGCCGGCGGCAACGTATTCCTGCTGCTGATCATGTGCGCGATCACCAGCCTGATCCTCGGGCTCGGGCTGACCACCACGTCCTGCTACATCTTCCTCGCCATCCTGGTGGCGCCGGCACTGGAAAAGCTCGGTCTCAACAAGATGGCCGTGCACATGTTCATCTTCTACTGGGGCATGCTCTCGGCCATCACGCCTCCTGTCGCTATCGACTCCTTCGCCGCCGCCGGCATCGCGGGGGCACCCGCGATGAAGACCGGATGGGAAAGCATGTGGGTCGGCAGCATCATCTATTTCATTCCGTTCTTTTTCGTGCTCAATCCCGCGCTGCTGCTGCAAGGCAGCACCCCGTATCTCGAGGCGCTTGGGCTGACGGGGCTGGCCTGTTTCGGCATCATCTTCATCTGCGGCGGAATCCAGGGCTATCAGGCCTATGTCGGCGACCTGCGCGGCGCCGGATTCATGGAGTGGCCGCTGCGGGTGCTGCTGATCATCGGCGGCTTCGTGGTGGCGACGCCGGGCGGCGGCATCATGCCGATCTCGCAATTGAACATCACCCTGCTCGGGCTGGCGATCCTTATCCCGACCGTCTTGGTCGCGCTGCTGCTGGTGCGCCGGCAAATCCTGGTGCCGAACCGGCTGCAAGCGCCTTAAGCGATGAGGCGGTTGGGTTGTAACGGTCCTGATTGTTCAGGTCGTGGAGAGGAAGAAGCATTGTAGCCCGCATGAGCGAAGCGACATGCGGGGAGGCCCAACCCGCATATCGCTGCGCTCATGCGGGCTACGCCTGCTGCATGTCGATCCCGAACGTCTCCAGAAACTTCGACGTCATGATGTAAAACCCGATCGAAAGCTGCAGTTCGATCAGCGCCCCCGGCGTCAGCTTCGCGGCAATGGCGTTAAGCGTCGCGTCTGCCGGTTTGCGCGAGGTGACGATCTCGTCGGTGAAGGCCAGTGCGGCGCGCTGCACCTCGTTGAAACATGCCGCCGATCTCCAGTCCTCCAGCGCGGCGTTCTGCTCGTCGGTAACGCCGACGCCTTTGCCGATGCGCTTATGCGCCACCACCTCATACGGCGCCTCGCACAAGATGCCGGTGCGGGTGATGGCGAGCTCGCGCAGCACCGGGTCCAGTTCGCCCCGGAAGCGGATAGCCGCGCCGAGCCGGCAGTATTGCCGGAGATAGTCCGGTGAATGCGCCATCATGCGGAAGATGTTGGCGCTTCCGTTCTTGGCGACAATGCCGTTGGTACGGTCGTCCAGTCTTGCGGGGTCGGAATAGTCGATGCGCGCCATGTCTTATCTCAAACCTTGTGTTGCCGCTGGTGCGCGACCAGCGCCTCGCCGAACGCCTGGAACAGCTTGCGGTTGATCGGGTTGCGCTGCGGGTCGTACTCTGCGTGCCACTGCACGCCAAGCGCAAAGCCCGGAGCGTCCGCAATCCGGATCGCCTCGATGGTGCCGTCTTCCGCAACGCCTTCGATGACGACGCGCTTGCCCGGCTCCAGAATGCCCTGGCCGTGCAGCGAATTGACACGGATGGTTTCGCAACCGAGCAATTGTGCGAAGGCGCCGCCGGGGAGCAGCGTCACCTCGTGGCGGTCGGCGAAGATGACCTCGTGGTCGGGATGAATCTCGCCGTTCTCCAGCCTTGGCATGCGGTGGTTCATCCGTCCGGGCAATTCGCGAATCTCTGGATGCAGCGAACCGCCGAAAGCGACGTTCATCTCCTGCAGCCCACGGCAGATCCCGAACAGCGGCACGCCGCGCGCGACACAGGCTTCCGTCAGCGACAGCGCCAGATCGTCGCGCGGGATATCGTAAGGCTCGTGCTTCGGGTGCGCTTCGGTGCCGAAGCGGGTCGGATGCACGTTGGCGCGGGCGCCGGTCAGCACCACGCCGTCGACCACGTCCAGCAGCGCGCCGATATCGGTGATTTCAGGCGCGGCGGCGAACATCAGCGGCAGCGCGCCGGCGACGTCGGCCACTGCGCGAAGGTTGCGTTCTCCAACCATCTGCACGGCGAAGCGATTCTCGATGCGATGCGCGTTTCCGATCACGCCGACCACCGGTCTTCTCATCGCTTGGGCTTCCTGCTCTTCCGGCCGAAAATTCACGTCAATGTCCCATAGAACATTTTTCGACCGGGTGGAATTCCATTAACCGCAAGAAAATCCGTCATCCTGAGGTGCGCGCCGCACTTGCGGCGCGCCTCGAAGGATGGCCGCACGTGCCTGTAGCCCATCCTTCGAGGCTCGCCGTGAAGAACGGCGAGCACCTCAGGATGACACTTCGATGCGTTTTGCGGTCACGGCCCTGTGAATTGAGCATAGGGTACCATCTGACACTGTGTACCGTAATGTGAGCGGCCGGGAGGGGACTAATGATCCGCATCGGAATGCTGCTGCTGTCGCTGCTGGTCGCCGGTGCCGCCCGCACGGCGCCGATCGAGAACGGCGACGGGTTCTGGAGCGAATGGAACAACGCCACCTTTGCCCGCGCGGCGAGCGAAAAAAAGTTCGTGGTGGTCTCGCTGCAATCCTGGTGGTGCCGATGGTGCCATGTGATGAACCGCGAGACATGGTCGAACGGCGAAGTCCGCGGCGTGCTCAAGGACAAGTTCATCCCGGTCTATGTCGATCAGGACAGCCGGCCGGATATCTCGCAGCGCTATGAGCGCTGGGGCTGGCCCGCCACCATCGTGTTCGGGCCCGACGGCACCGAGATCGCAAAACTGCGCGGTTTCTATTCGCCGCAATATTTTATCCCGGTGCTCACCGCGACCATCGAAGACCCCTCCCCCGTCGAGTACCCCGAGCCGGGCGGAGCCGAGCGGGGCCGCATGCCGGCGACGGGCCTCAGCGACGCGCAGCGCGACGAGATCCTCGGCTTCATCGACAAGGCTTGGGATAACGAGCATGGCGGCTGGAGCAAGTCGAAATTCGTTGACGGGCCGATGCTGACCTGGGCGCTGCAGCAGGCGCGCCAGGGCGACCAGGAGAATGCCGCGCGAATCCAGAAAGTCCTGACGCTGATGGCCGATACCATGATCGACAAGGATGTCGGCGCCATGAATCAGGTCAATTTGAAGCCAGACTGGTCGGAGCCGGCGCGGGAATTTCCGATGTTCGCGCAGGAGGCCGCGCTCACCGCCTACGCGCGGGCTTCCGTGATGTTCGGCGATCCCGCCTATCGGCAGGCCGCGGACCGCATCTACGGTTTTCTTAAAGATACCATGGCGGCGCCCGGCGGCGGCTTCTACGCCTCGATGGGTTTGAGCGAGGGCGAACCCGGCGTCGACAAGCGGCAATACGCGCGCGAAACCGCGCAGGCGATGTCGGGGGTGCTGGCCTATTACGACGCCACCGGCGTGGTGGAATCGCGTGAGCTCGCGATATCGGGCGCGCGCTGGGCGCTGGCCAATCGCGCGCTGCCGGGCGGCGGTTTCCGCCACGCCGAGCAGGACAAGGGCGGTCCTTATCTCACGGACAATGTCGAGATGGCGAAGGCGCTGCTGGCGCTGCATCGCTCCACGGGGACGCGCGAATGGCTCGACCGCGCGCGCGATACCGCCGACTTCATCGCAAAAACTTTTATCGACCCCGCGACCGGGGGTTTTGTGGCCTCCGCCTCGCCCGACGCGCAGCAGCTGATAAAACCCATCAAGCAGCGCGAGGACAACGTCACGGCGGTGCGGATGTTC
>Ga0193717_1001914_pt1 | contig 12377 bp, 14 predicted proteins | sample U2c2metaG_FD_145900 | JGI IMG/M metagenome (GOLD analysis project Ga0193717, IMG submission 145900) | Soil microbial communities from a riparian zone of the East river system, Colorado, United States - U2c2 | ecosystem: Environmental > Terrestrial > Soil > Riparian zone | place: USA: East River...
TCACCTTGAACGGCAGCGCGGCGTTGAGTTCCAGGCCGCACCCGGCCAGCGAGCCGGCGAGCACGGCGGTGACCCCGACGAGGGCCTTGATCCGGCGCGAAATCCGCGTCATCAGCGAAGTCCCTTCGGTCCGAGGAGCTGTTCCGCGACCGCGCCCAGCCAGTCCACCAGCAGGGCGAGTCCGACGGCCAGCACGGAACCGGTGATCAGCACCTTGTTCAGCTGGAGCTTGTAACCGGTGTCGATCAGCACGCCGAAACCACCGGCGTTGACGAACTGCGCGAGCGTCGCCGTACCGACGGCGAGCACCAGCGAAGTCCGCAGCCCGGCCAGCATCAGCGGCACGGCGAGCGGGAATTCGATGCGCCACAACACACTTTGCGACGACATGCCGATCCCCCGGCCGGCGTCGACGAGCGACGGATCCACCTGCTGCAGCCCGACCATCGTGTTGCGCAGCACGGGAAGCAGCGAGTAGAACGCCAGCGGAATCGCGGCGACCCACAGGCCGTCCCACCCGGTCCACAGGAAGAACAGCACCAGCACACCGAGTGCGGGCGCGGCCTGGCCGATGTTCGCGATGCCAAGGAAAATCGGCGCGAGGAACTTCGCCCCCGGCCGCGTCAGCAGGATGCCGAGCGGCACGGCGATGACCACGACCATCGCGGTCACCACGATGGTGATCAGGAGGTGGTCGCCCAACGCCGTCAGCAACGACGTCGCGTTGAGCGTCTCCTTCTCGTTCGGCTTGATCTCCCCGGTGAACGCCCAGAGCAGCACCGCGCCGACCACGATGACGACCACCGCGGGCTGCGCGAACAGCCTGATGCGCTCGGCGCGTTTGGAGCCGGATTCGGTGGAAAACGCCGTATCTACGGTTGTCGTCACGCGGTCACACCTCCGTTGTGGTCTTCGGCGTGGTCTTCACGCAGCTGCTGGATGGTGTCGGTGACCGTTTTGATGTTGATGGTCCCGACATACTCGCCGCGGTTTCCGGTCACCACGGCGTTGCCGCCTTCGGTGAGGATCGCCTCGAGCGCGTCCTGCAGCGTGGACTGGAGGCTGACCGAGTCGCCGACCGGCCGTCCGGCGGAGGCGAGCGACGTCGCCGTGCCGAGCTCGCGGATGTGCACCCAGCGGATGGGCCGGTCGCGCTGGTCGAGGATCAGCGCGAAGGACACCTTCGCGGCGGCCAGCTTCTGCTTGATCTCGGCGGGCGACTCACCGACGGTCGCGGTGACCGGCGTCGGCGTGAGCTCGACGTCACGCACCCGCAGCAGCGTCAGCTGCTTGAGCGACGCACCGGCGCCGACGAAGCCCGCGACGGTGTCGTTCGCCGGGTTGGCGAGGATCGCGTCCGGGGTGTCGTACTGCAGGATCGTCGACTGGTTGCCGAGCACCGCGATCTTGTCGCCGAGCTTCACGGCCTCGTCGAAGTCGTGCGTGACGAACACGATCGTCTTCTTGAGCTCGGTCTGCAGGCGCAGCAGCTCGTCCTGCAGGTTCCCTCGGGTGATCGGGTCGACGGCGCCGAACGGCTCGTCCATCAGCAGCACGGGCGGGTCGGCGGCGAGCGCACGAGCCACTCCGACACGCTGCTGCTGTCCGCCGGAGAGCTGACGCGGGTAGCGGTGGTAGTAGTCGGCGGGGTCCAGGCCGACCAGGTCCATCATCTCTTCGACGCGGGCGTCGACCCGCTTCTTGTCCCACCCGAGCAGGCCGGGGACCACAGCGATGTTCTGCGCCACGGTGAAATGCGGGAACAGCCCGGCCTGCTGGATCGCGTAGCCGACGCGGCGGCGCAGGGTGTCGGCGTTCAGCTTGAGCGCGTCCTCCCCGCCGATGGTGATGCGGCCGGAGGTCGGCTCGATGAGCCGGTTGATCATCCGCATGGTGGTCGTCTTGCCGCAGCCGGACGGGCCGACGAAAACGACGATCTTGCCCGCGGGGACTGTCATCGAGAAGTTGTCGACAGCCGCTTCGCGGGTGCCGGGGTAGCGCTTGGTGACGCTTTCGAGCTGGATCTCTACGCCGGAAACGCCGTTGTCAGCGTTGTCAGAGTCCGGGACGGTTGTGGTCGTTTGCGCGTTCTCAGACACGGACACCCCTTGAGACGGTAAGGCGGGCAATGATCATGTAGATGCCTTCGAGGATCAAGGCGAGGATGACGACACCGAGCGTGCCGGTGAGCGCCTGGTTGTCCGCGTTGGCGCTCCCGGCCCTGGTCAGGCCGGAGAAGACCTCGGAGCCGAGTCCCGGCCCCTTCGCGTAGGCGGCGATGACGGCGATGCCCATGAGCATCTGGGTGGCCACGCGCATGCCGGTGAGGATCGCCGGCCAGGCCAGCCGGAGCTCGACCCTGGTCAGCACCCCGAAGCGGCTCATGCCGATGCCTTTGGCGGCGTCGCTGATCGCCGGATCGACGCTGCCTAGCCCGACGATCGTGTTGCGCACGATCGGGAGCAGCGCGTAGAGGACGAGCGCGATGACGGTCGGAGGGACACCGAGGCCGACCACGGGGATCAGGAGTCCCAGCAGTGCGAACGACGGAACGGTCAGGATGGTGCTTGCCAGCGCTGTCGCGAGCGCTGAGCCGAGCGGGCTGCGGTATACCGCGATCCCGATGAGCACGCCGATGATGGCGGCGATGATCGTGCATTGGACGACGGCGCTTACGTGCAACCAAGCTTGTAATGACAGCTTGTCCCACCGGTCGGCCACATATTCGAAGAGATTCATCGTTCTCCCGGCGCGTGAGGGGCCCCCGCGTTAGGCCATTCGATACAGCCAAGGGCGGGCTGATCTGTACCCAGATACCGAAAGATCCAAACCCCCTTGGCCGTCAGTAGTGGGCAACCGTTCCCTATCGGCGGGAGATCGGCAACTAGACATCACCTGGTCAGCACTTTTCCGACAGTGATCATCTCGCGCTGACCTGGGGATTCGTCGGGTTCAGACTTTTTTCATGTTTGGTTGTGGACAACTCTGTGTTCGGCTGTCGAGAGCCTGTCGCCTTGGCACCCTGTCGTCCCATACCCTCTGTTGGTGAGCATTCGCCGAACCGATCACAGCGCGTTACGCGTTGTGCGCGGTGGGCTGCTCGCGGTCAGCTCGGCGGTGCTCGCGGTCAGTGCGCATACGCTTGCGGACGGTAGCCTGCCCGACCTTCCGATGACGGTGTTGCTCACCGTGATGGTCGGCTGGACGGCCACCGCGCTCGCCGCCAACGCCCGCGGCCCGGTGTCGACAGTCGCGATCCTCGGCGCCGCGCAGATAGTCATGCACGTCGTGCTGACCACGCTGGCGCTGCATTCCGACACGCACGCCGTGACGTCCGGCGCGATGAGCGGCCTGACGATGACGGCGACCCACACCATCGCCACGATCGTGACAGCTTTGCTCGTCACGCGGGCCGACTCGATGCTCCTGACCGTCCTCAACGCGATGCGTCTCCTGCTGCCGCCGGTTTGGCGCGCGGCCCCGGTGCCGGACACGGTTCTCGCCCCGATCCCTGTGCCCGCCCCGGAAATCGGACAGCTCGTCTCGGAGCTGTTCCGGTCCACCTTGGGCAGACGCGGTCCGCCGCTTTACTCCTGAACACCTCTTTTCCCTTCCCCCCAACGGATCCCCCGATTCGTTGCCCTCTCCCGTTCAGGAGTTTGTCTTGCCCCACAACCACTTCATCAAGCGTGCCGGTTTCCTTTCGGCCGCCATCGGCATCACCGGTCTGCTCAGCGCCGGCGTCGCGTCCGCACACGTGACGGCGGACGTCTACGGCGTGCAGCCGACCAAGGGCGGCTACGGCGCGATCGTCCTGCGCGTCCCCAACGAGGACGCCGCCGCCGGCACCATCAAGGTCGAGGTCGACGTCAAGCCGGAGTACGCCATCAGCGGCGCGCGCACCAAGCCGGTTCCGGGCTGGACCGGCCTGGTCGAAAAGACCAAGTTGGACACCCCGGTGAAGACCGCGTCCGGCACGGAGATCAAGGAAGTCGTCTCCAAGATCAGCTGGACCGCGCAACCGGGCAACAAGATCGCCGCCGGTTCGACCGAGTTCCAGGAGTTCGAGATCAGCCTCGGCGCGCTGCCGAGCAACGTCGACGAGCTGGTCCTTCCGGCCATCCAGACCTACGAGGGCGGCAAGGTCGTCAGCTGGGACCAGGTCCAGGCCGCGGGCGCCGAGGAGCCGGAGCACCCGGCCCCGACGGTGAAGCTCGCCGCGGCCAGCGCGGACCACCACGGTGCCGCCCCCGCCAGTGACACGCACACCGAGGAAGCCGCGTCGAGCTCCAGCTCCAGTGACAACACCGCCCGCTGGCTGGGCGGCGCGGGGCTGGCCGTCGGCGCGCTCGGCCTCGGCGTAGGAGCGGGCGCGACCATCCGTGCCCGCAAGGCAGGCGCGAGCGCCACGACGAAGACCGAGGGCACCGAATAATGCGCAAAGCGCTGGTCGGCTTCGGGGTGGCGGTGCTGTTTCTTCTCGGCACCGCCGGCCCGGCGCTGGCGCACAACGTCCTGATCTCGACCAACCCGGCGAAGGACGCGTCCGTCGCCACCGGTCCGGACAAGGTCCTGCTCACGTTCGACCAGTACGTGCAGAACGCCGACGTCAACCAGGTCGCGGTGACCGGGCCCAGCGGCGATCAGTGGGCCGAGGGCCCGGTGCAGGTGAGCGACAACGTCGTCAGCGCTCCGCTGCGACCGCTCGGCCCAGCCGGCGTCTACACGATCGGCTACCGGATCCTGTCCGCCGACGGCCACTCGGTGACCGGCGAGGTCAAGTTCACCCTGACCCAAGCCGGCACCGGCACGCCCGCGGCCGCCAAAGCCGCGACGGCGCCCGGCACCAGTGCCGCCGCCGCGCCCAGCGGTTCCGACGGCGGAGTGCCGATCTGGGTGTGGATCGCCGGTGCGGTGGTCCTGCTCGGCGTCGGGATGACCGTCGCGCTGCGAACCGGCAAGGAGTCGTCGAAGTAATGACCCAGGCCGAGACCACCTCGACGAAAGTCCGTTATTCCACGCTGCTGTGCGTGGTGACCGCCGGACTGGTCGCCGCGCTGATCGGCGTCGCGCTGACAGCCACCTCGCCGATCCCCGGGGTGACGGACGCCAGCGAGGTGGTCTCGGTCGCGATCCCGATCGTGCGGGTGCTGCTGGACATGGCGGCCATCACCACGATCGGGCTCTCGCTGTTGTCCGTGCTGATCGGGTATGACCGGCCGAAGCTGAGCGAGCCGATCATGAAGCTCGCCCGGCCGGGTGCGGTGGCCGGTGCGCTGGTGTGGTCGATGACCGCGTTCGTGACACTGGTGCTGCAGACGTCGGAGTTCAAGCCGCAGTCGACGACGGTCAGTTTCGGCGACGTCGCCGAGTACGTGTCGCAGGTTGGCGCCGGGAAGGCGCTGCTGATCGTCGGCGTCCTGGCGTTGCTGCATGCCGGGTTGGGTGTGCTGGCGCTGCGGCACGGCGAGAAGGTTCCGGCGGAGGTGCGCGTCGGGCTCGGGTTGTTCGCGCTGCTGCCGCTGCCGGTGACCGGGCACGCGGTGAACTGGAACTACCACGACTACACGATGATTTCGATGGAGCTCCACGTGATGAGCGCCGTCGCGTGGACCGGTGGACTCGGTGCGATGGCCGTGCTGCTGATCGGCAACCGGACGCTGCTGGCGCACGCGCTGCCGCGGTTCTCGAAGCTCGCGACGCTGTGTCTCATCCTTTCGGCGGCGACGGGCCTGTTCAACGGCTTCATCGAGCTGTACCTGAACCCGACGGTGGACTTCTGGACCGCGCTGTTCACGTCGCCTTATGGGCAGCTGGTGTTGCTCAAGCTGCTGTGCACCGGTGTCATCGCGCTGCTGGGCGCGCATGTGCGGTGGAAGTTGATGCCGCAGATCATCCGGCACAACAAGACCGCGCTGGCGACTTGGGCGACACTCGAGCTGACCGTCATGGGCTTGGCGTTCGGCTTCGCCGTCGTCCTGACCCGCGCCCCCGTCGCTTCCTGACCCACCACTCGTCGCCGCAGCCGGGGGACACGCCTGCGGGAACGTGCAACACGGCTACGCAGGTGGGGAACACGGCTACGGGAGCGGGAAGTAGCGCTGGTGCAGGCGTGTTTCCCATCCCCGCAGGCGTGTGTCGCGTTCGCGTAGGTGCGTTTCCCGGTGCGGGGCGTGAGCCGAAGGGGACTTTCACTTCCTTCTCGGGGGTGAAAGTCCCCTTCGGCTCTCTCTGTCCCACCCAGCAAGATCGGGGAGGGAAGGGAGAGAGGGTGAGAGGAAAGATCGAAATGACGGGGAGTAGCTGCAACTTGCGCATTTGGGGTTGCAGATCCGCCAGACAGGGTGATTAGCGCAACCGAATTGTCTACTCTCAGCAATGCCTAATTCGCAGCGGCGAACGGTCATTCAGCCTCGCCGAATAGTGAAAACATTAGTTCTTCTAGGCCATTCAGCGGTACCTGTGCCAACGATTCTCAGTTCGGCCCTCACGAAGATCGTCCAGCCTTCGGTGCAATTCCTCGCGCACGTTGGGGTGACTGCGCAAGATTGGCAGGACACTGGTTGTCAGCTTCAGTTCCCGCACTGCTCTGAGCACCGGAAACCCGCTCCAGGACGTCACGTCGAAGCCGTAGCCGTCCACAAGCGACTGGTACCGCCCGGCCGGGTCACCGAACCGCTCACGGCCGACCGCGAGCGGCGTGAGGTCCCATTCCGGTGGCCCTACGCAGGAAGAATCGAAGTCGCACAGCACCGGGCCGCCCGGCCCGACGAGGACGTTGCCGGGATGCGCGTCGCCGTGCACCAGGCCGCGGGGCAAGGCGAAGTCCAGCTGGCCCAACGCCGTTTCCAGCTCGTCGCAGCGGCCCAGCAGGAACTGCCGATCGCGGTCGCGCAATTCTTCGGCGTCGCCGACGCGGGCACGCACCGCATCCATCGGCGACCACGTAGCGAGGCCGTCGGGCGGCGGGAGGGCATGCACGCGGAGTAACAGGACTGAAAGGTCAGCGGCGGTCGGTTCTCGCCCGGTGGAGACCACTTTCTGCCAGACAGTTACCAGGTGTTCACCGACTCGCAGCGGTTGCCGGACGTCAGGAAGTAACCGAATAGCGGGCACATCGTGCGCCGCGAAATGCTCCGCGACGCGGACGACCTTGCCGACGCGGTGCCGCAACGCGCGCGAACCGACGATCCGGACCACGACCGGATCGTCGGCCAGCGCGTAGACGGCGTTGTTGGTGAAACGCAGGAGTTCGGCACCGGCGGCGGCATAACCGAGTAAGGCGCAGGTCTGTCCCAGCGCCTCGTCGAGTATTTCCCTGGTGAAGCGCCCGTCCAAGTCAGGCCGCTAGGTCAAGTCAGGCCGCGAAGAAAGCGTTCAGCCTGTCCGCCAGATCGCGGGCGTCGGCGTTGTTGCGCCGCAGCTCCGCCTCGATCTGGAGGGGCTTCAGACGGTCGCGCACCCGGGCGGACTTGATGCCCTCGGCACAGTCCAGCGCCTTGCCGCCGATCTTGGCGCCCTGGTCGATGTCGCCGTCGAGCAGGTGGTTCGTGGCGAGCGCGCCGAGCATGAACGTCTTGCTGCGCGCCATGTCGTCGTCGTAGGTGTCAACGGCCCTGGTCAGGGCCGGAATCGCGTACTTCGTGTGCGCAACGTCCTTCTGCGCGAGCACGGTGTGGACAGTGCCGATCATCGCGTAGACGTCGGTCTCGTTGAAGAACTTGACCCAGGATTCGGCGTTGGCCAGGTCGGCTCGCGCGAATTCGTCCCTGGTCCGGCCGAGCAGCTTCGACGCCTGTGCGTCGTTGCCCATCATCGCGTAGGCCCAGGCCTCGTTGGCGCACAGCACGGCCACGGCCAGCTCCGAGCCCGATTCCTGGGCGGCGATCTGGCCCAGCTGGAAGAGCTTGAGCGCGTCGTTCGGGGCGTTCTGGTGCAGGTAGACGCGGCCCATCCGGTACAGCACGTTGGCGACCAGCGGGTCGCTACCACCCTGTTTGGCCAGCTCAAGCGCGTTGGCGAAGTGCCCGCGGGCCGAGTCCATCAGGTTGGTGTCGAAGGAGGTCCAGCCCGCCAAGCTGTGCAGGTCGGCCAGCGCGACGAACAGCCGGGACTTGACCAGTTCCGTGCCGTTGGATTCGAGCATCTGCTGGCCCCAGGACAGCTGGGCGACCACTGCGTCGCGGCAGAAACCGCCGCCGTACTGGTAATCAAGCGCACGTAGCGCCCTTGTCGCGGCCTCGACCTGCCGCACGTCGGTCATCCCGATCCGGCCGGGCGCCGGTGTCCTGGCCAGGTTGGCGGACCAGTTGCCGGATTCCGTTCCCAGCACCGCGGCACCCATCGTGACCTGTGCGGCATGCGCGAGGAACCTCCGTCGTTTCACGGACTCGTCCTCCTCGGCCTGCTGGCCGCCGGCGGCACCGACGACCCGTATCGCTGTCGCCTCGTCATATGCGAGACCCATGTATCCACGGGGGACACCCAAGCCATCGGAGATCCTGGTGAGCACGTCGTAGGCCATGACCTGACGACCCTTGAGGATCTCCGACACCTCGGACTGCGATTGGCCGGTCATCGCGGCGATCTGGCGCTGGGACACGCCGTGCTGGCGCAGCAGCCGATAGACGGTACTGATCTCCCGCTTCGACAGGGCCTCCCGCATGTCTGGTTTCTCCCAGGCATCCGAAGGGATCAGCTGGCCTTGCCGACCGTCTTGACCGCTACCGCCATTACCGGCGTCCATTGCGCCCCCTCACAGTCCGTTTGGGCGTCTACAAACAGCGTAGGCACGTTCATTGAACCCTGCTTAACCCGATTTAGGCGAACTGATCGGTCCGAACGAAGTTCCGTGACCGCTTACCGTGGAACCCGGACCGGTCGCAGCCCGAACGCGGTTCCCACCTTCTATCGCTCGCCGTTTGGTCGCAATGTAGTTGTCAGTTCTCCGTGACCAACCAGGCACCGCCAGCGATCACAGAGAGCTACCGAAGACCCAGACAGCACAGCAGTTCCCGTTACGCAGTGTTTGTTCCCGGTATATGGACAGAGCGGAGTAACCCGGTGGAGTTCGTGGATTCGATCACAGCAGGACGTGCTGGGACAGCCACGAGCCCCGTGCGGCCCTCGGGGCCAGTCACGGTGGCCCGCATGGCCCCCTCTTCCCCGCCGGTGGACCCGCGCACCGCGAACGTCCGTCGGTACGAGGGCGGCCAGCTCATCTGGCGCGTGCAGTGCGGTGACCTCATCAACCGCGAACGTGCGGTGACCGTGTTCGTCGAAGACAACCAGGTTGTACTGGTTTCCCCCCCAGGAGAGACCGCGCGACTGACAACTGGCCAGCTCGGCCAGCTCAGGGCCGCGCTCAATGAAGCCGCCAAAATGGCGGAAAGGTAACGGTGGTTCCAGGTGGATCAAATCCTCGGGCAGGTTCTCCGCAATGCCGTATGGGAACGCCTCGACATGCTCTCCGATCTGGCCAATCGTGCCGACGCCCACTCTCTCGTGTCGGTGGCACGTTCCGAGCTCCCACGCCTGACTGAGGGCTGGCGCGCCATGCTCCTGGCGCACGAGCCCGACGAGCGCGGTGACTGCCCGACCTGCTCCACCCGGTGGCACCGCTGCAAGGCGCCGTGCTCGGTGTGGCAGGTCGCGCACGAGCACCTGGTCGCCGGCGGCCTGGCACCGCAGCAGGACCCGAAGCGTCAGGGGCGTCGCAAGCCGCTGCCGACACAGACCCGTGGCGGAAGCGCCCCCGCGCCCTCGCCTGCGGAAACCACTGGTCGGCACGCGCTGATTGTCGGCGCCTGATCCCCAAGACTGGCGAGCATGGCCGACCGACTGCCCCCATCGGGTTGACGCCAACGCTCGCCAATTACCGAAGGCCGGCTCGTCCGTACCCCCGAGCGTGATGAGCCGGCCCTCGGTTCCTTCCTTCCCGGTCCCCACCGCGATTAATCGAAAAAAATACGCGTTAGCCCTAGCCAACGCCTCACGACCTCGCTAGATTATTGATCAATACCACCTAGTAACAACCCCGCCGCCGAGGGGCTTCACGCCTACTCGACGGCCCATGATCACCGCGGGCCGGTGCCGTTGCACTCCCCTCCCCCGACCGGCACCGGCCTGCGGTCCCCACCTAGGTGGTGGTGCGAAGACGCACCGCTCGACCCCTTTCGGTGAACGCGCGCGTGGCATATACCACTTGCCAGCGCAGCGGTCCTACGGTCGGTTCATGACTGAGGAATCGACGGCGAGACGCCGTGAGCTGGGTAGCGAGCTGCGAATTCTGCGCAAGCGGCACAACATGAGCGGGCATCAGCTGGGCAGGCGACTGGAATGGCCGCCCAGCAACATCTCCCGACTGGAAACCGGCGTCCGCCCACTGCCCATCACTGACGTCGCCATGTTCCTGGCGACCGTCAACGCCAACGCCGAAGAACGCGCCCGACTCCTGAAGCTCGCCGAACTCAAGGACGACAGCTATTGGGTCCGTCCGTACTTCAGCCAGCTCGCCGATCCGCTGAAATCTGTGATCCTGCAGGAATCTCTAGCTGAATCGATCATGAACTACCAACCACTGATCCTTCCTGGACTTCTCCAGGTCGAACCGTACGTACGAAAACTGTTCGAACTCGACGGGCGGCACACCCGAGCCCGTATCGACCTTCTAGTCAAAACTCGCCTCAATCGGCAGGACCTTCTATCCCGAAGGAATCCGCCACACTGCAGGTACTTCATCCATGAACGCGCACTGCGCTCAGTGGTCGGCAATGCACGAGTGATGCACGAGCAGGCCCTTCACCTGGTGTTATCGAGTAATCTGCCACGCTGCTCCATCCGCATAGTCCCCGAGTCCGTGGGCGACCTTCGCGCGCTCTACAGCTCGTTCTCCATCATGGAATTCTCTGATCACCCAGCGGTGGTCTACACCGAGACCTATGCAGCTGGCCTCTTCGTTGATGATCGAATCGGAGTGGAGTCGTACTACCTACTTGGTGCGAGGCTGGAACAAGGCGCCCTGAATGAGGGAGACTCAAGGCAGTGGCTTGTCCAACTCGTGAATGAGTACGAGCGCATGGAGGAGTAAGCGGATGACGGCCTGGATGAAGAGCAGTCACAGCGGCGGCGCCGAGCACAGTGAGTGCGTCGAAGTTCTGCTCCAACCCCAGGCCATCGCAGTGCGTGATTCCAAGGCCCCCACAGCCGGTCACTTGACGTTGCCAAACCCGGCTTGGGCCGCCCTGATCACCTCACTGAACGCACGCGAGTAATCAGGAAACCGGCGACAATCGTCGCCACCGCCGATGCGGCGAACAGCGCCCGGTAGCCGCCGAGATGCGCCAAAAGTACCGTCGCGACGAGCGGCGCGACCACCTGCGGCAGCGAATTGGCGATGTTGACCACGCCCAAGTCCTTCGCGCGGTCCTCCGCGGCGGGCAAAACCGAGGTAAGGATCGCCAGCGCCACGGCCATATACGCACCAAAACCGACGCCGAGGAGCGGCGAGGCGATCAGTGCCGCGGTCCAGTTCTGCCAGAACACGAGGATCAACGAGGCGAGCGCCATCACCACGACCGCCGCGAGGACGAACGGCTTACGCCGTCCGGACCTGTCCGAGAAATGCCCCGCCGCGACCGCGCCACCGATGAGCGCGACACCGTAGAGACCCATCATGATCAGCAGGCCGGTGTCCGGGTCTTCGAGATGCACAGCGTCTCTCAAAAAGAACAGCAAGAACAGCGTGCCGAGCGAGTTTCCGGTCCCGACCATGAAGTGACAAGCCCACGCCCAGGCGAAGTCCGGATGCTCACGCGGCGAGATCCGCAGGCTCGCCAAGACGTCCCGCACCTTGGCCGCGGGCCGGAACGCGGCGGGCAATACGGCGTCGGGCGTGCGCAGTACGAACGCGATCGCGCCGAGCACCACGACCACCGCGCACGCGATATACCCACCGGGCAGGCTCGTGATCAGCACTGTCACCAGCACCGCACCCAACACCGTGCCCAGCATCTGACTGATCCCGATGAGCCCGCCAGTATGCGCGCGCTGGTCCACCGGCACGCGATCGGGGATCGCCGAGGTGAGCGTCGCGAGCATGCCGTTGAGCCCGGCGGAAACCAGGCACCAGCCGAGGATCATGACGCCGACGTTGTCCGCCGACGCGAGCACGAGCAGACCGATCGCGCCCAGCGTCGCCCCGGCGAGCGTCCACGGGTGGCGCCTGCCGAACCGCGAACAGGTGCGATCCGACAGCAGGCCGATCAGCGGGTTCGCGACGAGCGACACCAGCGCGCCGACGCCCGTCACCAGGCTGAACACGAACTCTTTGTTCGCGGAGTCCAGCAGCTCGGCCTGCGTCGGGAGCAGCACCTGGA
>Ga0193717_1001915_pt1 | contig 12376 bp, 11 predicted proteins | sample U2c2metaG_FD_145900 | JGI IMG/M metagenome (GOLD analysis project Ga0193717, IMG submission 145900) | Soil microbial communities from a riparian zone of the East river system, Colorado, United States - U2c2 | ecosystem: Environmental > Terrestrial > Soil > Riparian zone | place: USA: East River...
TCCTTTTCCTTCGCTATTTCCTCGTCCACCGACTTGACCGCGTCGGTGTACTTGGTGGCCAGGGTGTCGACCAGTTCAGTGCCCTTGTCGTTGACCGTGTCCTTGAGTTCGTCGAACTTTCCTTCGAACTCGGAAGCGGCTTTGCGGCCGATCGCCTGCAGATCTGCCGGAAGCTTGTCCACCGCCGATTTCAGATCCTTGCGGCCGGTGCCGATGCGTTCCTTGGCGCGGTTCAGTTCCCGTTCGACCGTGCCGGCGACGTCGGTGATGACCTGCTCCATCGCGGCCAGATAGTTGTCCCTGGCCCGCTCGTAGATCCGGTTCGCCTCTTCCGGCAGGTCGAACAACTTGTCCTTGGCCCACAGGAACCCGCCGTCCCAACCGCCGTAGCGCTCCGCCTTGTAGCGGCGCATCCCCGCTTCGTGCTCGTCGGTGAAACGTTTCCTTGCCCGCTTCTCGCCGTCGGCGAACTGACGATCCACCGCTTTGTCCAGGTCGGACAAGATCTTCTCGACGTCGCACTTTGTCTGGTCGAAGACTTTTTGCAGGATCGCGGTGACCTGAGTGCGTTTTTCCTCGTCGCGGCCTTTAGCGCCGTCCTTGCCCGCGCCGACCTTCTTGCCGGTCGTCACGCGGGTGGCATGGATGGCGGTCATCCCGGTTGAGCCCTTGGCCGCCGCGCCGGCCTTGACCTCCTTGATCTCTTTCGCTTCCGACTTGCGCAGCTGACCGGGTGCCTCGGCCGAGTGCGCGTCCATCGCCTTCTTGTCCTTCACCGCCTTGCCGAACGACGGTTCCCGGGAGTTCTCGAACGACATCTGCTTCTCGGTCACCTGTGCGGCGGCCAGCTGGTCGTCGACCTGTGCCGGACCGGCCGACATGTCAGTGGCGTCCGGGGGCAGCGCGTCCGGTGCGGCCTGGTTCGGGTTGGGCGCACCGGGTTTGCCCGGGACCTGGTCCGGGGCCATCGGCACGACTTTCTTGGCGTCGGGCGCCGGCTGCGGTACCTCGGCAGTCGTGTCGGCGATCTCCTTCGCGGAGCTGTCCTTGCCCTCGCCGACCTTGCCCTGGACCTCCGCCTTGACTTCTTCGGCCTTACCCGAGCCGCCGAACTCGTCCGCCTCTTCGAGGTTCTTCGGTGCCCGGTCCGCGATCGCCTTTTTCACCGCGTCGATGAACTCCTGCTTGTCGAACGCCTTGGGCTCGGCGGCATCCATGTCCTCGGCATGCGCGGCTTTGCCGCGTGCCTCCTGGTCATCGGCCGGCGCCACCGCGGCGCCCTGTGCCGCACCCGCCTCCGCCGCCGCCGGCGGGTGGCTCGTGCCCACCTTCGTCTTCTTGGCGTTGACGTCCTTCTTCAGCGCCTGGAACTTCGGGTCCGCGCCCGGCGAGCGAGGTGGCCCGGCCGCGGCCTTTTTCGCCTCCTTGCCGGGGCGCTCCGCCGGAGGTTTGTCCTTCTGGTCCTTCACCTCAGGCTTCGATGCCGGTGGCGGGACAGTCTTGGGCTTGCTCGCGCCCGGCTTGGGCTTCGGTGACTCGGGCTTCTTCGGCCGCGGAACGGGAAGCGCGGCGGGTGTCGGAGTCACACCAGGGGACGTCACGGGTGCGGTGGTGGCCCTGTTGGCGACCGCTTGGTTCCCCAGGAGGTCCTGCCCGGCGAGCAGCATGTGCCTGGTCCACGCCGAAGGCCCCGGCTCGGCTCCACTCGGCAACGCACTCAGTGCCGCCGTCGCAGCCGCGTTGCCCGTCATCGGCCGTGCGGCCACCATGTCGGCGGGCCTGGGTGCCATCGCGGGCCGGGTGGCCGGTCGGCGATGGGCCAGTGCCAGTGAAACGGCCGGTGTGGCCGGTCGCGGGGTGCGGGCCATCTTCGGAAGAGACATCCGGCGCTTTCTGCCAGGAGCAATGTGCGAAGGAGGATGGCACTTCGCCCGTTGCCGCGGCGCGATCCGGACGTCACCCCGGCGTCACCGGCCGGGGGAATACGGCTTTACTCCTGGGCGTCCGCGTCGAAGGCGGTGCGGTTGGCGATGATCGCCGACTGATGGTCGGCAGCCCACATCGCCAGCCGCAACACGGGATCCGACAGCGAGAGTCCGAGTTCCGTCACCCGATATTCGACGCGAGGCGGTACTTCCGCGTAGATCGTGCGGTCGACGAGGCCGTCGCGCTCGAGTGCCCGCAACGTGAGCGTCAGCATCCTTCGCGAGATTCCCGGGGTCGTGCGGAGCAGCTCGGTAAACCGCATCGGGCCCTGAAGCATTCCGATCAACAGGAGGCTCCACTTGTCGCCGATTCGTTCCAGCACCGATCGAAAGACTTCGGGGTCGTGTTCGATGCAGATCCGCCCCATCGAGCGGAGCGTCTCGGTCACTCGTTTCGCATGGGACATGGGCTCTCCTCTGCCTGGTTACCGCGCGGTGACCTAAGGCTCGGTTGAAGTTACCGGTTACTGCAATGTACACCAGTAACTAGAAGTAACTCACCTCGTGGCCGACCGCGAGGCCAAGGCAGACAGGAACGGCAATGGCAGTGCAGGACTTCGAATTCGGCTTGGATTCGCCCGCCTACGTGAGCGTCGACGAGCACGGGCAGCCGGTCGACGGCGATGTCGTCATCCGCAACACGATCGAAGAAGCCGTCTTGGCCGACAGCGTCGGGATCGACTCCTTCAACATCAGCGAGCACTACCGGCCCGACTTCATGGACTCCGCGGGCCACGTGATCCTGGCGGCTATCGCGGGCCGAACCGAGCACATCCGCCTCGGCACGGCCGTGACGGTACTGAGCACCCAGGATCCGGTCCGGGTGTACACCGAATTCGCGACCCTCGACGCGGTGTCCGACGGCCGCGCCCAGCTCATCGTCGGCCGCGGCTCGCTGACCGACTCTGTTCGAGGAGAAAATCGACCTTCTCCTGCGCCTGACCCGGAACCAGCCGGTCACCTGGTCCGGCACGGTCCGGTCTCCGCTCACCGACCAGTACGTGAGCCCTCCACTCCCCGAAGGCCATCTGCCCACGTGGGTGGGTGTCGGCGGCAGCCCGGAGTCGGTCATCCGGACCGCCCGCTACGGCCTGCCGCTGATGCTGGCCGCGATCAGCGGACCACCGAGCCGGTTCGCGCCCTACATAGACCTCTACGAACGCGCCCTCGAAGAACACGGCCACCCGCTGCTCCCCGTCGGCATGCACTCGCACGGGTACGTGGGCAAGACCGACGAGGAAGCTGTCGACGTCCAATGGCCGCACTGGGCGGAGATGTTCGAATCGGCGTCGCGCGAGCGTGGCTGGGCACCTCCGACGATGAATAAGTTCCAGGCGGAGATCGCCAAGGGGTCACTGTTCGTCGGATCGCCGGAAACCGTGGCCACCAAATTGGCGGCGGCTGTCCGGTTGCTCAAGCTCAGCCGATTCGACCTCGCCTACGCCCTCGGGCGAGTCCCCCACGAGCAACGTATGGCGACGATCGAGCTCTACGGACGTGAAGTGATCCCCCGCGTGCGAGAGCTGCTCGCAGAAGACCAGTGAACAAGACCAGACACCGTGACATGGCATCGAAAGGAAACAACCGTGAACGCCGCGAAGAACTCGACTCCCAGTGATTCCCGAACCTCCCGGAGGAAGAAAACTTCGGCGAGGGGGATTCCGGATCGGCGGGTGACCGTCCGGCCGACGCCGATCGGACAGCTCGACCTCTCATCGAAGAAGATCGCCATCATCGGCGGGACAAACGGCCTCGGCCAAGCCATCGCCCGGCAGGCCTTGGCGCGAGGTGCTGAGGTGACAGTGGTCGGGCGGACGTTTCGCGACTCCCCCGATCCCCGGCTGACCTTTGTGGCCGCCGATCTGTCCTCAATGGACGAAGCCACCAGGTTGGGACGCGAACTCCCCTCGGAATCCTATGACGTGGTGCTCTTCACCACGGGAATCATCGCGGCCAAGACGCGCGAAGAGACACCCGAGCACGTCGAGCGGGACGTGGCCATCAGTTACCTGAGCCGTCTCGCGATACTGCGGGGGCTCAGCCCCAAACTGGGCTCAGGACGTCAGGACGGCGCCTCCCGGCCTCGCGTTTTCGTCATGGGCTCGCCCGGTACGGGAGCGATCGGAGACGCTGACGACCTCAACTCCGAGCGGAGTTACAAACCCTTGGCAGCGCACACCAACACCATCGTCGGGAACGAGATCCTCGTCCTCGGGGCGAAGGACAGGTTCCCCGGTCCGGCCTTCTTCGGCTTGGGCCCTTATCTCATCAAAACCGGTATCCGAAGCAACTTCCTTGGCGACGGCAGCGTCACTCACAAACTGGTGGAGGGCGCCGTCGGCTTGTTCATGCAGTCACCCGAAACCTATGCGAAGCGAATCGTGCCGCTCCTGTTCGCGGCCGACCTCGACAACAGCAGCGGCCTCATGTTCGGTCACCAGGCCCAACCGATCCTGCCGACCGAAGGCATCGATGACGCCTATGCCGATCGTTTCTTGTCAGCCTCCGAAGCCCTCCTGCGACGCGCGCTGCACTTAAAGTGATCAAGTCAGGGCTGGTGCGGGGCCGGGCGCCGAGCCGCGCAGGCGGGTGGCGTCCTGGCTGGGCGGCGCGCCGAACTGACGGCGGTACTCACGGCTGAACTGCGACGGGCTGTCATAGCCGACGCGGATCCCGACGCCGGTGACGTCGTTGGGATGGGTGGCGAGCAGGAGGCGGGCCTGCTGCAGCCGGATCTGCTTCTGGAACTGGATCGGGCTCATCGCGGTGACCGCCTGGAAGTTGCGGTAGAACGCGGACACGCTCATGCCGGACAGCTGCGCCACGTCCTCGACGCGGAACGACTTCGTGTAGTGGTCGCGGATCCACCGGACCGACCGCGCGATATGGGCGAGGCTGCTGTCGGCGAGGCCGAACTGGCGGACGGTCGCGCCCTGCTCACCGGCGATGAGCCGCCAGAGGATCTCCCGCTTGAGCAACGGTGCAAGCACCGCCCGGTCGCGTGGCTGGTCGAGCAGGCGCACCAGCCTGGTCACCGCGTCGATGAGCTCGTCGGGCGCGTTGCTGACAGCCATGCCGGACGGCGTGCCAACGCCGGGCGAGAGGTCTCCGGGGGCCGCCTGCAGCAGCAGTTCGGCGACGGTGGCCGGATGCAGGGTCAGGCCGAAGCCCACGGCCGGCCGCTCGGGGCCGGTGTCGACGTAATGGCCGGTGATCGGCAGGTCGACCGAGGCGATGAGGTACTGCCCGGCCCGGTACTCGTACACGCGGTCGCCCAGCGCGATGTGTTTCGCGCCCTGCGCGATGAGCGCCATCACCGTGCCCGACATCGACGGCGACGGCGGGGCCGCCTGCTCGACCTTCGAGATCAGGACACCGTCGATGGCGGTGGTCGCGTCGGGCCGGGCATGCCGGGCGAGCAGGGTGCGTAGCTCATCAAGGCCCATGAACTCATTGAAGCACTGGCGATGTCGGTGGCGGGCTGCCAGCTCTCACCGGCGCCCGCCACCCGAATCGCTATTGCACCGTGACCTGGTCCACCTTGTTGTTCCAGTTGCCGGATACCGCGCCGAGATCGCTGACACTTGTGCTTGCGCCGATGTGGAGAGTTGGGGGCAGGAAAGGATCCCCATTTCTCAGGAGGAAACCGCCCTGGACCTTGCGGTTGGCCACGCTGTTGGCGCGATTGCGGAAATCCCACCGGTTGAGGTCAAAGTATCCCGGATCCCTCCACTGCAGCCTGCGCCCCGCAAAAGCACGATTGTCCCAGAGGCACACCCATTGACCCGGGCAGTCGGACACACTCGCGGTGCCGAAAGCACGATCCTCTGCCGCAGGCAGGTTCATCGCGGCGCGGTATGCGGCGTCATCATCGAAGCAACGGACATCATCGACTGCGACCTGCGCGCAGACCGTGGCGCCGTCCCAGCCGTCGGACAGTTGGATAGTCCGGCCGTTGTAGGTGGCCAGGGTGCCGCTCCCCGTCGCATCCTCCGCGGCACCGGCCGCGGACGGCGCCGCGGCCATCAGACCGAGTGCCGCCAGTCCGGCCGCCGCGACTTCGGCGTCGCCTGAAAATATCCGGCACGTCCCCTGGGTAGTGTGGGTCGATCAACCTATTGACAGGCGCTTCGATCACGACCCGGTTGTGAGCCGCATCAGGCCGGTGACGTCGTCGAGCTTGTCGAGCGCACCGGCCAGCTCGACGATCTCCCGCGCCACGGACGGTTCGACCAGGCCGTCGACGTTGTCGAGGAACTTGGTCTCGACGTCGTGGTCGTCGGTATCGGGATTGTCCGGGTGCCCGCGAAAACCCCGCTGGGTGTGGGAGAGCACGCGGCCGTCCGTGAGCGTGATGTCGAGCCGGCAGCTCAACGTCGGCTGCTCGGGGACAAAAACATGGGCGTACGGCGCGATCCTGTCGATCACGGACAGCAGGTCGGAGTCGGTCCACAGCACGGGATTCGAGTAGTCCTCGGGACGGTTCCGGCCGCGCACCAGCATCAGCGCGACGCTGAACGCGGGACTGAACTGGGCCGACACCGTGTTCGTCGGGCGGGTGACGGACGCGCCGTGCCCGATGGCGTACGCGGGCAGCCCGAGCCGGATTTCCGCGATGTCGCGCCAGTTCAGCTCCGTGGTCCACACCCGGCGCACCGCGTCCAGCACCGGCGCCGCGGTTCCGACCACCGGGTAGAGCCGGAACATCGTGTCGGCGAGGTGGAAGTGGTCCCACCGCCCATCGATGCCCGAGACGTCGCGCGTGTCACCGAACAACCGGAACAAGCCCCGCTCGCCCTCGAAGATCGTCAACGGGCCGGTGAAACCGTCTTTCGCCAGCAATGCCGCCTGGGATCCGTTGCGGCCGGCGGAACCGGCGTGCAGCCGCTTGACCTCGCCGCCGCTCGCCTCGTACTCCATGGTGCCACCGGCGTCGCTGCCGGCGATGCCGAACGCGTGGGCGAGCTGGCCGGCGGTGAGCCCGAGCAGTTTGCCCACCGCGGCCGCGGCGCCGAACGTGCCGAGGATTTTCGCGCCGTGCCAGCCGTCGCGCAGCATCGCGGGCCGGGTTTCGGCTCCCAGCAACGCCATCACCTGTGCTCCGGCGGTGATGGCCGTGATCACCTCGCGGCCGGACGCACCGGTGAGCTCCCCGAAGGCGAGTGCGCTCGGCACGACGTACGAACCGGTGTGCCAGGCGGCCATGTGCGCGTCGTCGAACTCGATGCTGCTGGCCAGCGTTCCGTTGACGTAGGCGGCATAGGGCGCGGCCGTCCGCGTGGCGGAGCGCACGAGCGTGCTCTGCGGCGCCGCTCCCATCGCCTCGACCAGCCGTCGCGGCGGCTGCACGGAAGCGAGCGTCGAGCCGCGCAGCTGCAGGCCCAGTTGGTCCAGCACAAGGAGTTTCGCCACCTCGATCACGCGCGGCGGCAGGTGTTCGTAGTCCAGCGCGACAACCCACTCCGCCAGCCGTGTCGCAAGCGGTTTCCCAGCCATCAGACGGCGATCGTCTTGTGCTCGACGTACTCGGTCAGCCCGACCGTGCCGTTTTCCCGGCCGATACCGCTGTTCTTGTAGCCGCCGAACGGCCCGTCGAAGACCGGGGGCGCGGCGTTGATCCGGACGCCGCCGGTCGCCATCCGGCGTGCGATCTCCATACCGTGGCCGGCGTCGGTGGTCCAGACCCCGCCGCCGAGTCCGTACGGCGAGTCGTTGGCGATGCGGACGGCCTCGTCTTCGTCCTCGTAAGGGATCACCACGAGCACCGGGCCGAAGATCTCCTCCTGGGCGATGCGCATCTTGTTGTCGACGTCGGCGAACAGCGTCGGCTTGACGTAGAAGCCGCCTTCGAGGCCTTCGGGGGTTTCCGGGCCGCCGGTGACCAGGCGCGCGCCTTCGTCGAGGCCGAGCCGGATGTAGTTCTGGACGCGCTGTTGCTGGTCGGCGCGGATCATCGGGCCGATGAAGGTCTCGGGATCGGCGGGGTCGCCCACCTTGAGGCTCTCGACGAGGGTCTTCAGCGCGTCGACGATCTCGTCGTAGCGGCTGCGGGGCGCGAGGATGCGGGTGTGGGCCTGGCAGTTCTCGGCGTTGTTCGCGAAGGACGCGAACTTCAGACCTTCGGTGACCGCGGCGAGGTCGGCGTCCTCGAGGATGATCGACGCGGATTTCCCGCCCAGTTCCAGGCTGACCCGCTTGAGCTGCTCGCCGGCGATGGCGGCGATGCGGCGGCCGGCGGCGGTGGAGCCGGTGAAGGCGATCTTGTCGACGCCCGGGTGAGCGACGAGGTGTTCGCTGGTCTCCCGGTCGGCCGGGATGATGCTGACGACGCCCTCGGGAAAGCCCGCCTCGGTAAAGCTTTCGCCCAGGCGCAGGATGCTCAGGGAGTTCTCGGGTGACGCCTTGAGCACGACCGTGCAGCCGGCGAGCAGCGCGGGGATCATCTTGACCGTCGCCGCCATGTACGGCGAGTTCCACGGGATCACCGCGGCGACCACACCGATCGGCTCACGGCGCACGACGGCCTTCGACGGAAGCGTCTCCTCCCAGCCGAAGTTCTTCGCCGCGTCCAGGTAGGCCTCGGCTTGCCGGTCGAGCGCGGGAGCGCCCCACTTCGTGAACCACAGCGGGGCGCCGTTTTCCGCGCTGATGAGCGCGGCGGCGTCGTCGGCGCGTTCGCCGCGCAGTTTGGTGAAGCGGGCGACGACCTCTTGGCGCGCTTCCGGCGTCATCCGTGGCCAGGGGCCGTGATCGAAGGCTTCGCGGGCGGCCGACACCGCCAGGTCGATGTCGGCGGGGGTGCCCTGCGCGGCGAGCCCGAGCAGGCGGCGGTCGTGCGGCGAGCGGATTTCGAGCAGTTCGGGGTTGGCCGGGGCGATCCAGCGGCCACCGAGGTAGAGCTTGTCGTAGGTGATCATCGGTCTCACAATCTCACGGATGTTCTGCCTCGTCAATGTAGCACTTAGACAGAAGGGTGCCATGGTGATGTAGAACAACACTCGCCATGTGTCCCAGAGGGTACGATCGAGAGATCATGAGAGCTGACGCCGCGCGCAACATCGAGAAAGTGCTGAGGACCGGGGCACGCCTGCTCGCGCAGGATCCGACCACGACCATCGCGGCCATCGCCGTCGCGGCGGAAGTGGATCGGCGGACCGTGTACCGCAGGTTCGACTCACGAGAGACCCTGCTCGCGGCCGTCTACGAAGCCAGGCTCGACGCCGTGGGAAAGGCCATCGCCGCCGCCCGGCTGACCGAGGCCCCAGTCGCGGTCGCGCTGCACCGGTACGTCGAGGGCATCATCACCGCGACGCGCGAATGGCCGGTGGAACTCCAGCGGATGCGCGCGGACACCGGTATCCGAGACCGGCGGGCGGAGTTCATCGCCCAGGTCGCCGCGTTCATCCAGCGGGCCGTCGACGAGGGCCTCTTCCGCAACGACTTCCCGGAAGGGTGGATCCAAGCCCTCCTGATCCACACCGTGAACGTCGCGGCCCACGAGTTCCCCGGCATCGACGCGGCGCAGGCTGCCGACTTCGCTGTGGACAGCCTGCTCCGGGGAACCGGCCGGACCTAAGTGGTTGCGATTGGGCTGTCAGCGCTTGCGGCGGAAGCGGGCGGCGGCGTCACGGGCCCGCTCGCGGTTACGCGGGTCGCTCGCCGCGCGGCGAGCCTTGTCGGTCAGCGCCTTGCCCTTCGGGCTGCGCAGGAACGCCTTCACGCGGTTGATCAGTCCAGCCATCGTTTCTCCTTTGTCCGTTTTGCCGTCTCCGGAGACATACCCAGCAACCGGTGCGCCCAACCCGATGAAAGCCGTTGCGGCGGCAGGGCGACCCGGGCACTGGCTGTTCGGGTGGTCTGAGACCTACGGTTTCACCGGCAGTCCGACGAGCTCGGTGCTGCGCTCCCAGAGCCGGCGTGCGAGCTCGGCGTCCTTGGCCTGGGGGCTGGTTTTGGTGGAGGGCTTGCCTTTCTCGTAGTAGCCGCCGGAGTGCCAGTCCGTGCCGGGGGTTCCCGCGGCGAGCCACCCGAGTTGCCGGGCACCCTGGTCCGGAGTGGTGAGGAAGCGCCGCGCGAAAGAGCTGTTGTAGACGAACCTCATCGCGCTGTCGCTCTGGGTGGCGAAGCTGGTGGCGACCGAGCCGGGGTGGAACGCCGCCGCGGCCAGGCCTTGGTCGTGGAACCGGCGGTGCAGCTCGGCGGTGAACAGGATGTTCTCGAGTTTCGCGTCGCCGTAGGCCTTGCGCGGGGTGAACTTGCGGTCGTTGTCGAGGTCTTCGAGATCGATCTTGCCGAACAGGCGCGCGGCGTCGCTCGAGGTCTGGATCACCGAAGCCCGGGCGCCGAGGAGGTTCGGCAGGAGCAGGTTGGTCAGCAGGAACGGGGAAAGATGGTTGACCTGCAGGGTTTTCTCGAAGCCGTCGACGGTTTTGGCGCGGTCGCCGAAGACGCCTCCCGCGTTGTTCACCAGCACGTCGATCCGCGGATGTTTCGCCTTGAGGTCGGCCGCCAGCGCACGAACGTCGTCGAACCGCGCGAAGTCGGCGACGAAGAAGTCGCTCTCCAGCTCGCGACCGACCGCTGCGGTCTTCTCCGGCGAGCGGCCGACGATCACCACCTGGTGCCCGTCCCGCTTGAGCTGCCGGGCACCGGCCGCCCCGATCCCGTCGCTGGACCCGGTGATGACGATGGTCTTGGACATGGTGCTCTCCTACGCCGTTGGCAGTCTGCGCAATCCACGGTACCTGATGGCACATCTGTCACCCAGTGACACTCATGACACCGCGCGCGGTCGCCAGCCTTCGGTCACTGGGTGGATCAGCGGGGCGCTGGACTCATCGACGACATGGCGTCGTCCAGGAGATCGGCGAAGCTCCGCCGGTTCCGATCGGCGACGGCGGCGCTCTGCGCGGCCAGCAGGCACGAAAAAGCCGCTCCGACGACGGCCCGGGGGCGAGGATCGGTGTCGGCGTACGGTCGGCCGAGCTCGGCCAGGCGGTCACGGACGACCTGCTCGCACAGGGCTTCCATATGGTCGACCTTCTCCAGGTAGCGCGCCCTCAATGCCGGCGTGACCTGCACGATCTTCTCGGCCGACACCGCGAACGCCCGGTTGTTCGCGTCGTCGACGTACGGGAGGAGCCCGTCGAAGATCCGGCGCAGGGACTCCCAGAGCGGCTCGTCCAGCGGCCTTTCCCGAAGCTCCGCGGCGAGCTGCTCGCCCACCAGCTCGTACTTACCGCAGACGACGTCTTCCTTGGTCGCGAAGTACCGGAAGACGCTTCGTTTGGACATGCCCGCGGCCGCGGCGATCTGGTCGATCGTCGTGGCGTCGTAGCCCTGCTCCACGAACAGCCGCATCGCGACCTCGGCCACCTCCGCCTGGACCGCGCGCCGCGTTCGCTCACGCAGGGAGACACCTGATTCAGCCGACACGCCCGCCATCGTAGTCATCGGAGCCGGATATGGCACCCAGTGACAGGCGCGACCCCGAATGCCGCCCGCCGGAGAGAGCTGAAGGGGACTTTCACTGCCCAGAAGGAAGTGAAAGTCCCCTTCGGCTCTCTCCGGACGCTGGCTTATGGAGTTGCGCTTTTCGGCTATGGAGGGTCTCACGGATTCCTAGTTACCTCAGAGTCATGACTACTGAGACGAACTCCCCCATCCTCATCCTCGGCGGCACCGGCAAGACCGGTGGCCGGATCGCGCGGCGGCTGGCCACCCGGAACGTGCCGGTCCGCATCGGCTCTCGCTCGGGGCGGCCACCGTTCGACTGGCAGGACCGGTCGACGTGGGCGGCCGCGCTGCACGGGGTCAAGACGGTCTACGTGTCCTTCTACCCCGACCTCGCCGTGCCGGGCGCGGCGGAGGCCGTGGGCACCTTCACCAAGCTCGCGGTCGAACGCGGTGTCGAGCGCCTGGTACTGCTGTCAGGCCGGGGCGAGGAGGAAGCGCAGAAGAGCGAGCAACTCGTGCGGAACGCCGGGGTGGACTGGACCATCCTGCGGGCGAGCTGGTTCGCCCAGAACTTCAGCGAAAGCTTCCTGCTGGACGGAGTTCTCGCCGGAGAGATCGCGCTGCCCGTAGGCGACGTGCGCGAGCCGTTCGTGGACGCCGACGACATCGCGGACGTCGCCGTCGCCGCGCTGACCGAACCCGGGCACACCGGCGAGCTCTACGAACTGACCGGACCGCGGCTGCTGACGTTCGCCGAGGCGACCGCGGAGATCGCCGCCGCTTCGGGCAGAGACGTTGCGTACCACCGGGTTTCGGCCGACGACTACACCGCCACGCTCGCACAGTACGAGCTGCCCGCCGACGACATCGCGTTGTTCACCTACCTGTTCACCGAAGTCCTCGACGGCCGCAACTCCAGTCTGTGCTACGGCGAC
>Ga0193717_1001917_pt1 | contig 12372 bp, 9 predicted proteins | sample U2c2metaG_FD_145900 | JGI IMG/M metagenome (GOLD analysis project Ga0193717, IMG submission 145900) | Soil microbial communities from a riparian zone of the East river system, Colorado, United States - U2c2 | ecosystem: Environmental > Terrestrial > Soil > Riparian zone | place: USA: East River...
TGCCTACCAGGCTACGAACCAGGAGTTCTGGAATTCACTTGTTGCCGTGGCTGACGAGCGGGATTACCGGTTGGGGGGCGCCTTCAACGATGGAAAGGGGCAGCCTGGTCAGTCGAATGCGGTATCGCATGGGAGCAGCACCGCGCGCTTTAATGGTGTAAACGTAATTAATACAGCAAGAAAAATAGGATAAAACATGCCAATTTTAAATAAAGAAGAAGCACAAAAATTGTTGAAGAAAGCGCTGAGCTATTCCAAGGCGGAGGAATGCGAAGTGACGCTGAGGGGGTCGGAGTCCGGCAATATCCGATATGCCCGTAACTCTGTTTCGACCGCAGGAGAGATCGGGCAGATGAGTCTTGTCGTTGCCTCCAGTTTTGGAAAGAAAACGGGTACGGCAAGTATCGATGAATTTGATGATGCATCTCTTGGAAAGGTTGTACGGCGGAGTGAAGAGCTGGCGCAGCTGGCTCCTGAAAACCCTGAGCATATGCCGCTGCTGGAGCCTCAGGTCTACAAGGACTCGATCACCTATGTGCAGGGGACGGCTGCTATGACACCTGATACCCGGGCTGAGGCGGTGGGTAAGAGCATCCAGGTATGTAAAGATGCAAAGCTGCAGGCGGCAGGTTATCTGGAGAACACGACTGATTTTGATGCGATCATGAATTCGAAAGGGCTGTTCGCTTATAATACCGGAACGGATGTGATCTTTACGGTAACTACCCGTAATGAGGAAGGGACGGCGTCGGGGTATGCGGCCCGTGGGTTCAATGATGTTTCAAAGCTGGACACGTTTACCGCGACAAAGGTGGCTTGTGTCAAGGCCAATGGATCTCTCGGCGCCAGGGCGATAGAGCCGGGGAAATACACGGTGATCCTCGAGCCGGTAGCAGTGACCTATATGCTGGAAAATATGTTCCGCGGATTGGACGCGCGGAGTGCGGACGAGGGTCGCAGCTTTATGAGCAAGGCCGGCGGCGGCAACAGATTGGGTGAGCAGCTGATGGACCCGAAGGTGACGATCTATTCCGATCCTTTCCATCCTGAGCTGCCATCGCCTACATGGAACCGGGAAGGACAGCCTTATGAAAAGAGGACCTGGATCGATAAAGGGGTGGTTAAAAACCTTGCCTATTCGCGTTTCTGGGCGCAGAAAAAGAATGTAGCGGCTGTTCCCGAGCCCGGCAATATCATAATGGAAGGTGGGAATGAGTCGATCGAGGACATGATAAAGAACACTGAAAAGGGGATACTTGTATCGCGGCTTTGGTATATCCGGATGGTAGACCCGCAGACCTTGTTGCTGACTGGGTTGACGAGGGATGGTACGTTCTATATCGAGAATGGCCAGATCAAGTTCCCTGTGAAGAACTTCCGGTTCAATGAGAGCCCGGTGATAATGCTCAACAATGTGGAATCGTTGGGCAAGCCGGAAAGGAGCATCAGCGTAGAGTCCTACCGGAGCTATTTGGTACCGCCGATGAAGGTGAGGGACTTTACGTTTACGTCGCTTTCGGATGCCGTCTAATTAATCGAAGCTAACAAGCGCATTTACGTTGGGATCGAAGAGGATCTCGTTTGGTTTAGCGGAGAGAGGCAGGTTTAGATTTGTTGTTTTTCCTTTTATAGTAACGGTATGGAGTGAGCCGTCGGTTGAGAACTCCAATGGGAATTCGAAGAGCTGTTCGCCGGTTTGGACAAAACTGATGGACAGCTCTTTTTTATTTTCGTTGTAGGTCCAGTCGGTTTTGACATGGGGGTGGCCGGGTTTGTCGAGCCATTCGTGGAAGAAGTCGTGCAGGTTCCGGCCGCTGACAGTTTCCATGACCTTTTCAAAGTCATCGCTGCTGGCGTTGCTATTCCTATAGGTAGCATAGTACGTTGAGATGCCTTTCCAGAAGAGCTGGTCTCCGATAGAACGGCGGAGCATGTGTAGTACCCAGCCGCCTTTTTCATAGCTATTGGGATTCAGGAGCTTCATGTAATCGTCTTTGATACTGGTATCGACGACGGGCGTCAGTCGTTTTTTCTCGAAGGCAATGAGCTTTTTGCGGTCGATGGCCATGCCTTTCTTCAGGGTATCGATGCCATATTTATTTTCCAGGTAACAATGTGTCATATAGGTAGCGAAGCCTTCGCTAAGCCAGAGGTGGTGCCATTGGGTCTCTGTGGCGGCGTCGCCGAACCATTGATGCGCAATCTCGTGCGCCATCAGGGATTCTACACCCGGGGAGGTGACTGAGTTCCAGGCCGCCGAAGCGGGTCTTAGACTGAACATTACCGCATTTTTCGAAGGGATAGGGTCCGATGTGTTGAATATAAAACGGTAGGATCTGCAATGCATAGGCATAACTTTTGAAACCGACCTCTTTATTCTCCTGGAAGACATAATTATAGACCGGGACGCCCATTGCGTCGCCGGGATGATCGACGGCAAAGTCGGCTACCCCTATGACCATTACTTTTGGCGAGAGAGGAACAGATTCTTTCCAGTGGGTCAGTTTTTTATTATTGGCCAGCTTTTTTTCTTCCTGTAAGGAGCCATTGGCTACTACGGTGTAGTGATCGGGAGCGGTGATCCGGAAGTCGAGGGTGGCTTTATCGGAGGGATGGTCGACGCAGGGTATCCAGTTGTGGGCGCGGTTGGGCCAGTTATCACCGAAGAAACCGCGGCGTCCGAATTTGTTGTTGGCAATAATGAGCCCATCGGCCGGGATGCCTTCGTAGGTAATGGTATAGGTATGCTGTTGGCCTGATCTTGCGGAAGTATGGATGTGTAACTGAGTGCTATCCTGGGTATATGGGACAGCCTTGTCGTTTTCGGTAACGGAGGAAACGGTCATGCCCTTGCCCTGCTCATTCTTTTGGGTGAGGTCCAGTGCAAAATCGGGGGCATCTCCTTTGAACAGGATGGTAATTTCAGCCCGGCCGTGGATGTCGTTGTTGCTGTCGCTGACTTCGAGGGAAAAGTCGTAATGCCGGACATCGATAGTCGGGTTATAGGGTTGGGCGATACCGGTGATGGCTCCGGTAAACAAAAGACTGGCTGTCAGGGCAAGAGTCCATGATTTTATCATATTACGAATATACAGCAGGTCAAATAATAAAAGTTTACGATTCTTAGCTGAGTTTGCCTTAATTTTAATTATTCAATTTCTGGTCATTTGTCGAACTATATCAATTGTCCCGGCTGGTTTCACCGGCTACCGTCCATTTATAAACTGATCATCAGTTTTTCTATTGCCACGATCATTTCCGTAGCACTTTTGCCCATCCGGATGGAGGGTATGACGCGTATTATGATAGGGTGGGATTGTTTTAGCATTTGCATGATCATTATCAGCGGACTTATCTTTTTTAGCATGCGACCGAGGCAGATACGGGTGCTGGCCAAGACGGAGGATTCTGGTCGGATCGTCGTATTCTTTATTGTACTTATCGCCACGATCGGCAGCTTGCTGGGTGTATTGCTTTTGCTGGAGAATAAGGAGGCGTGGCTGTTGAAGAAGGGGGTGGAGACCTTTATTTATATTTCGGGAGTTATCTGTTCGTGGCTTCTGCTGCATACTCTGTTTGCTTATCGGTATGCATTGTTGTATTACGGCGATCATCCGCTGGACCCGGATACGCATACGGTGGGGCTACAGATACCGAATGAGCTTTGGCCGGATTATCTGGACTTTGCTTATTTCTCCTTTGTGATAGGGATGACCTTCCAGGTGTCTGACATTGAAATATCTTCGAGAAATATAAGGCGGCTGGTACTGGTCCATGGGATGCTTTCCTTTCTTTTTAATACGGTGATCGTTGCCCTGACGATCAATGTGATTGTTGATCTGCGGAACTAATTTACCTGAATCTATCGGAAATCGTGTAGGCTACTTTGTCGTTGATGCGACGGAAGACTTCGGCATTGATCCTGCGGATGCGTCTTAAGCGGCGGCCGACGAGGAGACGTCCGTCACTGTCGAAGTATTGGGGTTGCTGGAAATAGGTGAGGATGTAATACTTTTTATTGGCGAAGGGTGAGTTGAAAATACGGGGCCAGAGGGTGATATAGATGAGGGAGTGTTTTCTTTCTTCTGTATAATAATCCAGGTTGTCTATCCATGTACATTCCATCGACCGCATATTGGCGATGAGGTTGTTGATCGCTGCAGTATCGTAACCATAACGGAGCAGGGTATCCTGCAGCCGGGGTTCACCGACGGTATATTCATAGATGTAGGTGAGGGTGTCGGTGACGAGCTCGATGGAAAGCCGGTTGAAGGGCCGGTCGGTGAATTCCAGGGAGAATGGTTTCTTTTCGTAGGCCTGGTGATAGACGGCTTCGATGCTATCGAGAGTCGATTGGTTCTTACGATAATAGTTGGTGATATTGAGAGAGGTACAGGACGTGGCCTGGACCAGGATGATCAAAAGGAAGAGATGATATAGGCGGATGGAGGGCATGGTGTGTTAATTGACGGTTGGAGGTGAAGGCGGGGTACAATGTGTTACGCCGAAGATTATTTTTTTCAGGAAGCGGAGGCTGACCTGTCGCAGGGTGCGTCCGCCGTAATCCCAATAGATGATGTCGACCATGTCGGGCTCGGAATCGCTCTCTATCCGATGGATGTCGGTGAGGACGATGAAGTGGGTGGGGAAGCTGTTTTTGAACCTACCTTTTGCATGATTCTTTTTATGCAGGTAGGTATTGTTGACATAGAGATAGGTGACGCCGGTCTTCATGCATTCGGTGAGATAGCCGTATAGGTCTTTGAAGCGGGGCCCGAAAAGATCCGAGCCCCGGGCTTCGACGCGATAACCTGCTATTTCGCGGATCATGCGGTTAAATTTACCATAGTTGACGGCGGCCCAGAAAGTATCTTCGGCGCCGGGTCTGAACCGGGGCAATAAAAAGTTGAGATAACCCCTGAAGTGATCTGCCAGGATCAGGAACCAGATCTGGTCGGCGTGCCGGATATCCAGGATGCCTTTGAAGTGGAGGGTGCCGGCGGCCTTATGGACCTGGGAGGAGGGGGTGAATTTAACCTTGCCCCATGTTGCGGAACCATCGGTATACAGCGCCAGCATGAAACGGGTATAGGTCAGCGGGTCGTTCTGAAGAGGCAGGTAGGAAAGCGCCGCATAACCGCAGAAATTGGTGTTACTGCCCTGGTAAATGGCCAGGGGCGCGGTGATATTGGCTTTCAGGTTTTCTATGAAGAGGTGAAGTTTGACGTTGGGCCAGAATGCACTGGAGTCGGGGAGTTTAGCGCTTTGCAGGTAGGCGAGTGCTTCTTCGCGGGTAGAGGTGCCGGAGCCCAGGCCGGCATGTCCGGCGAGTGCCGGGGAACTGGGGGCGAGGATAAAAAACCAAATAGTTAAGAGGGTCAGGGTCCTGGTCGACATGTGTAAATTTACTGTAATATTGCTAATAATGAAAGCAACTGCGGCCGTGGTTGGCATTTTCCTGATGGGTAGCTTATTATCCTGCGGTAGTGGGGCTAATAATTTTTTGGGGGAGACTGTATTTACAGAACAACCCGCCTCAAAAACGCATATTAATTTCCGAAATGATATAAAAGAAGATGAGAATTATAATGTATTGACCTATGAGTACATTTATAATGGGGGTGGAGTGGCGGTTGGGGATGTCAATAATGATGGCTTGACTGATCTTTATTTTACGGCCAATATGGGGCCTGATAAACTTTATCTCAATAAGGGCAATTTTCAATTTGAAGATGTTACGGAGCCGGCGGGTGTGAAGGGCCGGTCCAAGTGGAAGACGGGGGCTGTGATGGCAGATGTCAATGGGGACGGGCTATTGGATATCTATGTGTGTTATTCGGGGCCGGGTACAGATGCGGAAAGGGCAAACGAACTATATATCAACAATGGGGTGAAGGATGGGGTGCCTGTTTTTACGGAGTCGGCGAAGGCTTATGGTCTGGATGCTCCGGGCACGTATACGACGACGGTGAGTTTTTTTGACATGGACAATGATGGAGACCTGGATATGTTCATGGTCAATCATGCCGCCATGTTCTACAATCCTTTTTACAATACCGATCAGCTGAGGTCCAAACGGCATCCGCAGTTTGGGAACCGGCTTTACCGAAATGACAATGGTCATTTTACGGATGTCAGCGAGCAGGCCCAGATCTATGGGAGCGGGCTGAACTTTGGGCTGAGCGTCGCCATCAGCGATGTAAACAATGACGGCTGGCCGGATATCTATACGACCAATGACTATGATGAAAGGGATTTTCTTTACCTGAACAATCATGACGGGACGTTCCGGGAGGTGCTGGATAAGGCGGCGGGACATATATCCGAATTTGCGATGGGGTCCGATATTGCGGACTACAACAATGATGGGCTGCCTGATATTGTTGTGCTGGATATGTTGCCGGAGGATAATCACCGGCAGAAGCTCTTAAGGGGTGCGGACACGTATGACAAATATACCATGCGGGTGGACCATGGTCTTCATCACCAGCAGATGCGCAATACGTTGCAATTGAATCAGGGCATGGACAGCAGTGGCATGCCTGTCTTTAGCGAGGTAGGGCAGCTGGCCGGGATCTCGAGTACGGACTGGAGCTGGGCGCCTCTGTTCGCGGATTTCGACAATGACGGCTGGAAGGATCTTTTTGTATCCAATGGGATATTGCGGGACATCACCAACCTGGACTTTGTAAAATATACGTCGGGTTATTCGTCATCCTATAAGGAAGTGGCTGGGGACAAGAAGGAAATGTGGAAACTGGTACAGGACATGCCGTCTACGCAGCTGCAGAATTATGTTTTCCGGAATGATCATCAATTAGGATTTACGAATGTTACGGAGGACTGGGGGATCACGAGACCGGGTATTCACGATGGGGCGGTGTATGCGGATTTAGACAATGATGGGGACCTGGACCTGGTCATCAATAATTTGAATGATGGGGCGCTGGTCTATAAAAATAATACGAGCGAAAAGCATGCAACGCATTATCTGCGGCTGCGGTTGAAGGGGGAGGGGAAGAATACGTTTGGGATTGGGGCGAAGGTGGAACTGGAGACGGCGCATGGTAAACAGACTCAGGAGCAGTATACGTCGAGAGGTTTTCAGTCGTCGGTGGACCCGGTGATTCATATAGGGTTGGGACAGGATAGTGTTGTCGAGACGATGTGGGTTTTCTGGCCTTCCGGGAAAATGAGTTATGTGGATAATCTGCGGGCAGATACTTTGCTGGTGTTGAATGAGGCAGAGGCGCGGCCTTATGGTGGGAGCAAGAGGAGCCCGGCCGGGCCAGTATTCCGGGATGTTACGGCCGGCAGCGGAGTGAAGTTCGTACACCAGGAGGCGGGGACCATTGACTTTAAGATCTCTCCTTTGCTGCCTTTTCAGCTATCGAAGACGGGGCCTTCTATTGCGAAAGGGGATGTGAATGGGGATGGGCTGGAGGATCTTTTTGTCGGGGCTTCTTCGGGCTATGAGAGCCAGCTATATCTGCAGACGAGGGCGGGGCAATTTGTATTAGCGAAGGAGCAACCCTGGAATGTTTCAAAGGACTACACGAATTCGGACGCGTTGTTTTTTGATGCGGATGGGGATGGGGATCTTGATCTTTACCTGGTGAGCGGAGGTGCGGACTATCCTTTGAACGATAAAAGATACCAGGACCGGATGTTTGAAAATGACGGCAAGGGGAATTTTCGGCTGGTAGCGGATGCATTGCCTGTGGAGGCGGTAAGTGGGTCTTGTGTGCGGGCTGCTGATATCGACCGGGACGGGTTGCCGGATCTGTTTGTGGGAGGATATGTGCAGCCGGGTCTTTTCCCGGCGCCGCCGGAGAGTCTGGTGTTAAAGAATAAGAGTACGAAAGGCAGGATACGGTTTGAGAAGGACAAACTGCAGACGGATACTGTACTGACCCGGTGTGGGATGGTGGCGGATGCCCTCTGGATGGATCTGAATAGGGATGGCTGGCCCGACCTTGTTGTCGCGGGGCCCTTTATGCCTGTTTCGGTATTTGAAAATCATAAAGGGAAACTGGAGGATCAGACGGCTGCTTATGGGTTGGGGGGAACGGAGGGCTGGTGGTGCAGGCTGGCGGCCATGGATGCGGATGGGGATGGGGATAGCGATATCATTGCCGGGAACCTGGGTCTCAATACGCAGTTTCGTGCCGGGCCGGCGACCCCGTTGACGATAACCTATGGGGACTTTGACGGGGATGGGGTTATGGACCCATTGTTGTGCTATTATAATGGTGGGAAGAGTTATCCCTATTTTACGCGGGACGAGCTTTTTGATCAGATGCCTTCGAAACAAAAGAAGTTCAGCCGGTATGCGGACTATGCGGATGCGCAGCTGACGGATATTTTTACGCAGGAGCAATTGGCAACGGGGAAGACGATACAAATAAAAACGACCCAATCGATGTTGCTGCGCAGGGTGGGGAAGGGCTTTCGGGCGGAGCCTTTGCCGGTAGCTGCGCAGATCAGCGCCGTGAATGGGATAGTGGTAGGAGATTTCGAGAGGAATGGAAGACCGGATATATTACTGGCGGGAAACTTCTTTCCCCTGAGGGCGCAACAGGGGCCTTTGGATGCCGGGATAGGACTTCTATTGGAAAACGACGGGAAGGGGAATTTTGTTCCCGATGGAAATATAATGAGGAAGTTGTATATGATGGGAGATATTCGTAATATTATCGCTGTTAAGACGGCGACCGTCCCACTGATAGTAGCAGCAAAAAATAAGGGCGCGGTTCAATTGTTACGGTTAAGTGCGAAATAAATTATGCAACCATCACTATTGCATCGAATTCAATTTGATAATGATGAAGCTGCTTTCCGGCAGTTTTATACGGACAATGTGTTTCGGCTGTTTCAATTTGCCTTCACTTTTGTTCAGAACAGGGAGCAGTCGGAAGAGATCGTGAACGATGTATTTCTGAAGTTATGGCAGAACAGGTCAAGGATCAATCAGATAGACAATATTTCGGTGTATCTCTATGTAGCCGTAAAGAATACGGCGGCCAATTATCTGCGGCAGCAGAAGGGAAAGGGGAGGGTGGATATGGAAATACATGCGGTCCATCATTTTTATCTGAGTCCCGATCCCGAGCAACTGCTGATCACGGATGAACTACGAAAAAGGATTGCGGCCTCCATTGACGAATTACCTGCCCGTTGTAAACTGATATTCAAACTGGTAAAGGAGGACGGGTTGTCTGCCTCCGAAGTTGCCGATATTTTAGACATTTCCTACAAGACTGTTACTACCCAATTAAGTATTGCGTTGAAAAAGCTGGAAGCGGCTCTCCGCCCTTCGCTGCCGAAAAATTTTTCGATTTCTTTTAAGAAAAACGGTTAGTATCTGTGTCCTGCTCTCTGAATGAGAGATAATTCAACTGAAAATGCCCGGGTCATTGAGCTAATGGCGAAGAAAATGGGAAGGACTGCATCTCCAAAAGAGCTGGAAGAGCTGGCGCGGCTTTTATCGATCAACCCTGGTTATTCCTGGCTGGCCGAGGTAGTAGCTTCCCTCAAGGGAAATGCGGAGCATGTGGAAAAGAGTATGCCGGAGGCTGAACTGGCGGATAGTGGTTGGGCGCATTTGGCTGAAAGAATGAATGCGGAGCCGGAGAAGAGGGGTAGGTTGAGGTCGATGAGTCGGATGGTTCGGGTGGCAGCGGCCATTTTTTTTGGTTTAGCAGGTTTAGGGATCATAAGTTATTACCGGTGGGGCCGGCAACCGGTGGGGGTCGCGATGAAAAGAACTGTGGAGGTGGGATATGGCGGGAAGTCGATGCTGGTGCTGGCGGATGGGACAAAGGTATGGCTGAATGCCGGCAGCCGGCTGGTCTATCCTTCTTCTTTTGCGGGGAAGACGAGGGAGGTGCAGCTGGAGGGGGAGGCCTTATTTGACGTAGCTCAGCAGGCGCATCAACCCTTTTTTGTACATACAGGAAAGATCACGGTTCGGGTGTTGGGGACGCGGTTTGATGTGAAGGCTTACCGGGAGGATGCGCAGGTCTCGGCTACATTGATCAGCGGAAAGATCCAGGTGATCATGAATGAAGACCCTGAGAAAAAGATCCTGCTTTCGCCGCATGAGAAACTGACGATTATGAATGTAGTCAGGGATAAGGAGCAAGCCGGTGATACTGTAAAGGAAAGCGAGCTTCGTTACCAGGTACAATTTCTGGTGCAGGCGGAAACGGATTGGGTAAATAATAAGATGGTATTTAATGATGAGTCTTTTGATGAAGTGGCGCGGCAGATGGAAAGACGTTATGGGGTCCACATCGAGTTTGGGAATGCCATGCTGAAGCGGGAGCATGTGAGCGGGATCTTTGAGAAGGAAAGTTTGTCCCAGGCTTTTGAGATACTTAAAATGACGACGAGGTTTAATTATCAAATAGATAGCAACGTGGTGAAGCTTGTTGCCGACCAAAACTAAAACTATGGTGAAAATTTGTTTTGCCCTGCTTATGACTCTTTGTCTGCAGGTGTCAGCCCATGGCTATTCCCAGGAAAAGTTCAGCTTCCATGTCAGACAGGTGGGGGCGAATGAAATTTTCAATGCCATTCAGAAGGAAAGCAAGTATCGATTTTTTTACAACAACGACTATCTCCGGCAATTGGGTAAGGTCGACCTGGATGTTACCGATGCACCGCTGGCCAGTATTCTGGACCAGGTATTGGCGGGAAAGTTCGGTTATACTATCCGGGATGGCCGCAAGGTCATCATCACGCCGGTGAAGTCTGCGGCGCCACCTGGATCTGCTGCACCCGGACCTGCCGTGCCCGGTGCCTCTCCGGCCAAGCCTGATACGGCTGTCAAAGGAAGGATCACCGACGAGGGCGGTAAGCCGCTGGGCGGCGTTACGGTGCGATTGAGTAAGGGTGGACGGACGGTACAGACGGATGAGAATGGGAACTATAGTATCGATGCTGAGACCGGTGACGAGCTGGTGATCAGCTACGTCGGTTATAAGGAGCAGCGGATCAGGCTGGATGGTTCGAAGAATATTCCGGTCCAGCTGCAGCCCAATGCTACCGGTCTGGCTGATGCGGTAGTCGTGGGATATGGTACGCAGCGGAAGCGGGATGTGACCGGTAGCGTCAGTACGGTAAAAGGGGATGACTTCAAGAATCTGCCGGTGAGCAATGCGGCGACTGCGTTGCAGGGGCGTGCGCCCGGCGTGGCGATCATTCGTGACGATGGTTCTCCCGGCAGTAACCCGAGCATCCGCATCCGTGGCACCGGAACGATCAACAATGCCGACCCGCTGGTGATCATCGATGGGGTGCCGGCCAGTGGACTGAATGACGTCAATCCCAATGACATTGCATCGATAGAGATATTAAAGGATGCCAGCTCATCGGCCATCTACGGTAGCCGTGCGGCCAATGGGGTGGTCATGGTCACGACGAAGAAGGGCAGCTTTGGAGAAAAGATGACCACTTCCGTCGGTTATTATTATGGTTGGGACAATGCCGTAAAGTATATCGACATGCTGAAGGCGCCCGATCTGGTGAAGCTGAAACAGGAAGCTTACACGAATGACGGTCTCTCCGTACCAACCGTCTGGACTACGAATACCTATGCCACCCAGAAGACGGACTGGCAGCGGGCCCTGTTCAATACGGGACATACACAGAATGCCGACTTCGCGCTTCGTGGCGGTAACAATACCAGCACCTATAGCTTTTCCGGCAACTATTTTGACCAGAAAGGCATCATCGATAATTCCTTTTTCAAACGTTATAGCTTTCGCATCAACTCCGAGCACAAGTTGTTCGACAGATTGAAGATAGGGGAGAACATCGTTTACTCTCACACCAACGGCAGCGCACCCAATACCAAATCCACACAGGCGGGGCTGGTATGGAGCGCCATTCGTTTCAACCCGGGCATACCCGTGAAGAATCCCGATGGTAGCTGGGGCAGCTCCAAACCTGACAATGAGCTGGGTGACATCAATAATCCGGTGGCAACGGCCAACGAGATCGAGAAGTCTGACCAATTCGACCGTATCCTGGCCAACGGTTATGCAGAGCTGGAGATCATCAAAGGGCTGAAGATCCGGGCCAACTATGGTTATGACCAGACAACCGAAGATTTTTATGAGTTTGACAATGCGATGCCGGACCAGTCGCGTGGACCGGGACAGGCCTCTCTGACGCGTGGTTCGGGCAAGGGGTGGTCATTCCTGGAAGAATATTACATCACCTATAACAAACTGTTTGGCCAGCATAGCCTCACGGTCACAGGTGGTTATTCCGCCCAGACCTTTAAAGGGAACTACTTCAATGCCGGCCGCAGTGGTTATGATGATACCAGCATCTATCAGCGGGTGCTCAACTTGGGTAGCAGCG
>Ga0193717_1001918_pt1 | contig 12372 bp, 7 predicted proteins | sample U2c2metaG_FD_145900 | JGI IMG/M metagenome (GOLD analysis project Ga0193717, IMG submission 145900) | Soil microbial communities from a riparian zone of the East river system, Colorado, United States - U2c2 | ecosystem: Environmental > Terrestrial > Soil > Riparian zone | place: USA: East River...
CTGGACCATCCGCCGTCCCGAAGACCTCGTCGCCGGCCGCGTTTTCGGCGAAGTCAGCCAGGCGACGAGCCCCGACGGCCTGGTGCTGCGCAGCGAAGAGAGCTCGCCTTTCGAGATGGGACTGCCGCTGGCACGGACGGCCGACCTGACGCACGCGGGCCGGCTGCATATCCAGATGAAGCCCGAAGCGCCCGTATCGGTGCAATTGGTGGTCCGCGAGCGCCTGGACGGGCCGGCGTTTGTCAGCGATGCCGTTTTCGGCGCAACGGACCTGGCGCTGGACGCGCCATTGCTCAGCTGGACGGCCGATGGGCGTCCATCGATGCCACCGACACGGGCGGCGATGCTCCGGCTACGCCTGCAACTGCAACCGGGGAAGTCGGTGGTTTTCTCCGGCGCATCGCTCGAACCGATGGCACCGGTAGCCTTGCCCATGCCCGGCACGCCATCACGCACCCATTCGCTGGGCGCATGGATCGATGCCGCCGGCCACCTGGACGCACGCCAGATCCCCTGGCTGGTCCCGGCGGCGAGCCTGCGCGCGGAAAATCTCCTGCACTGGCGCGACCGCGCCCGCGATGCCATCCCGGCTGCCATCGTCGGCAGCGGCGCACCACATCCAGGCCTCCCCGCCTGGGCCAGCCAGCGGCTGGCGGCCGTTCTGGTCATCTTCTACGTGCTGGGCCTGATCTGGCTCTGGCGCCGCCCGCCCACACGGCCAGGGCTACGCGCGGGCCTTGAAACCGCGGGCCTGCTGGCCGGTCCCTTGTGGCTGGTGGCCGGGCTTCATTTCGGCACGGCCGACATTCCATTGCCTGCCGTCGCCTGCGTCGCAGCACTGGCCTTCGGGGCCTTGCTGGCCTGGCGCGACCGGCACGCCCCCTATGGATTGCGGCCGGCCAGCGGTGCGGAACGATGGCTCACGCCCTTCCTGTTGCTACCGGTGGCCATCGTGCTGGCGATGGGAGCGGAGCGTGCCTGGACCGTGCCGGACCAGTTGCGCGTGCTCACCTACATCGCCTGGGCGTTCGTCCAGCAATGGCTGCTGCTCTCGCTCGTGGGCCGCCGCCTCCACCGGCTCCTGCCGCCCACGGCGGCGATGTTCGTCACCGCGCTGGCTTTCGCCCTGCTGCATACGCCCAACGGGGCGCTGATGCAGATGTGCTTCATCGGTGAACTGTGGTGGGCCTGGTGCTACTACCGCGGGCGGTCGCTGGTACCGATCGCGGTCGCCCACGCCGCCTGTGCCCTGGTGCTCGAGGCTGGCCTCGCCGGTGGCTCGTACCTCCGGTCGCTGGAAGTCAGCGCGCGGTTTTTCCTCTAGGCCGCCCGCTGAGCTTGTCCAGGAAGTCCTTCAGTTCGTCCGGAAGGGGGGCTGAGAACCCATAGGCCCGGCCGTCCAGTTCGAAGGACATATGCGAGGCGTGCAGGAACATCCGCTTCAGGCCCTTCTTGCGAAAACGCTGGTTGGCCTCGGCGTCGCCGTATTTCGGATCGCCCGCCAGCGGATGCCCCACGTGCGCTGCGTGAACGCGGATCTGGTGCGTACGTCCGGTGCCCAGGGTCGCTTCCATCAGCCGGGAGCCCGGATATTGCTCGACCTCGCGGAAAAAAGTGAGCGACGGCTTGCCGTTATCGGACACTCTTACCATCCGTTCCCCGCCCTGCAGGATCGATTTCTGCAACGGCGCGTTGACATCGAACTTCGCCCGCGAGGGTGCGCCGGTCATCAGGCACAGGTACTGCTTGGTCACTTCGCCCCCACGGATCAGGGCCTGCAGGCCCGTCAGCGCGGGCCGGGTACGGGCAAATACCAGCACGCCGCTGGTATCTCGGTCCAGCCGATGGACCAGTTCCAGTGATTCCTTGGGCCGGGCGGCGCGCAGCAGTTCGATGGCGCCATGGCTCACCCCGCTACCGCCATGGCTGGCCACTCCGGGTGGTTTGTCGATCACCAGGAAGTGCTTGTCCTCGAAGATCACGGCATCGGCGACCTCGGCCACCTGCCCGGCCGGGGCCACGCCCGACTCCCTTTCGGCCACGCGAACGGGGGGAATGCGCAGCATGTCGCCGGCCGCCAGGCGGGTATCGGGCTTGGCGCGCTTGCCGTTCACGCGCACCTGGCCTGTACGCAGGATGCGGTAGATCAGGCTCTTCGGGACCCCCTTCAGGATCGTCGTCAGGGCATTGTCGATACGCTGGCCATCGCGCTCGGCGCCGACCTCCAGCTGTCGCACTCCGTGCGAGCCATCTTGGGAAGTTACCGTCTGCATTGAAAAAATCCGAATTAGATAGGATACTCGACCAGCGCTACGTAGCGCCGAAGGGCTCGCCCCTGCGGCAATACGCCCGCCCGTCACGCCGGCGAGGATTGCGTCGGCAGGCCATCAGTCAGGCGGCCGGTCGCCATTCCCTTTCATCGTAACGGTTCGGGTCGCGGTTGTCCGGTGCCTTGTCAGGTATGGACTTGATCGTGCGTTGGCGCGAAATGCCAAGAATCACGCCGGAGCCAGCGACGGCCCCGGACTTTTGCCGCTTTACCGCTGCGGCGCGATCCCCGGCAGGCCGCCATGTGGCGCCACCGAGGCACGCGACGCGCGGCAAGCCAAGGAACCCACAATGAAACGTATGTTGATCAACGCGACTCAGCGTGAAGAGTTGCGCGTGGCCATCGTCGATGGCCAGAACCTCTACGATCTCGACATCGAGATCCCCTCCCGCGAACAGAAAAAAGCCAATATTTACAAGGGCCGCATCACGCGGGTCGAGCCCTCCCTGGAAGCCTGCTTCATCGACTATGGCGCCGAGCGCCATGGCTTCCTGCCCCTGAAGGAAATTGCCCGGGAGTATTTCAACCCCCAGGCAGAGGGCAAGTCCAACATCCGGGACCTCCTGCGCGAAGGCCAGGAAATCATCGTCCAGGTCGAGAAAGAAGAACGTGGCAACAAGGGTGCCGCCCTCACCACGTTCATCAGCCTGGCCGGCCGCTACATGGTGTTGATGCCCAACAACCCCCGTGCCGGCGGCGTCTCCCGCCGCATCGAGGGTGAGGACCGCCAGGCCCTCAAGGAAGCCATGGACCACCTGGCCGTTCCCGACGACGTCGGCCTGATCGTCCGCACCGCCGGCATGGGCCGCGACGCGGAAGAGCTGCAGTGGGACCTGGACTACCTCCTGCAGCTGTGGAAGGCGATCTCCGCCGCCGCCAGCAGCCAGAAGGCCCCCTTCCTGATCTACCAGGAATCGAAGCTTTTCATCCGGGCGCTTCGCGACTACCTGCGTAACGACATCGGCGAGATCCTCATCGACGAAGAATCCCTCTTCAACGATGCGCGCGAATTCGTGCAGCAGGTCATGCCCAATAACCTGCGCAAGCTCAAGCTCTACCAGGATCCCACCCCGCTGTTCTCGCGCTACCAGATCGAAACCCAGATCGAGAACATCTTCGCCCGCAGCGTACGCCTGCCCTCCGGCGGCTCGATCGTGATCGACCAGACCGAAGCCCTGACCGCCGTGGACATCAACTCGTCCAAGGCCACCAAGGGTTCGGACATCGAGGAAACGGCGTTCAACACCAACTGCGAAGCGGCGGTGGAAATCGCCCGCCAGCTGCGCATCCGCGACGCCGGCGGCCTGATCGTCATCGACTTCATCGACATGGACAGCCCGCGCCACCAGCGCGACGTGGAAGAGAAGCTCAAGGATGCCCTGAAGAACGATCGCGCCCGCGTGCAGATCGGCCGCATCTCGCGCTTCGGCCTGCTGGAAATGTCCCGCCAGCGCCTGCGCCCGAGCCTGGGCGAAGCCACCCAGATCGTCTGCCCGCGCTGCGAGGGCCACGGCCACATCCGCAGCGTGGAGTCGCTCGCCCTCTCCACCCTACGCCTGATCGAAGAACATGCCATGAAGGAAAACACCGGCCAGGTGCTGGTGCAGGCGCCGGCAGCGGTGGCCAACTTCATGCTGAACGAAAAACGCGCGTCGATCGTCGAAATCGAGCTGCGCCACAGCGTGCACGTGGTGGTAGTAGCCGACGAACAGCTCGAAACCCCGCACATCGAGATCCAGCGCATCCGCGAAGCGGACATGGGCGAGCACAGCAAGCCCAGCTATGAGCGCACCGTCACGGTTGAAGCCGCGGCGCTGCCCAAGATGGGCCAGGCCCTGGGTAGCGGCGAGCAGCCGCTGGTCAGCGGCGTGGTCCCGGCAACGCCCGCACCCGTGCGCGAGGATCAGCCGGAGGCCGCTTCCCTCCCGTCGGCGCCGCCGCCGCGTCCCGCCAGGCCACGCGCTTCCACGCCGGTGCCAGACACCGGTGGCGGCGTACTCTCCCGCATCATCGGCTGGTTCCGTCCGGCCCCCGCGGCACCTGCCCAGCCCGAGCGTGAAGCGCGCCAGGCGCGCGGCGAACGTGGTGAGCGCGGCAGCCGCCAGGGCTCCGAACGCCGCGACGGTCGTGGCGGCCAGGGCGGCAATCGCCAGGGTGGCGGCGGTCAACGCCAGCAACCGCGCCGTGAGGGCAGCGGCACGAAAGAGGCCTCCGGTGCCAACGCCGGCCGCCAGCAGCCCCAGCAACAGGGCCGCAACAAGCAGCAGCCCCGGCCCGACGCCGCCGCACCCCGTGAAGGCCGCCAGCCGCAGGCAGGTGGCCGCGGCAACAACGCCGGTCGCCAGGGTCCGATGGAAGGCCCGAAGGACGATCCACGCAAGCAGCAAGTCGTTGCCGAGAAGTCCGAGCGTCCGGCGCAGCCACCTCGTCAGCCCCGCGGCGACAAGGCTGCGGCGCCAGGCAACACGGACGACGTCCAGCTGAAGGTCACCTCGGTCCCCGGACAGGACGCAGGCGACACCGTGGTCACCCAGGACGTGACGGCCACACAGGCGCCGTCGGGCTCCGAGGACGCGAAGGACGCCGAGAGCGGCCAGCGCCGCCGTCGCGGTCGCCGCGGTGGTCGCCGCCGCCGTCGCCAGGATGACACCCAGGCCGGTGCCGTCGCAGGTGCGCTCGATACCGACCAGGACGAGGACGATACCGACGGTGACGACATCGCCGCCGCGCCAGCCGTTACCGTGGAAGAATCGGCCGGCCGTGCTCTCCGTGCCGATGAGTCGGCCCTGGAAGCCGCGCCCGTCGCCGAAAGGCCGACCCACACTGACGTCCGCCCCGCGCCCGTGCTGCAGACTGTGGGCGATGCACCAGAGTCGGTGGCAGAGCCTACGCTGCAACACCACGCCACGAACGCCTTCAACCTGCCGCCGTTACCGCCGCTGCCGGACCTCCCGCCCGTGGCGGCACCGGAGCGCGGCATTGTCGCCGCGCACGAGGGTGCTTCCATTCCCATGGCCCCGGCCCCCTCGCCGATCGTCGAGGCCACGCATGGCCGGTCCGAGGCTATTGCACCAGCTGAGCTGGTGCCGCACGTCGAGCACGTAGAGGTAGCAAAACCGGATCTGATCGAAACCCGCGAGCGTAGCGACCTCGCAGATGCCGCCGTGGACGCCGCGGCACTGGCCGCACGCATCCCGGAGCCGACGCCTGAACCTGTCGCAGCGCCTGCTCCGGTTGCTCCGCCCGCCCCCGTCGCTGCAGCTACGCCGGTTGTCACGCCGACGCCCGTTGCCGTTCATGCGCCAGTGGCCGCTCCTGCACCGGTTGCCACGCACGCTGCCGGGGAACCCGCCACCTCGCCGCTTGCCGACGAAACTCCCGCGGAGCCTGCTCCCTCGACGCCGTGGATTAGCCCAAGGCAGGGTGACCTGCTCGGTCGCTCCCAGGCAGCTGCGGCACCTACCGGCGAAACCGACGCCAACAGGCAGGCCGCACCGTCGACGGCCAGCACGCCGGGCCACTCCACACAACCCACGCCGATGCCCGGGCACCACGCAGGGGAAGACGCCGATGACACCGAGGGCAAGAGCGCCAAACCGCCTCTTCCCCGTGCCCAGGGCGACGATCCCCGCCATTAAGGCAGGCGAACACCGAACACAAAAAACCCGCCAGTTGGCGGGTTTTTTGTGGCTCCCCCGATGAACGGGGCGACTAGCTACCCACGTGGTGGTTGCTGGTGTCGAGCAATGAATGCACCGTCATCATGTGGGCCAGCCCCACGATGTGGTCGACACGCAGTTTTTCCATCAAGCGCTGCTTATAGGTACTTACTGTCTTTGGACTGAGGTTCAACCGCTCGCCAATGGCCGTGAGCGGCATGCCGCGCACCAGCATCATCGCTACTTCCATCTCGCGGCTGGAAAGGGCATCGAACGGCGAATCGGTGCCATCGAGCGTGGCCAGGGCAAGCTGCTGGGCCACGGCGGGGGCGAGATAGCGGCGCCCCTGGGCGACCTGGCGGATGGCGGCGAGGAGTTCGGCGGCCGAACAACCCTTGGTAAGGTAGCCCAGTGCACCGGCGTCGAGCAGGCGCTTGGGGAAGCGCGCGTCATCAACGACCGTCAGGATCACCACGTGGGTGCGGAGCTTGGCGCGTATCACACGCTCGGTGAGTTCCACGCCACTCATGCCCGGCATGTGGACATCGACCAAGGCGATCTCGGGCTGCAGGTTGCGAATCAGGCGCAGGCCTTCCTCCGCGGTGCCGGCCTCGCCCTGTACGCGCATGTCCGGCTGTTGTTGCAGGATCATCTTGAAGCCGGTGCGAACCAGCTCGTGATCGTCAATGAGGATGATGTTGATCATGAAATCCTTCCTGGATGCTTCGTCCCTGAGGCGCCAACGCGGATCATGGGTGGATCCGACTCGTGATCCTACAATGCCAGATTCCTTTGAAGATGCGCCACCGCGCAGTCATTGATCCCTTGCAAGCTGAAAGCGTTTTCTCAATAGCCGAATGAGTAACCAAGTGAAACAAAGCAAGGAATTCTAGCTTTCTCCGCATCGGATTACGTCCTGCAGTAATCTCTGGAAATCAAGATCACAGTCGAGCCAGATCGTTCCGTATCGATGACGACGTTTATCCTACAAACATTTCGGGCTTTGACGGGCCACTACGCCAGTCCGACGTCGAATGCCTACGAACGATATGACAAACGTCGTGACAGTTCCTGGATGAGCCCCCTGCCCATGGTGTGCCCGGAGTCGGAATCGAACCGACAAAGTCTTTCGACTGAGGGATTTTAAGTCCCTTGCGTTTACCAGTTTCGCCATCCGGGCCAAAAAAGAAGGCGCTACCAGCATACGTGGAGCGCCTTTGAATCGAGCGATGGAGGCCTGGGTCGGAATCGAACCGGCGTACGCGGATTTGCAGTCCGCTGCATGACCACTCTGCCACCAGGCCATCGCTGTTGCGCATCGCCGAGAGGGTATCCTCACGGCCTTTAAAAAACAAAACCCCGGGGACCCGAGGTTTTGATTCGAATATGGAGCGGGAAACGAGACTCGAACTCGCGACCCCGACCTTGGCAAGGTCGTGCTCTACCAACTGAGCTATTCCCGCGTCGAAGTCCCGCTATTCTAGATGAAAGCGACCATGTGTCAACCATCTTGCAGCAACTTTTTCAGGTGTCTTCGCGGGCCCGGCGGTCGTCTCGCAGGCTCGGCCAGGCCGCGCGCAGGTAGCCCAGGCCCGACCAGATGGTCAGCACGCCGGCCACCACCAGCAACGCCTCGCCGATGTGGTACAGCCGCAAGGTTTCCGCATCGTGCTGCAACAGCAACACCACCAGGGCGATGATCTGGGCCACCGTCTTGACCTTGCCGATGAAGGCCACCTTGACCTTGCCGTGCTCGCCGATCTGCGCCATCCACTCGCGCAGCGCCGACACACTGATCTCGCGGCCGACGATGATCGCGGCCGTCACCGCCATCAGAATGCCCGACCAATTCCCCAGCGGGCCATCGGTGGAACTGCGATGGGATTCCACAAGCAGGAACAGTGTTACCGCCACCATCAGCTTGTCGGCCACCGGGTCCAGGAAGGCACCGAACGCGGAGGTCTGGTTGAGCCGGCGCGCAAGATAGCCATCGAGCCAGTCGGTGACTCCGGCCAGCAGGAAAACCACGGCGGCAGTGAGGTTGTGGCCACGGAACGGCAGGTAAAACACGACGACCATCACCGGAAGCAACATGACCCGGAAAAGGGTGAGCCAGGTGGGCAGGTTGATGCGCATGGACAGTTCCGGATGACAGGTGGTGAGTGTCTCACAACACGGGGTGTAGTTAGGGGTGGAGAGTGGCGTAGATGCGCTCGGCGAGGCTGCGATCGATGCCCTTGACCTGGGTCAGTTCCTCCACGCCCGCCGCCTCCACCCCCGACAGGCCGCCGAAGGCCTTGAGCAGCGCCGAGCGGCGACGGGCCCCCACGCCAGGCACATCTTCCAGCGTACTGCGTTCACGGGCCGCCTCACGCCGCTTGCGATGACCGGTGATGGCGAAGCGATGCGCCTCGTCGCGCACCGCCGCCACCAGGTGCAGCGCCGGCGATGCATGGCCCGGGTGCAATTCACGTCCGCTCTCGGCAAGGATCAGTGTTTCTTCACCGGCGCGCCGGCCCGGACCCTTGGCCACGCCTACCACGCGGATGTCGCGCACATCGAGCGATGCGAGCACCTCCATCGCCTGGGCCACCTGCCCCGCGCCGCCGTCGATCAACAGGATATCTGGCCGCACGCCGCCTTCGACCACCTTGCGGAAGCGGCGGGTGAGTGCCTGGTGCATGGCGGCGTAGTCATCGCCTGGGGTAATGCCGGTGATGTTGAAGCGGCGATAGTGCGACTTCTCGGCGCCTTCCGGTCCGAAAACCACGCATGAGGCCACGGTGGCCTCACCCATGGTGTGGCTGATGTCGAAGCATTCGATGCGCCGCGGCGGGGCATCCAGGCCCAGCAGCTTTTGCAGGTCGTCGAAGCGCACACCCAGCGTCTGCCGGCTTGCCAGGCGAGAGGTGAGCGCGGCCACGGCATTGCGCTCGGCCATCTCGATGAAACGCGCGCGTTCGCCGCGCACGCTCGACTTGATCGATACGCCATGGCCTGCGTGTTCGGCCAGCACCTGGGCAAGCGTGTCGGCATCTTCCAGGGCAACGTCCACGATCAATTCGCGCGGCACCTGCCGCTCGAGGTAATACTGGGCAATGAATTGCTCGACGATATCCGCAGTGCTGGCATCGATCGGCAGGCGCGGGAAAAAATCGCGCGAACCCAGGCTCACGCCGTCACGGAAAAACAAAACGCTTACGCAGGCGATCCCCCCTTCCACCCGGCAGGCGATCACGTCCATGTCCGCGCTGGCGCCCTGCACGAAGTGCTGGGCATGCAGGCGGCGCAGCGCCGCCACCTGGTCGCGCAGTTGGGCTGCGCGTTCGAACTTCAATTCCGTCGCCGCCTTTTCCATCGATCCTGCCAGCTCGTCGATCACCGTGCTGCTGCGACCCTCCAGGAACATCTGCGCATGGCGCACATCGACCTGGTAGTCGTCCACGCTGATCAGCTTGACGCAGGGCGCACTGCAGCGGCCGATCTGGTGTTGCAAGCACGGGCGCGAACGATTGCGGAAATAGCTGTCCTCGCACTGGCGCACGTGGAACAGCTTCTGCATCAGGTTCAGGCTCTCCCGGACGGCGAAGGTGCTCGGATAGGGGCCGAAATACTTGCCCTGGCCGGTCTTGCCGCCACGATGGAAGGCCAGGCGCGGGTAGTCCTCGCCGGCGGAAAGGTAGATGTACGGGTAGCTCTTGTCGTCGCGCAACATGATGTTGTAGCGCGGCTTGAGCGACTTGATCAGCTGCGATTCAAGCAGCAGCGCCTCACCGGCGGTACGTGTGAGCGTGACCTCGGCGTGGGCAATCTGCGACACCATGGCCGCGATGCGCGGCTCCATGCGGGGCTTCAAGAAATAGTTGCCCACGCGTTTCTTCAGGTTCGCGGCCTTGCCCACGTACAACAACTCGTTGTCGGCGTCGAAGTAGCGGTAGACGCCGGCCGAGGTAGTCAGGGTGCGGACGAAGGCCTTGCCGTCGAACGGCGGATGCGATGCAGGCTCCATGGCCCATTTTACCTTGTCCGGGGACCACTTTCCCGCCGGCGGAATTTGTCCGTCAGCCCCCGGCAAGGAAGCGCTGGGCGCGCTCGAGGTCGGCGGGCGTGTCGATACCGGGCGGGAAAGCCTCCGGGGACAACCGCACGGCAATGGCATGGCCGTTCTCCAGCACACGAAGCTGCTCGAGCGATTCGGCCTGTTCCAGCGGGGTCTGCGGCAGGCTCGCATAGGCCCGCAGGAAGCGCGCACGGTAGGCATAAATGCCGATATGCCGCAGGAAGGGAATATCGGCCGGCAATGCATCACGCCCGCGCGCGAAGGCATCGCGGGCCCAGGGCAGCGGCGCGCGGCTGAAGTACAGCGCGCGGCCGTCGGCACCCCGCACCAGCTTTACCGCGTTGGGGTCGAACAGCTCTTCCACCGAAGTCACCGGCGTGGCAAGCGTGGCCACCGGCGCATTGTCCAGGGCCAGGGCCCTGGCCACGGCCTGGATCCCGGCGATGGGCGCGAAGGGCTCGTCGCCCTGCAGGTTCACCACGATGGTGTCGTCGGCCCAGCCCAACTGGTCGACGCACTCGGCGATACGGTCGCTACCGGAGGCGTGGTCGATGCGGGTCATGCACACCGTTACCGGCAGCCCCTTCAGTGCCTGGCCCACACGATGATCGTCGATCGCCACCACCACCTGCCCTGCCCCGGCCTGCAGTGCGCGGCGCGCCACGTGCCTGACCATGGCCTCGCCGGCGAGACTCGCCAGGGGTTTGCCGGGCAGCCGGGTGGAGGCGTAGCGCGCGGGAATGACCACCACGAACGGGAAGTCGACCATCGTCAGTGCACCTGTGCCAGGTCGAAGCCGCAGTCGCGGGCAAGATCCATGAAGTTCGGAAACGACGTGGCGACATTCTCGCAATCGCCGATGGTGACGGGAGCCGCCGCCACCAACCCTGCCAGCACGAAGCTCATGGCGATGCGATGGTCGCCCACCGCTTCCACGCGGCCGCCGCCAAGGCGCCCGCCATGGATGGTGGCGCCGTCGGGTGTTTCATCCACGGCGACCCCGAGGATGCGCAAGCCGTTCGCCATGGCGGCGAGGCGATCGGATTCCTTCACCCGTAATTCGGCAGCACCGGAAATCGTGGTCGGGCTATCGGCCACCGCCGCCGCGACGAACAAGGCCGGGAATTCATCGATCATGTCGGGCACCACGGCCTCCGGGATTACCGCTCCGTGGAGCCTAGCGTAGCGGACGATGATATCCCCCACCGGCTCCCCGCCGCTCTCCCGGCGGTTTTCGATCGCGATATCCGCGCCCATCAGGCGCAGCGCCTCAAGCAAGCCCGTGCGCCGGGGGTTGAGCCCCACCGAATGCAGGCGCAAGGTTGACCCCGGCACGATGGATGCGGCGACGATGAAGAACGCGGCGGATGAAAAGTCCGCCGGCACCTCGATGTCGGTGGCGCGCAACCGATGGCCGCCGGTAAGCGTCGCTTTCCCGGGGGAGAACTCGATCGGCCAGCCGAATGCGGCCAGCATGCGTTCGGTGTAGTCGCGGGTGGGATGCTGCTCGATCACGCAGGTTTCGCCGTCGGCGTAAAGTCCTGCCAGCAACACCGCGGATTTCACCTGGGCACTGGCCACGGGCGGCGTGTAGCGGATGCCCTTGAGCTTCGCCCCGCCATGTACCCGCAGCGGCGGTTTGCCATCGTGGGTGTCGATGCGCGCACCCATGCTCGCCAGCGGGTCGGTGACTCGGCGCATGGGCCGCGAGGACAGCGACGCATCGCCTACCAGGGTGGAGTCGAATGCCTGGCCGGCCAGGACGCCGGCCATCAGCCGCATGCCGGTGCCGGCGTTGCCGCAGTCCAGGGCACCCTCACTGGCACGCAATCCCTCGATCCCCACGCCGTGGACGATGCGCACGCCCGGCTGGGGCGTTTCCATGCGCACGCCCATGCTTGCGAACATCCTCGCCGTCGCCCGCGTGTCCTCGCCTTCGAGGAAGCCGCGAACAGTGGACCTGCCGTCGGCCAGTGCGCCGAACATCATCGCGCGGTGGGAAACCGATTTGTCGCCGGGGATGGTGAGCTCGCCCTTGAGCGGCGCATGCACCGGATGGCTGGTCCAGTCGATCACGGTCACTTAAGGTGCTCCAGCAGGCGATCCAGTTCCCCGCGGCTACCGATGCTGATGCGCACCGTCTGCCCAAGTCCATAGCCCGCCATGGGCCGCACGATCACCCCGGCGGCGAACAGACGAGCTTCCAGGGCGGTGGCATCGCCGCCGGTGTCCACCAGCAGGAAGTTGGTCTGCGAAGGAAACACGCGCATGCCGCGTTCCACGAGCTCGCCGGCAAGCCATGCGCGGTCGCTTGCATTGGTATC
>Ga0193717_1001919_pt1 | contig 12369 bp, 6 predicted proteins | sample U2c2metaG_FD_145900 | JGI IMG/M metagenome (GOLD analysis project Ga0193717, IMG submission 145900) | Soil microbial communities from a riparian zone of the East river system, Colorado, United States - U2c2 | ecosystem: Environmental > Terrestrial > Soil > Riparian zone | place: USA: East River...
GCGGAAAAGAGCATCGGCAAAGTGTGCGGCGTGTCCTGCCCGACATTCGGCAGTACCGCCCGGTAGTCGTCAACGATGACCGCCATGACCCTCCCAACGGGTACTCGCCTTTTGAGTTCGCCTGCAGGAAAGCAGCGGGCGATTACCGCATCGTGCCCAGTGACGAGCGCGGCGTCCAGAACAGTGTGTGAACTGGTTCTCGAAGTTGCCCGTTCGAACACCGGGCAGTCAGAACAGGACAGAACGCGAGACTATTTGGTCGACCTGGCGGTTTGAAGACGCCCGTTGCCAGCGATTCGGGCGAACATCAATGCGTTTGCGGATACCGGGGGAGCCCAATCGGGGCGGTCACTACGATCAGTCATTCTGTAACCGTCACCGCCAGCACATTCCGCGAACCGGGAATACCCGCTCGGACTCCGCCGGCGCCACCCATGCCTTCGCTCAGACGTGGGTGGCACCGGGGCGTGTGGTTTCCTTCGGGCTCCCGGTGGACGCTTGTCTCCAGCATCGCTGATCGGTTCGTCGAGAACACCGCCTGCCTCGAGACGTTGGTGTCCGCCAGGTCCGCGGCAGTATCGATGAAATCTGTGCTTACGCCCCGGCATGAGCAGGTGGGCGGATCAAGCACGCCCACAGTAAGATCAACAAAAATGACGAAAGATCGACTCAATTCGCGCGAAAAGCCGTGGCCAGGGTTGGCGTGGTATTCAGCTCTCGGCGCTGAGGATTAAAATGTGGCTATTGATAGCGTCGGATACTGCGATCCGCGCGCCATCTAATCAATCGAGCGCCTGGAGACTCTTGGGGCGCATATCCACCCAGGAGATCTCAATGAATTTCAAGCAATCCGCGCGTGAAGCTTCGCCGTGGGCGACGTTCCAACCATCCGGGACGTCATTGGCGACTGGCCAGAGCGAGTACTGACCTTCGTCGTTGATCAGTACCAGAAAGTTCGCGGACTCGCCTTCAAACGGATTCAACGCTTACCGCCTTGCCGGAATTAACCGAATGCTCGTGTGTATTTACGGTACAAGCCCGACCTTTCATCAGCAAGATCTGTGACCACCGTCACCTTGTCCTTCGGCGTGGCGATGCCGAGCGGCCACTGCCGCCCGTCCGCCTTCGCCGGACCCTCTTGTAGAAGTTGCGCACGACAGTCCGGCCCTTGCGGCGAAGGTTCTCTCGCACCCTGGGTCAATCGCCGGGTGGACGGCGCGGATTTCGGCCATCGGTCCCCTCATTCACCAGCCGTGCCGGACATGGCCACCAGTACCCGACGCGGTCCGGTGAAGGGCCGCCGGCCGTGCCCGACCAGGACATTGTCGATCAGCAGCAGGTCGCCGGGGCGCCAGTCCACGTCCACCGCGGCATCGAGGCCGCGATCGCGGATCCGGGTGACGTACTCGTCCGGGATCGCGCCGCCGTCCGCGAAGGTGACGGACTGCGGCAGGTCTTCCGGCGCCATGATCTGGGTCAGCTCGCGCGAAGTGGCGTCGTCGAGACCCGCCGGGTGCCACTGGTCGGCCTGGTTGAACCAGACCTCCGCTCCGGTCACCGGGTGGCGAATGGTCGCTGGCCGGACCTGCTCCACCCGCAGGCCGCCGTCCGCGCGCCACTCCCACGAGGCCCCAGCGGCGGCTAGGAACTCCTCGACCTGCGCGCGGTCGTCGGTCTCGAAGGTCTGCCGCCAGCTCTTTCCCAGACCGAATCCGTCGTGCAGGTTCTGCAGGTAGCACACGCCCCCGGAGAAGGCCTCGCGGATATCCGGGCCGACCAGCTCGAGCCACAGTTCGCCGTCGATGACCGGGGTGGCGCCGCCGGAGTCGGGCGCGTTCTCGCAGTAGAAGGCCAGCCGGACCGGCCAATGCGCGGCGTACGACATCTCGTTGTGCATCGAGATGGCGAACTCGGCGGGGTACTCGGTCGACGTGTAGATGTTGCGGCCGACCCTGGTCCTCGGCGAATTACCGTGCACGTAGGCGAGACGATCGGGCAGTAAGGCGTCGAGCACCTCGTCGAGCTCGGCCGGATTGACCGCGAAACCGCGCAGGACCAAGGCCTTCTCAGCGGCAAGGAGCCCGGCCAGATCGAGGCCGCGCAGATGGTCGAGCAGCGCCGCGGTGCTGGGAACGGTGCCGAGTTCGTCCGGGATCAGCTCCCGGGGCTTCCAATTCTGATTCATGTTCGCGTCCCTTCCTTATTGCGGGTGCCTGTAACTCGGCGAGGGCTACGCGACCTGCGCGTATTCGTGCATCACGCCGCCAAGACGGGCACCCCTGATGGAGGTGGCACACGCGCTGTTCTCCGAGCTGACGTCGCCGCCGGCAAGGTGCGTCAACTGTGCGTGAGTCGCGACGCTCGACCGTCCGAGGATGTTTGCGGCACTGGACAGGATTTCCAGATTTCCAGCCCCGCGAGATGAGTTACTCTGGATGCCAGTGAGCAGTCCACGGATGCATTGCTGATTCGGGTGGCTCTTCAACCGGCTTTGGTGCTCAACTCGCCTGCGGCGCGTGCCTCGCGTGGCTTTGGCGGCCTGAGCATGCTGCCAATTCGAAGCGCACGAGGAAACGTAGACAAGGCGATCACCTGTTTCGCTGGGGCAAGGAATCGGTCGCATACCACTGCTCCTGCGCTCTTGCCTGGTGTAGAGGCCAAACAAGAGCACGGAACGCGGGCAGATAATATTTGTACTGACACACTGATAGTCGGCATAAGGGAGATGAGAGGCCTATCAGGCAGTCGCTTCTACCCGATCAATCCAGGCCGCTGGTACCGGGGGAGTCTTCATGGTAAGTGAAGTCGGGCCGTGTTTGGTCGGGCAGCGGATCCTCACCGACTTTGCCTACCGGGCGTTTTTCCACCGCGAGGCCGAGCGCGGGGGTGGAGATCAGGAGTGGTTGCGCTGCTACGACCACTTCGCCTCCGCCGCCCCGGCAAGTGGATCGGCACCCCCGAGTAGGCGTCATGAAATGCTTCCGACCGGACGGTTCCAAGCCCTGTGGTGACCGTCAATTCCCGCGGCAGCGCCACCCCGGCGCGGCGCCAGCACAGTGCCGTCCGCGGTGACCCGTACCTTTGGCAGCTTGCAATCCTGCGCCAAGGGGCGCCTTCCTGCTCGTCAAACTGGATTTCTTCGCGAACACCATTTTCCATTACAGGACAGGCACTTCTATTTGCAGGCCGCCGAGACCTACATCAACATCGTCGTCGCTACCTGGCCTTCAGAGACTCTCGGTCACCGGCGGCAGAGGAGAGCGTCGGGGGTGCGTGAGGAGCCGATCCGGCCGGTGTAGGCGACGCCCGCGATGTATTCGTCGGGCGCGCATTGTCCTTTGTAGCGGCCGTTAGCGTACTCGCCGCCGGGGTCGCCCGCCGGGCGGTTGTCGCCGCGGTCGAACCAGACTGTGCGGCCGTTGCGACCCAAGGGGGTCTGCGATCGCGCGCACAGTCCGGCCGAAAACGCCGCCCCGGTCATGCTGTATCCGGCCAGGTAGTGGTCCGGCGGACATTGCGCCTTGGTATATCCCGACGCCCAATCGTAGTCCACATAGGACTCATCGCGGACGGTCGTGAACGCTGCCGGTGCCGTCGACGAGCCGGTGCACAGGCCGCGGTTGCCGGTGTGGCTCAGGCCCGTCAAGCGCTGGCCGTCCGGGCAGACGGCCTTGTACGCGCCCGAGTTCCAGTCCGGCAGAGCCCTGACAGCCTTGGACTGCTGGAAGTCGCCGTGGTCCAAGGTCAGCATCGACCACGGTGTCACCGCCGGGATCTGGCCGGTCCGGCCGGTGGCGGAGATCAGGCGCGACCATGCCGGGGCACGCCAGTCGTCGCCGTCGTAGAGTCCCATCCGGTTGCCCGCCGCGTCCCAGTGCGCCAGCGCCCAGCCGTTGCCGGTGCGGTTGGTGTGGAAACCGACCAGTGGCCAGTACGCGAAGTCCGCGTCGGCCTGGATCAGATTGTCGACGAAGTTCTCGAACCACGCGCGGGCCACGGGATTGGTCTCCTCCCGCCCGCCGACGCCGAACTCGCTGATCCACACCGGCGCGGTGAAATGCTCGCCGGTCTCGGCCGAGACGTAGAAAGCCTGCCGGTACAGCACATCCCGCAGTTCCGCCGGGCTGAGATCCTGGTAGCGCGGGTCGTGCGTCTCTCCCGTCCCGGTCGCGCCGGAGTGATTAGGACCCGTGTAGCCGTAGAAATGCGCGGAGTAGACCAGTTTTCCCGACTGGACAAGGGTGTGCGAGAGCGTCCGGACGGGTTCGAGCGTCGGTCGCCCGTGCGGCAGGCCGTCGAGTGGGATGCCCGTCCAGTTGATGCCTTCGACGATGATCAGCAGATCGGGATTGGCCTCGAGCTGGATCCGGTCGGCGACGCGCTGAGAGGCCAGCTGCCAGTCGTGGTTGTCGCCGGAGCCCCAGTTCGGGTCGTCCAGCACCGTGCGCCGGACCTCGTTGTACAGGTCCGCGCCGACGACCCGTTTGTTCGCCGCGTACCGCCTGGCCATGAAGAGCCAGTCGTCCTCCCACTGCCCGGCGCTCTGGGCGGTGTTCCACCGCTCGTTCCCGTCGAGGCCGCAGCACCAGCGCGAGGTGTTGGTGTGGTTGTTGAGGATCACCGCGATTCCCCGCGCGGTCAGCCGATCCACCACGGCGTCGTACACCTGCAACGGCGTCTTGCCGCGCAGCTCCGGGTTCGCTGCGACAGAGGAGTCCGGCAGTGGTGTCGTGTCGTGGATCATCTGGTTGGAGAACGGCAGGCGGACGCTGTTCAAGCCCAGTTCGGCGAAGCTGTCGATGATGACGTCGACGCGCGCCCGGTCCAGGCCCAGCGGGATCTGGTCGGCCTTCTCCCCGGCGTGGTGGTTGGCCGAATCGTTGATGTCGCCGGAGCCGTTCCAGGTTCCGCTCGCGCCGTGCCAGTTGCCGGAGCGGAGCTTGAACCTGTCGCCACGCGCGTCGACGACGTAGCGCCCGCGGGTGCTCAGCGGGCCCACCCAGGTCGCTTCATCGGAGCCCGCGGCCCCACTGGTACCCGACGGCACCAGCAGGATCCCCGCTCCCAGCAGACCCACCAGCAAAATGCGAGCAAGTTTCATGAATGGAGGGTAGCGGCGGTGAAGGGCACTTTGGGCCCGTCAAGGTGCCCTTCACCGCATTGTCCTAAGGCGCGACCTCGAAGTCGTAGTAGGTCGACTGGGTCTCCACGCCATCGGCGTTGCGCGCGATGACCTCCAGGAAGATCGTGCCCGCTCGCTCAGGGGTGATGACGACCGTGCCCTTGCGGTCCGGGCCGGCCGGGACGACGACCCACTCGCCACTGAAGTCGATCGAGTACAGGTACTCGGTGACGGTCGCCATGGTGGTCGTGAAGGTGAACGTTCCCGGGACGCCCGGCCCGCCGCTGGGGCCGGAGGTACCGTAGACATCGCTGGTCACCACCGGCGCCGAGCTGGGGAGCCGCAGGTTTTCCTGGGCGACCGAAGAGAACTGGCCGTCCGCGTTCCTGCTGCGCACCTTTAGGGTGTTGCCGGTGGCCCGGTTCGGCGTGATCGTCGCGGTGGCTGTTCCATCGGGCCTGGCGGGAACGGTGATTTCGGCGCCGTCATTGAGGATGTAGACGTACGCGGTGACGTTGGCCGTGCGGGGCGTGAACGTGTACGCCCGCGGCTCGCCGAGGCCGCCGTTCTCCGGGGTGTGCGACAGCAGCGGCGAGTTGTCCTTGACGTCGAATATGTAGGGCGCCTCGGCCGACCTGTTCCCGGCCCGGTCGACACTCCACACCTGCAGGTACACCCGGCCGGCGGTGGTCGGTGTGATGGTCGCGACGGCCTTTCCGCCGAGCACGTCCGCGGCGATGTCGTTGGTGCCACCCCCGGTCAGGACATAGCGGAACGAGGCGACGTCGGCGACACCGTTCGAGGTGAAGGTGAACTGGCCGGGCTTGCCCGGTTCACCCGTGCCGCCTTCGATGGGGTAGTCGGTGGAGCTGACCGTGGGCGGCTTGTCCGGCGCGGTCTTGTCGACGGTGAGCCTGCAGGTCGCGGCGCCCGGTGAGACGAGGCCCCGGTCATCGATGGCCTGCATGGTCACGTCGTAGGTGTGGCCGTCGACGAGGAAACCCTGCGGCAGAAAGGTGTTCGCGTAGCCGGCCCTGCTCACGGTGGTGGTGATGTCCACCCGCTGACTCGGATCCGCGATATCCCAGGCCGCGAACTTCCCGCCGACCGCGTCCAGGTCCGGATCGCTGACGTCGCCGTGGACGATGGGGGAACCGGGATTGAGGAAAAGTGTGTCGTTTCCACAGAGCCGGTTGTCGATGCCGAGCTTGGTCGGGGTGTTCGGCGCGCGGTTGTAGAACACCGTCATCTGGAGGGTGCTCGCCACCCGGCGACCGAAGGCGGGGTCGAGCTGCTTGGCGTCGGGCAGCCGCATCGCGACGGTCAGCGACGTCTTCCCGGCGGCGAGGGCGTCCGTCACGGCCGCGGCCGTGTCCCACGTGAGGCGGTCCGAGGTGCAACCGTCTTCGAGGGCGAACGGGCCGGGGAGTTTCACCTTCTCCGCGGGCTGCTTGAGCCAGGTCGGGCGTTCGGCGGGGTCGGTCACCCAGAGCTCGGTCGACCGAGGTTTGGTGCAGTCCGCCACCGAGGTCTCCGGCACCCAGCTCGCCGCCGACGTGATCTTGGCTCCCTGAAAGGGTTTCAGGTCGAAGGTGAAGTAGGACTTCGACACGTGGTAGCCGCGCTGGCCGTCGAACCACGCGCCGACCGGGGTGTCACCACCGCTGTTCGCGAAGCTCTTGAACGGTGCGAGGAGATCGGTGTGCGCGGACGAGGTTGACGGGAAGGTGTTGACCGATTCGGCGGCGGCCGGGGTGGCCTGCAGGACGGCCAGGCCGCCCGCGATCACCCCGGCCCCGATGAGTGTGGTCGAGACACGACGAAACCAGGACAGCGTTGCCATCCAAACCCCCAGTGGTCAGATCGAGCAGTCGATCACTCTTCGCCGGGGGAGCGCCGAACGTTACCGGCCGACTCCGGGGAACTTCGGTGGGCGGCGTTCGTTCCAGCTCGCCAGGCCCTCGGCCAGCTCGGGATGGCCGAACGATTCGTGCATCAGGTCGATGGCCTCCGCCGCCGACTCCTCCAGTGACAGCTCTGGATCGCGGGTCAGTTGCCGTTTCATGACCGCCATCGACCGCGGTGCGCTGTAGGTGGCGAGTTCGGTCGCGTAGGCGTGTGCCCGTAGCGAGAGTTCGCCCGGCGGGACGATTTCCTGCACGAGTCCGTAGTCGAAGGCCTGCTCGGCGGTGAAGGTGCGGCCCGACAGGAGCAGGTCCCTCGCGCGGCCGGCGCCGATGAGTTCGGGGAGCAGCTTCGCGATGCCGTACTCCGCGACCAGGCCGCGCCGGGCGAACGCCGTGGTGAACTTGGCGCCCGCGGCGGCGAACCGGACGTCGGCGCTGCAGGCGATCACGAAACCGAGTCCCGCGCAGCCGCCGTTGATCGCGGCGACCACCGGTTTGCCGAGGTACACGGCCGCCAAGACGTCCTGGAAACCCTTGCGCTGTCCGGAATCCGCAGGCGCGCCGGTGGTGATGTCGCTCAGCAGACCCAGATCCGCGCCGGGGGAGAAGGCCCGCCCCGCACCGGTGACGACGATCGCGCGGACGTCGGTGTCGGCGTCGGCCCGCCGGAGGAGATCGCCGTAGCGGGCCTGCATCGGCAGATCCATCGCGTTGTTCCGCTCGGGCTTGTCGAATGTCAGCGTCGCGATACCTGCCGCCACTTCGTAGCTGACACCGGATTCCGATGGTTCGGACACGGAGGCCTCCCTTGGTCTCGGACCTACATACTAAGCGGTCGCTACTGCACGTCGAGCGTTTCCGGCCGGTGGCCAAGACTTTCGCGCCCGACACGGCGTTCGAGGTGGCCTGTGTCCGATCTGGACAGACCATCGAGGTCCCGGTGCCGCCGTTCAGGCTAACTTTCGCTCGACCTGTGCATACTTTCGTTGACTTAAGGCGAAAGTCTTCCTAGATTCGGTGGGACGCTGCGAGGTCCTCGCCCGCCGTCATCAAGGAGCAACGATGCTTCTAACTCTCGGTAAACCCTTTCGTAGATCCATCGCGACTGTTCTAGTGCTGTTGACAGCGCTAGCCGGGCTGGTGACGGTGCAGGAGGCCGCGGCCGCCGCTGTGCCGCCACAGCAGCCCGGAGTCACGCTCCGCGTCTTCGATCTTCAGAACCCGCTGGACAAGCTCTGCGTAATCAAACCCGGCCAGACTCCGAACGTCGACAAGCTGATGCCGGTGATCAATTGGACCACCACGGCCGACTTCGGTATCGGTGATCACTTCGTGTCCGAGGTGACCGGCAACATCAGCATCGCCACCGCCGGCCTGTACGAGTTCCGGCTCACCAGTGACGACGGATCACGGCTGCTCGTCGACGGCAAGCTGGTGATCAACCACGACGGGCTGCACGCGCCGACGGCCGCGACCGGTTCGACCCAGCTTGCCACGGGGTATCACGCGCTGCGGATCGACCACTTCGACAACACCAACGACCAGCAGATCACCTTGGAGTGGCGTCCACCGGGCGCGGTGGACTTCGCGATCGTGCCGAACTCCGTGCTCAGCACCGACGCCGGCGTCGTACGGGTGACCGCACCGGGCCGCAAGGAGTGCGAAGGCACGCTGGACTCGCCGGGTGACGGCCTGCCGCTGACCGGCGTGCACCCCGGCTACACGCTGACCGACTTGCGCCCCAACGGTTTCCAGCCGCAGGTGACCGGAATGGACTGGCTGCCCGACGGGCGGCTCGCCATCGCCACCTGGGGCGGCTCCGACAACCTGCTCGGCGAGGTCTTCCTGCTGAGCAACGTCACGGGTAACACCGACGCGTCGAAGGTGCAGACCCAGCGAGTCGCCAGCGGCTTGAAGGAACCGATGGGCATCAAGTACGTCGACGGAAAGTTGTACGTCTCGGAGAAGACGCGGCTTGTCGAACTGAACGACACGAACGGCGACGGCGTCACCGACGACTACCGCACGGTCGCCACGTGGCCGTTCGGCGGCAATTTCCACGAGTTCGCGTTCGGCCTGCTGTACAAGGACGGTTTCTTCTACGCCAACCTTTCCGTGTCCATCAACTACGGCGGAGCCACGACCGATCCGCAGCCCGCGGCGAACCGGGGTACCTCCATCAAGATCAACAAGGCGACCGGTGCGGTGACCTACGTCGCCGGTGGCCTGCGCACGCCGCACGGCATCGGGTGGGGACCGGAAGGCGACGTCTTCGTCACCGACAACCAGGGTGGCTGGCTGCCCGCGAACAAACTCGTGCGGATCAAGCAGGACAGGTTCTTCAACCACTACACCAATCCGCCGGGCCCGTTCGACTCTCAGCCGGTGACCGCCCCCGTACTGTGGTTGCCGCACAACGAGATCGCGAACTCGCCGAGCAACCCGATCCTGTTGCCGAACGGCGTCTTCGCCGGGCAGATGGTCTACGGCGATGTCACCTATGGTGGTCTTCAACGTGCGTTCCTGGAGAAGGTCAACGGCGAGTACCAGGGTGCGGTCTTCCGGCTCACCCAGGGGCTCGAGTCGGGCGTCAGCCGGATCAGCCTCGGCCCCGACGGCGCGATCTACACCGGCGGGATCGACGGCGGCGGCAACTGGGGCCAGCCGGGCAAGCTCGCCTACGGTCTCCAGAAGCTGACGCCGAACAGCACACAATCCTTCGACATCCTCGCGATGCGGGCCGTCCAAGGCGGGTTCGAAATCGAGTACACCCAGCCGCTGTCGGCGGAGACCGCACAGAACCTCGCGGCGAAATACCAGGCGCAGCAATGGCGTTACGCGCCGACGTCTGCCTACGGCGGCCCGAAGGTCGACGAACAGACTTTGCCAGTCAGCTCCGCGACTTTGTCCGCCGATCGGAAGAAGGTCACCCTGCGGGTCGCGGGTCTGAAGGCGGGTTACGTGGTGCATGTCCGGTCTCCGCGCCCGTTCGCGGCGGAATCCGGCGCGGCACTCTGGAGCACTGAAGCTTGGTACACCCTCAACTCTCTGGTCGGCGGGCCGGCGGCGGCCACCACCTATGAAGCGGAACGGGCCGCGCTGAGCGGCGGCACCGGGGTCAACACCGACCACCAGGGTTACACGGGCACCGGCTTCGTCGACGGCTACCAGGCGCAAGGCGCCGCGACGACCTTCTCCGTGAAGGTGCCCTCCGCCGGGGCGTACAACGCGAACCTGCGCTACTCGAACGGCCCCAACCCCAGTGCCGGGACCAAATCGGTGAGCGTTTACGTCAACGGCGCCAAGGTCAGACAGGTACGGCTGGCGAGTACCGGCGACTGGGAGACCTGGGCGTCACAACCGGAGACTCTCAACCTGGCCGCTGGGACGAACTCGATCTCCTACCGCTACGACGCGGGCGACGCGGGGCACGTCAACCTCGACAACCTCACGATCACCGCCAACCAGCGAATTCAGCTGTTCGGGGGAAGCAACCTGGATGCGTGGGAGAAGCGTGCGGGCGGCGCGGCGACCTGGCCGGTGGCCGGTGGCTCGATGGAATCGAATGGCGGTGACATCCGTACCAAGCAGCAGTTCGGCGACTTCCGGCTGCATGCCGAGTGGCTCGAACCGGATTATCCGCCCGAGGTGACCGGTCAGGCCAGAGGCAACAGCGGCATCTACCTCCAAGAACGCTACGAACTGCAGGTGCTGGAATCATTCGGCGATACCACCCTCGCCGACAACGAAGCCGGCGCGATCTACACGAAGAAGGCGCCCTCCGTCAACGCGGCGACTGCTCCGAATACGTGGCAGACCTACGACGTCACCTTCCGCGCGGCCAGGTTCGACGGTGCCGGGAACAAGACCGACAACGCCCGTGTCACCGTCGTCTGGAACGGCGTCGTGGTCCACAACGATGTGGTGATCGACGGCGGCACCGGCGACAGCAACCCGGAGAACGCGTCCCCGGGCGCGATCCGTCTCCAGGACCACGGCGACCCCGGCGCGAACCCGCGCTTCCGCAATGTGTGGGTGGAGCCCATCGGCTGACCCGCAGCTCCCGCATTCCCATCGCCGCAACGCCGTGAAGGCCACATTGAGGGCGTTAGAGTCCCAGGACTCAGCGTTCCTCAAGGTGGCCTTCACGGCATTCGCCAGGTAGCGTCCATACCGACTGGTCGGTGTGGACTGGAGGAGTTGCATGAGCTGGTATGACACGATGCCTTGGGTCGCTCAGTACGAAGAGCGGATGCAAGCTCCATCACCCGTAGCGTCGAGCCTGCTCACCAGTTTCCGGCGCAGTGTCGAGAACTTCCCCGAGACCACCGCGATCGCGTATTTCGACGCGAAGCTGAGTTACCGCGAGGTCGACGAGCTCTCCGACGGCGTCGCGAACCACCTACTGGCCAACGGTTTCCGGCGCGGTGAGCGCCTCGCGATCCTGCTGCAGAACATCCCGCAGTTCGTGCTCGCGCTGCTCGGCGCGTGGAAGGCCGGCGGCATCGTCGTCCCGGTCAACCCGATGTACCGCGAAGGTGAGCTGACGCATGTCTTCTCCGACGCCGACGTCCGCGCGGTCGTGTGCTCGCAAACCGGATGGAACGCCTATATCTCCGGTGTGGCCGCGAAAAGTGCCGTGTCGATCTCGCTGACGACAAGCGAACTCGAACTGCAGGAACGCGACGACTCCCGCGTGCTCGGCAAGGTGACCCGCCAGCCCACCGAAGGCGCCGACGACCTCCTGACCGTGGCGAGGGCCAACGTCGGAAAGCCCCCGGCCGACCCGGGATTCGCCGCCGACGACGTCGCCCTGATCAGCTACACCTCGGGCACCAGCGGCACGCCGAAGGGCGCCACCAACACCCACGGCAATATCGCCACCAACGCGGCCACTCTCAACGCCTACAACGATCTCGACGAGGGCGCCGCCATCTACGGGCTGGCGCCGCTGTTCCACATCACCGGGATGGTGTGCCAGGTCGCGTCCGCCATCGACTTCGGCGGCACTCTTGTGCTCACCTACCGCTTCGAGGCCGGTGTCGTGCTCGACGCGCTCCTGGAGACCAAACCGGTCTACATGGTCGGCCCGTCGACGGCGTACATGGCGCTGATGGCCCATCTGGACGTCAGCCCCGAGCATTTCGCGTCGTTCCAGCTGCTCTATTCCGGCGGCGCCGCGCTGCCGCCCGCCATCGTCGAGACCTTCCGCGACCGGTTCGGCCACTACATCCACAACGGCTACGGGCTCACCGAGACCACCGCGGGCTGCATCGTCGTGCCCGCCACGCTCGAAGCGCCGATCGACCCGGCGTCGGGCACCATCTCGATCGGCCTGCC
>Ga0193717_1001920_pt1 | contig 12368 bp, 6 predicted proteins | sample U2c2metaG_FD_145900 | JGI IMG/M metagenome (GOLD analysis project Ga0193717, IMG submission 145900) | Soil microbial communities from a riparian zone of the East river system, Colorado, United States - U2c2 | ecosystem: Environmental > Terrestrial > Soil > Riparian zone | place: USA: East River...
CTCGTTCCGGGGCTTTTCGGCAGTCGCGTAGCTCAGTGGTAGAGCACCTCCTTGACATGGAGGTGGTCGGTGGTTCGATCCCACTCGCGACTACCAAATCCCTTACCCGGTGCGCTCATCTGGCCCTACGGCCGTTTTCGACCGATAGTCGCACTCTCTTCGAAGCCCCTTCGGAGAGTCGCATGCTCAAGTTTTTAGGCAGCACGGTTGGCATCATCTTTCTCATCGGCCTGGTGGTGGTCATCCTGCTCCTCAAATTCATTTTCTGAAGTGCCGGCGGATGCGCGCGCAATCCCGCTGACGATCGTCCTGCTGTTCAGCGCAGCGGCCGCGGGCGCGGCGGGCGTCAAGATTGAGATCAACGGCCTGCCGGACGAACAGCGCGATGCCGTGCGCGCATCACTCGCGCTCAATAACTACGATAAACGCGACATCTCGCCGGCCACGTTGCGCGCCGCGTATCGCGATTCTGAAGAACAGATTAAAGGTGCGCTCGAGCCTTTTGGTTTTTACGACCCGAAAGTCACGCGGCACCTCACTGGCGATGAAGCGACGGGATGGACCGCGCGCTTCGATGTCGTGCCCGGCGATCCGGCGATCGTTCGTGAAGCACACGTTGAGGTAGCGGGCGATGGCAAGGACCAGCGGCGCGTGGCCGCGGCGGTGGCGGGATTCGCGCCCAAAGTCGGCGAGCGGCTGGATCACGCCACGTACGAGGCCAGCAAGGCGGTCATCGACACGAGCTTGCGCGGCGCTGGATTTCTGGACGCGAAGTACACGAGCCGCCGCGTCACGGTGCGGCCCGAGGAAAAATCCGCTGCCATAGACCTGACCTGGGAGAGCGGCCCGCGCTACAAGTTTGGCGCGGTGCGCTTCGCGGGAGATGCGCCATTTTCCGAAGAGTTCCTGCGCGAATTCGTGCCCTGGCGCGAGGACGCCTACTTCAATTCCGAGCAGGTGCTCAATCTGCAGCAGCGGCTGGTGGATGCCGACTACTTCGAGCTGGTGTCGGTGCAACCGGCGCTCGACGAGAAAAAGGACGGCACGGTGCCACTCGACGTGCTGCTGAAACGCGACGAGCGCATGGTGTACTCCGGCGAGGTGTACTACAGCACCGACTTTGGCGGTGGCGTGCGGTTGGGCGCGGAGCGGCGCTGGCTCAACCAAAAGGGGCACAAGGCCGATGCGAAGGTCGAGTACTCGGAGCGTCTGCAGGAAGCGGCGCTGCACTATAAGATTCCGCGCCCGAGCCGCGAGGACCGCTCGTACGACTTCGGCGTGGGCTATCGCGACGAAACCACCGACGTCAACCGCTCACGCAACTTCCAGCTCGCGGCCACGCAGTCGGAGAAACGCTGGCATGGATTCACGCGGACGCTGGGGATTAAATACCTGGTCGGCGACTTCGAGATCGGCCAGGACGAGGACAATCCCGAGTTCGGCAGCTCCAAACTACTGTTCGCCGAAGGGACGCTGAGCCGGCGTCGTGTCAACGATCGCATGGCGCCGCGCAAGGGCTACATCCTCGAGTTCGGCGGGCGTCTCGCGTCGGACGCGATCGTATCGGACACCGACCTCGCGCAGGTCTTTGGCCGCCTCACCTGGTTGCTGCCGCAGGGAGATGACGGTCGCTTCAAGTTGCGCGGCGAGGTGGGTGCCATGACCGTCGGCAACTTCGATGCGTTGACGCCCGATCTGCGGTTTTACGCGGGCGGCGACCGCTCGCTGCGCGGTTTCGACTACCACGAGATTGGCGAGGTCAGCGCGAATGGCAACATCATCGGCGGCGAGTACCTCGCCGTGGCCAGCGCCGAGTACGAGTACTACTTCAACGAGAGTTGGGGGGCGGGCGTTTTCGTCGACGCGGGTGATGCATTCATCGACGAATTCAGCTTGAACGTGGGCGCCGGAGTCGGACTGCGCTGGCGCTCGCCGCTGGGGCCGATTCGCATCGACGTGGGATTCCCGGTGCAGTCCGATCTTCCAACCGCGACGTCGTGGCGGCTGCACGTGTTGCTGGGGCCGGACCTGTGAAAGCGCCGTCATTCAAAAAGGTGCTGTTGTGGGGTGGCGGTTCGCTCGTGCTGCTGCTGTTGCTGGTGGCTGCGGGGCTGGCGTGGTTGTTGTTCACGACGCCGGGCGCCCGGTGGGTGGCGGGCGCGGTCACCGCGCGCTTCGCACCGCAGGTGAAGTACGCGCGCATCGACGGCACGATCGCGGGCGAACTCACCGTCACGGATTTTCAGTTCGATGGCGGGGCGGACAAGGCACGAATCCGCATCCAGTCGATGGCGGTCGATCCGACGTTGATGATGCTGTTCTCGCGTGCGCTGCGCATCGACAACGCGCGTGTTCAGGGGCTGGTTCTGGTTCTGCCGCCTGAGAAGGATGAGCCCGAACCTGACGAGCCACTGTGGATCGAGCCGCCGCTCGATCTGACGGTCAAGAACTTCCTGCTGGCGGACGCCACTATCTACCGCGAGAAGGAAAAGCTCGCGACGATCAAACAAGTGGGACTCAGTGCGCGATGGAAGGCGCGCGAGCTCATCATCGATACGCTCGCGGTGAGATCGGGCGACATGGAAGGCGATCTGGTGGTGTCTGGGCGCGTGACGCCCGAAGGGGACACCGTGCGCGGCGCGCTGAAGGCGCAGTGGAAAGAAGTTGTCGTGCCCGAGAAATTGGCCGGCCGCGTGCTCGCCAGCCGCGGTGCCGTCGATATCGAGGGCACGCCGAAGGCCTATGCCGTGAAGGGCGAGCTCGATGTCGGTCCGCCGGACGAACTCGTCCACGTGCTGATCGATGCGTCGGGCACCGACAAGCGCGCGGATCTGCATCAGCTCGAGCTGCGGCAGGAGGCTGGACATCTCGCGCTCAGCGGCACGGTGGAGTTCGAGCCCGTCGCATGGTCGTTGTACGCCAAGGCGAGCGACTTCAATCCAGGCGCGTTATTTGCTGAGTGGCCAGGGCGGTTGAACATCGATGCCAGCACGCGAGGCGTGCTCGCAGAAGCGGGACCGCGCGGCGGGCTCCATATTGCAACGCTCTCGGGCACGTTGCGCGGGCGGCCGATCGCAGGCGAGGGCGAGATTGAATTCGCGGCGCCGTCAAAACTTGCGGGCGACCTGCGCGTGGCATCGGGCAAGAGCCGCATCACCGTGAAAGGGTCGAGCGGAGATCGCCAGCAGATCGATGCGACCGTGGATCTGGCCGTGGCCTCGCTCAACGACTGGGTGCCGGAGACCCGAGGTAGTTTGACAGGCCATTTCGCCATTCGCGGTGTCTGGCCCAAGCTCACGATCGCGGGTATCGCCGACGGCAAGTCGCTTGGCATGGGTGAGAACGAGATCGCGAAGCTGCACGTCGAGGCGACCGTGGCGAGTCCACTCGATCCGGACGGCAAGGTGCAGGCCGTCGCGACACAGGTGACCCTGGGCGGCCAGGCGTTTACGCAGGTGACGCTGGATGCGTCCGGTAACCAGGCCAAACACCGCGTGGCGGTCAGCGCGGATAGCGAGCAGTTCGATGGCTCCGTGGAGCTTGCGGGCGGCCTCACGAAAACCGGGTGGAGCGGCACGCTCGACAGCCTGAAATTCAAGGCAGCGGACATGGCCGATGTCACGTTGCGTGAACCTTCGCGCGTCGTTTACGACGCCGGCAACTTCTCGCTGTCGCAGACCTGCCTCGAAGACCTGCCCACGGTGTTGTGCTCGGCCATGAAGTTCGAGGCATCGGGTGCACTCGATGCGGGATATTCGTTCGAGCGCGTGCCGTTGAAACTGGCCAATGCGCTTGCGCCGGATGCGCTCGCCGGCGAGTTGCAGGGCGACGTGCAGGGTCATGGCCGCGTACGCCGCGGTGCCGATGGGCAGTGGATAGGCGACCTCGCCGTCACGTCGGAATCGGCGCGGCTGGTGTTGGCGCAAGGCGAGGACAAGAGCGAATCGGCCGCGGCAGCAACAAAGCTGGCAACAGAAGGTTCCTTGCTGATCTACGAGAACCTCGACTTGCAAGCGGACTTCGCGGGCATGAAGGCCAACGCGAAGCTCACGGCAAAGCTGGAGCACGGCGGCAGCGTGAACGCCTCGATGACGGTATCGGATCTGAACGCACCCGCGCCGCGCATTGCTGGGTCGATTCACGCCGCCATGCCGACGCTGGCGCCTTTTGGCGTCTTCGTGCCGGCCGTGGCGAACCTCGATGGGGCGATCAACGCGGATATCGAAGTGGGCGGCACGACGGCCAAGCCGGAATTCACCGGCAATGTGGACGCCACGAAGTTGCAGGCGGATCTCGGCGCGCTTGGCATCAAGCTGCGCGACGGCCGGCTGCTCGGTGAAGCGCGTCGCGGAGGTGGATTCAAGCTGGCGGGCAGCGTGGCGTCTGGCAAGGGCCACATCGAACTCGACGGCGCGATGGACGAACGTGGCGTGATCGAGGCGAAGATCGTTGGCCAGAATTTCCTCGCGGCGGATATTCCTGCGGCAAATGTCGTCGTGACGCCCGACCTCACACTCACCGGCGATCCCAAGGGCTATCTACTGCGCGGTGAGGTGAACATTCCGAGCGCAGCCATCAACCTGCAGAAATTTCCACAGGACCAGTCGCCCGGCGTGTCACCCGACGTGGTGGTGATCCGCAATGGCAAGGAAGTGGTGGACGAGACCAGGGTGAAGTCGCTGCCGCTCACGGCGGTGGTGACCGTGAATCTCGGCGAGCACATCGAGGTGACCGGTTACGGGCTCGAAGCGACGGTGTCGGGGCAGCTGACCGTGCGCGAGGCGCCGGACACGCCCACGACCGGGTCGGGGCAGGTCTCGGTGGCCGGACAATACGAGGCCTACGGTCAGAAGCTCACCATCAGGGACGGGCGCCTGATGTTCGCCGGAACGCCGCTCGACGATCCGCGACTCGCCATCACCGCGATGCGCAAGGTGGACGATGACCTCTCGACGGGCGTGCGCATCGCGGGGACTGCGAAGCGGCCGATCATGACCGTGGTATCGGAACCGAACGTGGGCGAGGCCGACGCGTTGTCGTACCTGGTGACGGGTCGCTCGCTGTCGGATGTCGGAAGCGCCAGCGGAAGTTCGCAAGACGCGCTCAATTCGGCGCGGCAATCGCTGGGAGGCGCGGGTGCGGGACTCGTGGCGAAGCGTATCGGAGCGCGACTTGGCCTTGACGAGGCCGGTGTCGAGGAAAACGACTTGATCGGCGGCTCGGCGCTCACCATCGGTGAGTATCTCTCGCCGCGGTTGTACCTGAGTTATGGCGTGGGACTGTTCGAGCCGGGCGAAGTCATTGCGCTGCGCTACAAACTGACGAAAGACGTGGGCGTGCGCATCCAGCGCGGCACCGAAGAAACGCGCGCAGGCGTGGAGTACCGAATCGAGAAATAACGGTGCCAGGCACCGTTTTCTAGGAATCGGTGCCTGGCACCAATTTCTTGAGCATCGCCTTGGTGAGCGACTGGCTCGCCGTCCAGTAGTCCTTCCACGGATCCTTGCGCAACTTTGCAATTCGCCCCGGCACGTTGTGCAGATTGAAGTGGGTGCCGCGGATGTCTTCGTCGATCTCATCCCAGGTGACGGGCGTGGATACGCCGACACCTGCGCGCCACCGCGGCGAGAAGGCGGCGACGGCCGTGGCACCGAAGCCGTTGCGTAGATAGTCGACGAAGATCTTGTTCTTGCGGTTTCGCTCCCCGGTCTTGGACGTGAACATCGTCGGCGCGAGCCGCTCCATGAATTTCGTGACCTCCTGCGCGAACTCCTTGGCGGTGGGCCAGTCCGGCAGCGGGCGAGTGAGCGGTACGACGACGTGCAGGCCCTTGCCGCCCGTGGTCTTGACCCAGCTGTCGAGACCCAGATCTTTCATGAGTTTGCGAATCGCCAGCGCCGCATCGCGCAAGGGTGGATAGGACAGGTCCGCGCCGGGATCGAGATCGAACGTGAGCCGGTCGGCGTGCGTGGGTTTCGGCATCACCGCTCCCCAGCTATGAAGCTCCACCGCGCCTACCTGTGCCAGATGCAGCAAGCCTTCGGGAGATTCGCAGACGGTGTAGTCCGGATCCTTGTCGGCGTTCGGAATCTTCACCACGCGAAGGCCGCTGCTCGACTTCTCGAGGAAGTGCTTCTGGAAGAACGGTTTCGAGCCATGTGTATTGCGCAGGATCGACAGCGGCCGGTCTTTGTAGTGCGGCATCGCGTGTTCGCCAATCGCCGCGAAATACTCCGCGAGCTGCAGCTTGGTGATGCCGTCGTGCGGGAACAGCACCCGGTCGGGGTGTGTGAGCCGGCCGAGCGAAGCCGGCACGACGCTTTCGGCTGCCGCGGACTTCGCGTTTCCCTTTCCCTTGGCCTTCGGTTTTTTCACGACGTCCTCGGTATCCGCTGGCTCTTCGCGCACCACGGTCTTGGGATCGCGATCCTGGCGCAAGCCCAGGTAGCGCGGCTGGCGAAGAATACCCCCGTGAGTCCAGTCGGCGAACGCAACCTGGATCACGAGCGCAGGCTTCATCCAGTGCCAGATTTCGCCGGAACGCTTCTCCGGCAGACTGTCGAACGGGCTGTCCTTGCGTTCGAGTTTCTTCACGCGTTCGACCCACTCGGCGCGTTCCGCTGCATCGAATCCGCCTCCGACACGGCCAACGTATTTCAATCCTTTGGCCGATTTCACGCCGACCAGCAGCGAGGAAAACGTTCCGGTCCCGCGACCCGGCAGATAGGCCGCGCCGCCCACCACAAACTCCTGCTCGCGGTGACATTTGATCTTCAACCAGTCCTGGGAGCGATCGCCCTTGTAAGTGGAGTCGATTTTCTTCGCCACCAGCCCTTCGAGATGCTGGTTGCAGACTCGCTTGATGAGCGCGGCGCTTTCGCTCTGGATCTGATCCGCGAGGCGCAACGGGCTCTTGGCTGGTAGTTTGGCGAAGGCCGCATCCAGCCGCACCTTGCGTTCGCTGAGAGGAAGCGAGCGCAGATCTTCGCCGCGATAGAACAGCAGGTCAAACACGCAGAGCTGCAATTCGTCCAGGCGGCCTTGTTCCATCGAGTGCTGCAGCAACGAGAAGTCGGAGCGGCCGTTCGGATCGACGACAATCAGCTCGCCATCCACCCATGCGCCGTCGAGCTTGAGTTTTGCGAGCGCATCGACCACGGGCCCGATCTTGTGAGTCCAGTCGATGCCGTTGCGCGAGATGCAGCGCACGTCGTTGCCATCGCAACGGGACAGCAGGCGGACGCCGTCGTATTTGAGTTCGTAGACCCAGCCTTCGTCGCCCGGCACCTTGTCGACGAGCGTGGCGAGCATCGGCTTGATGCTGGCGGGGAGCGCGTTGCCGTGTTTGCCTTTGGATTTAGTTTCGCGCGGCTTGGGCGCGCCATCACGTTTGGGCTTGGGCGTGAACGCCGGCTTCGCCGCGGTGCGGCGCTTGAGCATTCGTTTCGGATCGTCCGCGCCGCCCGCATCGATGACATCGGCATCCGCGCCAGATCGTGCCGCGAAGTCGCCGCTCTTCATGAGCAGCCAGTTGGGCTGTTTGCCCTGCATGCGCGTGCGCACGAGATGCCACCGGCCGGACAGCTTCTTGCCGAACAATTCGAACTCGAGATGGCCTTTCTTGAAACCCTTTTTCGCGTCGCCCACCGGTTCCCATGCGCCGTTGTCCCAGATGTCGACGTGACCCCCGCCATATTGGCCTTTCGGAATATCGCCCTCGAATTTCGCGTAGGCGATCGGGTGGTCTTCCACCTCTACCGCAAGGCGCTTGTGCGCCGGATCGAGTGACGGGCCCTTGGGCACCGCCCAGCTGCGCAGCGTGCCTTCCCACTCCAGGCGAAAGTCCCAGTGAAGACGCCGCGCGGCGTGCTTCTGGACAACGAAGCCGAGTTTCTTGCGGCGCGGGGCTTTCGCCTCGTGGCCGGGCTCAGCGGTTTTCTTGAAGTTGCGCTTGGCGACGTAACGCTTGAGGCGCGAGTGATTGCGTTGACTCGCGTCGGCCATGCATCAGGCGCGTCGCGCAGTGCGTGAGTTGGCCGTGCGGCGTCGCGCCGCGCTGTGTTTTCGCTTGGTGGCACGAGCGGCGTTGTCCGAAGCGCCGCCGCCTTTCTGCGCGAGGCTCTTCTCCAGCAACGACATGAGATCCACGACCTTGGCCCCTCCGGTGGGGCGTTCAGCCGCTTCTTCCTCGGGTTCGGTGAGCGTGTGCGTCTGCCCGGCCTTCACCTTCTGCTGAATGCGCTTCATGAGGTCGTCGCGATACGTGTCGCTGAAAGCTTCCGGTTTCCATTTCTCGCTCATCTCTTCGACGAGCTTCAGCGCCATGGTCAGTTCGCGACCGCCGGCGCCATTCGCCTTCTTAGCGACCGCTGCGGCCACATCCGGGTGTGGCTGGATCTCTTCCTGATAACGCAGCGTATTCAGTACGATGATCTTGTCGACCGGCATCAGCGCCGCGACGTGCTGTCGGCTGCGCAGCACGAACGTCGCCACTGCAAGCTTCTTCGATTGCTCCAGCGCTTCGCGCAGCAATGCGTAGACTCGCTCGCCGTTTTTGTCGGGCACGAGGAAGTAGGGCGTGTCGAAGTAGTAGGGCGCAATCGCGTTGCTATCGACGAAGGTCTGGATGTCGATGGTCCGAGACGCTTCGACGTTGGCGCGTCGAAAGTCCTCGTCCGTGAGCACCACGTATTCGCCCTTCTCATGTTCATACCCCTTTACGACGTCGTTCCACTCGACCACCTTGCCGGTGGACTTGTTGTAACGCTGGTAGCCCACGGGTGCGAAATCGCGCTTGTCGAGCAGGTTGAGATCGAGCTCGTGCGCACGGGAGGCGGTGTGCAGGCTCACGGGAATATGGATCAGGCTGAAACTGATCGCGCCGTTCCACAGCCCGCGAGCTCCGCGCTTGGGCTTCTCGTCGTCGCCACCATTGCCACTTTTTCTTGATTTAGCGATGACCGCTCTCCGCTTGGACTAACTGGGGCTCGCGCGGCACGGCCGGGCGACGTATTTCCTGTCGAAGGGACGGCCGTCGGCGCTTGTGAGGCGCTTCAACGAGGGCCCAACCACCCGCGGCGATGGACCGATGGATGGCATCTATGATCGCGACGTCAATCAAACCTTCCATGCCCGAGGGCTCCGGGCGGCGATTGGCGCGTACGCACTTGGCGAAGTGCACGAGCTCGGGGGCGAACTGATCGCTTTTCGCGAATTGCTTGCGCTGCTTCTTGTCGCCCCCCTTCTTTTGCGAAAGGGTGAGTTCGTAGCTCAAACCTTCGGCGTACTCGAAGGCGGGGTCGACGACGACGCTGCCTTTTGTGCCCACAATTTCGTAGCGCGAGCGATCGGCAGCGCCAAAGCTGCAGACGAAATTCGCGATGCGCTCGCGCGGAAACTTCATGATCACGTGCACGGTCTCGGGCACTTCAGCGAAGCGTGCATCGCCGCTGTTCGTAGCCGTGGCCCACACCTGTATGGGCTCGTCCGCGAACACAGAGCGGGCGGCGTTCTGACAGTAGATGCCGATGTCCCATTCGGGGCCGCCGCCGAGTTCGCGCTTCAGCCGGATGTTGCCGGCCTTCACCTGCATCGAAAACTGCGCGTCGAAGTAGCGGGCTTCGCCAATACGCTTCTTGCGCACGATGTCGGCCACTTCGAGATTGCAGCGTTCGAAGTGCAGCCGATACGCCGTCATCAGGTGCACGTCGTTGCGCTCGCAGGCGTCGATCATGCGTTCGGCGTCCTGCACGCTCGTCGCCAGAGGCTTTTCGCAAAGAACGTGCAACCCGGCCTCCGCCGCGCGAATGGTCCAGGCTGCGTGCAGGGTGTTAGGCAGCGTGATGTACACGGCGTCGACGGCGCCGCTGGAAAACAGGTCGCGCGCGTCGTCGTACGAATGAAGCTGCTTCACTCCGTAGCGGCGGCCAAGGGCCTTGAGCTTCGCCGGCGTGTCGGAGACCAGCGCCGTGAGTTCGGCGTGCGCCCGGGCATGCTTGAAGGCCGGCAACACAGCGGCCTGGGCAATGTGGCCGAGACCGACGACGGCAAAGCGCACGGGACGCGCTGATCTTGAAGGCGATTTCACAGCTGTGAGTAGAAAGGTCGCGCGCCCGCGCAGATATCAGCCAAGCTCCCGCGCCACTGTCGGAATTGATTCTGCCGGGCCGCACTGGCAGGATGCTGCGCCTTCCAACTGCTTGATCTGATTCCGAAATCCCTATGCCTACGATTACGCTGCCGGACGGCAGCCAAAAGAAGTTCGACCAGCCGGTAAGCGTGGCCGATGTCGCGATGAGTATTGGCGCGGGACTGGCCAAAGCGGCGCTCGCCGGGCGCGTGAACGACAAGCTCGTGGATACGACATTCGTCATCACGGAAGATGCGCGGCTATCCATCGTCACCGAGAAAGACCCGGCGGCGCTCGAGATCATTCGCCACTCCACCGCGCATCTGCTCGCCCAGGCGGTGCAGGCTATCTACCCGAAGGCGCAGGTGACCATCGGTCCGGTCATCGAAGACGGCTTCTACTACGACTTCGCGTTCGAGCGCCCGTTTACGCCGGAAGACCTCGAGAAATTCGAAGCGAAGATGAAGGAAATCGCCGCGGCGGACCTCAAGGTGGGCCGGCGCGTGATGCCGCGCGATGAAGCCGTGCAGCTCTTCAAGGGCATGGGCGAGCACTACAAGGCGGAGATCATCTCCAGCATCCCGGCCAACGAGGACATTTCGCTGTACGGGCAGGGCGAATGGTTCGACCTCTGCCGCGGACCGCACGTGCCCTCCACCGGCAAGTTGAAGTCCTTCAAGCTCATGAAGGTGGCCGGCGCGTATTGGCGCGGCGACCATCGCAACGAGATGCTTCAGCGCATCTACGGCACGGCGTGGCTCAACGACAAGGACCTGGCCGCGTATCTGCATCGCCTCGAAGAAGCCGAGAAGCGCGACCACCGGCGTATTGGCAAGGACCTCGACCTGTTCCACTTCCAGGAAGAAGCGCCGGGCGCCGTGTTCTGGCATCCGAAAGGCTGGCGCATTTTCCAGCAGCTGATCGGCTACATGCGCAAGCGCCAGGACGAGGCCGGGTACGGCGAGGTCAACGCGCCCGAAATCATGGAATCATCCCTGTGGCTGAAGTCAGGCCACCTCGAGAAGTTCGGCGAGAACATGTTCCTGACGAAGACGCCCGACGATCGCGTGTTCGCCATCAAACCGATGAACTGCCCTGGGCACATCCAGATCTTCAACCAGGGCATCCGCAGCTATAAAGAGCTGCCGATCCGGTACGCGGAATTCGGCAAGGTGCATCGCTACGAGCCTTCGGGGGCGCTGCACGGCCTCATGCGCGTGCGCGCGTTCAACCAGGACCATCTATAAGGACTTCGGTTTCGAAGACGTGGCGGTGAAGTTCGCCGACCGGCCGCCGAAACGCGTGGGTTCGGACGAGGTCTGGGACCGGTCGGAAAAGGCCCTCAAGGCGGCCGCGGCCGCCGCCGGCATCGAGTGCGACTACAACCCGGGCGAGGGCGCCTTTTACGGCCCGAAGCTCGAATTCCACCTCAAGGACGCCATTGGCCGGACCTGGCAGTGCGGAACCTTACAGGTTGACCTCAATCTGCCCGGGCGCCTGGGCGCCACCTATATAGATGAGCACAGCCAGCGCCAGACGCCGGTGATGCTGCATCGGGCGATTTTCGGCAGTTTGGAGCGCTTTTTCGGCATCCTTTTGGAACATCACGCGGGAAAACTGCCCGCCTGGCTGGCTCCGACCCAGGCCGTGGTGATGAACATCACGGACCGCCAGGACGCTTACGTTCAACGAGTTGTGGAAACACTTAGAAATCAAGGGATTCGCACCGAGATTGACTTGCGGAACGAAAAGGTGGGCTTTAAGATTCGCGCCCACACGCTGCAGCGCGTCCCCTATTTATTGGTGGCGGGCGACAAGGAAGTAGCGGCGAATCAGATTTCAGTGCGGACCTTGAGTGGCAAGGATCTCGGCACGATGTCCCCGGAAGACTTTGTTAGTCGGCTCCGCGTGGAAGTCGAGAGCCACGGCCGTACGTTGTTGGAGGGATGATTTATAGCGATTGCAACCAAGCGCGTAAGGCGCAACGAAGAGATCACCTCACCGAAAGTGAGAGTCATCGGAGCGGACGGCGGACAGGTCGGTGTGCTAACCAGATTCGAAGCACTCGATCTTGCGCGGAGCTCGGAGCTCGATCTCGTCGAAGTGTCGCCGCAGGCCGATCCCCCTGTGGTTCGCGTGATGGACTTCGGCAAATTCCTGTTCGAACAGAACAAGAAATCCCATGCCGCGAAGCGCAAGCAGAAACAGATTCAGATCAAAGAGATCAAGTTTCGTCCCA
>Ga0193717_1001921_pt1 | contig 12363 bp, 10 predicted proteins | sample U2c2metaG_FD_145900 | JGI IMG/M metagenome (GOLD analysis project Ga0193717, IMG submission 145900) | Soil microbial communities from a riparian zone of the East river system, Colorado, United States - U2c2 | ecosystem: Environmental > Terrestrial > Soil > Riparian zone | place: USA: East River...
GACTCCGACGGCACCGCCCGAATCTCGGCCACCCGCCTCTTCGTACGCCCCGGCAAGGACTCCTAACCCCGCTTCGCCGCTCCGCTCCGGCGCTCTGCTCCGCTACGCCGCTCCCGCGATCCACCATGGCCACTTTGGTCGCGTTCAACGCAACCAAGGTGGCCATGGTGGCACTTTCGCACCCCCACGCGCCTCCGCCCTGCCCCGCGCTTCGCCCGCTTCGCGGCCTCCGCAACTTCGCTCTGCTTCGCAGCTCCGCCGCAGCGCCCCAAAGCGGCGTTGGGGCACCCAACGCCCCCAACGCCGCTTTGGGGTACTTCCGCTCCCCGCGCGGCTCGCCATCTGTCGACAGATGGCGATCTCTTAGCAACTGAGAGATCACGAGATGTCGACATCTCGTGGCTGGGTGCGAAGCGCTATGAAGGGACCCTTCCTGCCGAAAAACGCTAGGAAGGATCCCTTCATAGCGTGGCTGCCACTTCAGTCCTTACCGCCGCTTACGGCCAGCGTCGTGCCCAGGCCGATCATCACCAGCCCGCCGGACCCGCCCACCATCTCCAGCCGTCGCGGCGACCGCGCGAACCAATCCCGCGCCCCACCGGCCACCAGTGCCCACACGGAGTCCGAGACCAGCGCGATCACCGGCAGCGCGATCCCCAGGATCAGGATCTGGCCGGGCACGGCTCCGAGCGCGGGATCGACGAACTGCGGCAGGATCGCCGCCAGGAACACGATCGACTTCGGGTTCGCCAGGCCCACGATGAACCCGTCGCGGAGCACCTTCAGCGTCCGGCCGGGAGCTGTGCGCACCGTGGCATCGAAGGTGAGCGAACGCCGGTGCCGCAGCGCCTGCACCCCGAGGTACACGAGATAAGCGGCACCGACGAGTTTGACGATGGTGAACACCGTCGCGGACTCGGCCACGATCGCGCCCAGTCCGAAAGCCACGGCGACCACTTGCAGGTAGACGCCCGCAGCGTTGCCGCAGACCGTCAAAAGCGCGTCTCGGCGCCCGACTGTGAGGGCCCGGCTGATGGTGAAGAGCACACTGGGGCCGGGCACCACGACCATCAGGAACGTGAGCGCGGCGAACGCGGTGAAGTGACCAAGGGAGACCATCGTCCGAGCGTAAAGCCCTTGGCGCACCAAGCGCGCGGGGTTTTTGTCGGGCCCGGCTGGTAGGACGGTCCGGTGCGAAAGATCAGCTTGGCCGAGCGCCGCGCGCGCCTCGGCGTCCGTCACCGTCTGGCGGTCAAGGCCGCGACCCCCAAGGAGGCCGCGGACGGTGTCGTGGCCCTGCACGCGACGGATCCGGCGACGGTCCATCTCTCGGTGTACGCCAGGACGGGGCGCGCCGGGGTGTCCGACGTCGAGCGAGCGTTGTACGACGAGCGCACCCTGCTGCGGATGCTCGGGATGCGGCGCACGATGTTCGTCGTCGACACCGAGTTCGCGCCGGTGATCCAGGCGGCGTGTTCGGCGGACATCGCGGCGAAGCAGCGGCGGCATCTCGCGGGGCATCTCGGGAAGCAGGGGTATCCCGAGAACGTGCCGGAGCCGGAGGCCTGGCTGGCCGACGTAGAAGAGTCGACGGCGAAGGCGCTCGCTGCCCGCGGCTCGGCGACCGCGCAGGAGCTTTCCGGGGACGAACCCAGGCTCAAGCAGCAGCTGATCATGGCCAAGGGCAAGCCGTACGAAGCGATCGGGAACGTCACCAGCCGGGTCCTGTTCCAGCTCGCGGTGGACGGCCGGATCGTGCGTGGCCGGCCGCGCGGCTCGTGGCTCAGCACGCAGTACCACTGGTCGACGGTCGAGAACTGGCTTCCGGGCGGCCTGACGGAGTGGACGGCCGAGGCCGCGCGCGTGGAGCTGGCACGGCGGTGGCTGTACGCCTACGGTCCGGCACCCATAGCCGACCTGCGCTGGTGGACGGGCTGGACCGGCGGTCAGACGAAGAAGGCGCTCGCCGCGATCGGGCCGGTGGAGGTCGATCTCGACGGCGTCACCGGGATCGTCCTGCCCGACGACCTCGACCCCGTTCCGTCACCGGAGCCGTGGGTGGCGCTCCTGCCCGCACTGGACCCGACGTCGATGGGCTGGTCGGAGCGGGACTGGTTCTTGGGCGAGCACCGGGCGCCGCTGTTCGACGGCACCGGCAATATCGGGCCCACGGTCTGGAGCGAGGGCAAGATCGTCGGCGGGTGGGCGCAGCGCCCGAACGGTGAAGTGGTGTTCCGCTTGCTGGAAGACGTCGGCGCCGGAACAAAAGCGGCCATCGAGGCCGAAACGGGACGTCTCGCGGAATGGTTCGGCGCTGTGAGAGTGACACCTCGCTTCCGGACGCCACTTGAGAAAGACCAGTCTTCTTGATCGATCTTGACCCGGCCATGGTCGTGGTGCAAGTCTCAACGGGGTGGTCAAGTACCCCCAGGCCAGCACGCTAGTGTTGCGCTCGAGTCCGCAAAGTCTTGCCGGGCGAGCCCCGGACAAGTCGTAGTCGATTTTTCAGAGGAGTGGCAGTAGTGACGGTTCGCGTAGGTATCAACGGCTTCGGTCGGATCGGCCGCAACTTCTTCCGCGCCGTGCAGGCCAGCGGTCACGACATCGAAGTAGTCGCCTTCAACGACCTGGGCGACCTTGCCACGATGGCCCACCTGCTCAAATACGACTCCATCCTCGGCCGTTACCCCGGAGAGGTCACTGTCAGCGACGAGGGTCTCGTCGTCGGCGGCAAGACCATCAAGGCGCTGGCCGAGCGCGACCCGGCGAACCTGCCGTGGGGCGAGCTGGGTGTCGACATCGTCATCGAGTCGACCGGTTTCTTCACCAACGCCGACGCCGCCAAGGCGCATATCGCCGGTGGCGCCAAGAAGGTCATCATCTCCGCGCCCGCCAAGGGTGAGGACCTCACGGTCGTGCTGGGCGTCAACGACGACAAGTACGACGGCTCGCAGGTCATCATCTCCAACGCGTCGTGCACCACGAACTGCCTCGGCCCGCTGGCCAAGGTGCTGAACGACAGCTTCGGCATCGAGCACGGCCTGATGACCACGATCCACGCGTACACCCAGGACCAGAACCTGCAGGACGGCCCGCACAAGGACCTCCGCCGGGCCCGCGCCGCCGCGCTGAACATCGTGCCGGCCTCGACCGGCGCCGCGAAGGCCATCGGCCTCGTGCTCCCGGAGCTGCTGGGCAAGCTCGACGGTTTCGCGCTGCGCGTGCCGATCCCGACCGGCTCGGCCACCGACCTCACCGTGACGCTGAAGAAGAGCGCCACCCTCGAGGAGATCAACGCCGCGTACAAGGCCGCCGCGGACGGCCCGCTCGCGGGCATCCTGCGCTACAGCACCGACCCGATCGTCTCCTCGGACATCGTCACCGACCCGGCGTCGTGCATCTACGACGCGCCGCTGACCAAGGTCATCGGCAACCAGGTCAAGGTCGTCGGCTGGTACGACAACGAGTGGGGCTACTCCAACCGCCTCGCGGACCTCGTGAAGCTCGTCGGCTCGAAGCTTTCCTGAATCAATGGCTCTGAAGACTCTCGAGGACCTGTTCAGCGCGGGCGTTTCCGGTCGGCGCGTGTTCGTGCGCTCCGACCTGAACGTCCCGCTGGACGGCTCCAAGATCACCGACGACGGCCGCGTCCGCGCCGCCGTCCCCACGATCAAGCGACTGGTGGAAGCCGGCGCGAAGGTGGTCGTGGCCGCCCATCTCGGCCGTCCCAAGGGCGAGCCGGACCCGAAGTTCTCGCTGGCGCCCGTCGCCGGCAGGCTCGGCGAGCTGCTCGGCACCGACGTCACCCTCGCCGGTGACGTCGTGGGCGAGTCGGCCAAGGCCGCTGTCGCCGCGCAGACCGATGGTTCGGTGGTGCTGCTGGAGAACGTGCGTTTCGACGCGCGCGAGACGAGCAAGGTCGAAGCGGAGCGGGCCGAACTGGCCGCCGAGCTCGCCGCGCTGGTCGGCTCCGAAGGCGCCTTCGTGTCCGACGGTTTCGGTGTCGTGCACCGCAAGCAGGCTTCGGTCTACGACATCGCGCGTGCGCTTCCGGCCTACGCCGGTGGCTTGGTGCTGGCCGAGGTCGAGGTGCTGCGCAAGCTCGCCGGCGAAGACACAGCGCGTTCCAACCGGCCTTATGTCGTCGTGCTCGGCGGCGCCAAGGTCTCGGACAAGCTGGGCGTGATCGCCAACCTGCTCACCAAGGTAGACAAGCTGCTCATCGGCGGCGGTATGGCGTACACCTTCCTCAAGGCACAGGGCCACGAGGTCGGCAATTCGCTGCTGCAGGCCGACCAGCTCGACCAGGTCAGCGGGTTCCTCGTCGAGGCCGAGAAGCGCGGTGTGGAGCTGGTGCTCCCGGTCGACGTCCTCGCCGCCACGGGCTTCGCGCCCGACGCGGAGTTCGAGGTCGTGGACGCCACGGCGATCCCGGCCGACCGTGAAGGCCTCGACATCGGCCCGAAGACGAGGGAGCTCTTCGCGAGCAAACTCGCCGACGCGGCGACGGTGTTCTGGAACGGCCCGATGGGCGTGTTCGAGTTCGAGGCGTTCGCCGGTGGCACCAAGGCGGTCGCGCAGGCGATCGCCGACGGTGACGCGTTCAGCGTCGTCGGTGGTGGCGATTCCGCCGCCGCGGTCCGCCAGCTCGGTCTGCCCGAAGACGGTTTCTCCCATATTTCCACCGGTGGCGGCGCGTCGCTGGAGTACCTCGAAGGCAAGGAACTGCCCGGGGTCGCTGTCCTTGAGGAGCAGAAGTAGTGGCGCGCAAGGTTCTCATCGCCGGCAACTGGAAGATGAACCTCAACCACCTCGAGGCCATCGCACTGGTGCAGAAGATCGCGTTCGCGCTGCCGGAGAAGTACTACGCCAAGGTCGACGTCGCGGTGCTGCCGCCGTTCACCGCCATCCGCAGCGTGCAGACGCTGACCGACGGTGACAAGCTGCTGCTGACCTACGGCGCGCAGGACATCGCTCCGAACGATTCCGGTGCCTACACCGGTGACGTCTCGGGCCCGATGCTCGCCAAGCTGGGCTGCAAGTACGTGACCGTCGGGCATTCGGAGCGGCGCGAGTACCACCTGGAGAGCGACGAGCTCGTCAACAAGAAGGTGAAGGCGGCGCTCAAGCACGGCATCACGCCGATCCTCTGCGTCGGCGAGAAGCTCGAGGTGCGGGAAGCCGGTGCCCATATCGAGCACACCACCGACCAGCTGGTCGCGGGCCTCAAGGGGCTCAAGGCCGAGCAGGTGCGCACGGTCGTGGTCGCCTATGAACCCGTTTGGGCGATCGGCACGGGTCGCGTAGCCACGCCGGCCGACGCCGAGGAGGTCTGCGCGGCACTGCGCGCGGTGCTGGCCGAGAAGTACGGCGCCGAAGTGGCGGCCGACGTCCGGGTCCTTTACGGCGGCTCGGCCAAGGCCAACAATGTGAGTGAACTCGTCGCTTGCGACAACGTCGACGGTGCTCTGGTCGGCGGTGCCAGCTTGGACGGTGACGAGTTCACGAAACTCTGCGCGCTCGCCGCTGGCGGGCCGCTGCCCTGATCGAGGCCACTACCGGGTAATCTGTGTATTCGGTCCGTCACACAGCGAGGATAAGATGAAGCTGTTCCTGCAAATCCTGTTGATCGCCACCAGCGTCTTCCTGGTGATCGCCGTCCTGCTGCACCGCGGCCGTGGCGGCGGCCTCTCGTCGCTGTTCGGTGGCGGTATGGCGTCCAGCTTGTCCGGATCGAGTGTTGCTGAGAAGAACCTCGACAGGATCACGCTGCTGCTGGGTGCCGTGTGGCTGATCAGCATCGTCGGCCTTGGGCTCCTGCTCAAGGTTTGAGTGTTTCGGCGTGCCTTTTGGGGGGCGCGCCGCCGATTCCTTAGGTGTGAGGGTTCATGGTTGGCGGTAACGCTATTCGGGGCACCAGGGTAGGTGCCGGTCCGCTTGGCGAGTCGGAGCGCGGCGAGGCTGCTCCGAGGCGCCGGATCTCCTATTGGTGTGCGAACGGGCACGAGGCGCAGCCATCGTTCTCGATGGAGGCGGACATTCCCGAGCTGTGGGATTGTCCTCGCTGCGGGCTGCCCGGTGGACAGGACGAGAAGAATCCTCCTGCCGCGCCGCGCACCGAGCCTTACAAGACCCACCTGGCGTACGTGAAGGAGCGGCGCAGCGACGCCGACGGCGAGGCTATTCTCGCCGAGGCTCTGGATCGGCTGCGCTCGCGCAGGGAGATTTGAGCTTCTAACTCGCCTTGACGAAAAGGGGCACCCCCGGCCAATCCGGCCAGGGGTGCCCCTTTCGTGCCATCCCCCAGGTGTCACGCTTCCGAACATGTCGACATATTCGGAAGCGTGACGGTCGGAAAGTGGGCGACATGTTCGGGGGAATATGTCGACACTTTCCCCGGGGGTCAGCGGTCCAGTGGGTAGCGGGCGCGGACGCGGAAGCCGCCGTCCTCGGTGTCGGTGGTTTCGAAGCTGCCGCCCAGCAGCCGGGCACGCTCGGCCAGCCCGGTGAGGCCGTGCCCGCCCGAGGGCAACGTGGTCGCGGAGCTGCGGGCACGCTCGTTGCGCACCTCGACCTTCAGCGCGTCGTGCTCACCCCGGATGCGGATGGTGGCGGTGGCGCCCGGTGCGTGCTTGTGCACGTTGGTCAGGCATTCCTGGACGGTCCGGTAGGCCGCTGCGGACACCTGGTTCGGCAGCGCGTCCGGGATCTGCTCGACGGTCAGGTGCACCGAGACGTCGGAGCTGCGGATCAGCCCGTCCAGTTCTTCGATGCCGTGGCGGGGGCCGTCGTCCTCCGACCCCGAGCGCAGCACGCTGACCAGTGAGCGGAGCTCCTCGAGGGTCCGATGGCTCAGCTGCCGGATCACCTGCGCGGTCTGGACGGCTTGGGTGTCCTTCGACAGCGACTGCAGCGCCCCGGCCTGCATGGCGATCAGCGTGATCTGGTGGGAGACGACGTCGTGCATTTCGCGGGCCAGCCGGGCGCGCTCCTCGGCGCGGACGGCGTCGGCGTGGAAGCGGTGCTCGCGGTCGCGGCTGGCGGCCAGTTCGGTGAGCCGCTTGGACAGTTCGGTGCGGGCGCCGATGAGCAGCCCGATCGCGACCGGCATGCCGGCGACCAGTACGCCGTAGATGCCGTCGAGGATGTGCTCACGCCAGCTCAGCGCGGCGAAGTCGTCCAGTGGCCACTGGACGAACCGGCAGATCCAGACCAGTCCGGCGCCGACCCAGACCTGCCAGCTGAGCTGCTTGCGGGTGGCGAGGATGCCGAGCGCGATCATCGCGGCGAGCTGGGACCAGCCGGCGAGGAAGCCGGGGACGGTCGCCACCACCGCGACGAACGGGAGCCACCTGCTGAACGCCAGCGCCAGGCAGGCGGCGCCGGAAAGATAGATCGAGTAGGGCTGTGCCTTCTCGGGGATCACGAGCCAGACGTCGAGTATCGCCAGCATGATCGCGGTGACGTGGAGCCCGGCTGATAGCAGGGCGGGGCGTCTGGTCGCCGCGAAACCGCTGTTCGCGGTCGCACGCCGCGCTCGCTCGGCGGCCCCCGAGCCGGGGCCGCCGACCGAGATTCCTGGAATGGAGAGTCCCTCTGTGCTCATCGCTTGGACCTCACTCGTCTTGTGGACTTGTCCATGAGAGTCCAAAACCACCCGATCGGGACGCGTGTCGCCGAACAAATGTGCGGATGCTAACGAACAGCGGTGAGATGCCGGTTAGTTTCACCCAGAGTTGGCGGACTGGTGTCCGGTTTGACCGTACTGGTCCATTAGGGGGTACCGGTGACGATCGTCGTTCACCGGCGGTTGGGCGGGACGCCGGCTCCGGTCAACGCGTCGGCGAGGTGCTGCCGTCCCGGGATGCCGAGTTTGCGATAAGCCTGGGTCAGGTGGAGCTCGACGGTCCGCTGGGTGACGCCGAGCTCGTCGGAGATCTGCCGGTTGGTCAGCCCGGCCGCTGCCCGGCGCGCCACTTCCCGTTCCTGTGTGGTTAGTACCGCCGGATCGGCCGGGCCTGCTGGACCGGACTTGGCGGCGGGCCGCCCGCCCGCACCGCGTAGTTCCCGTGCCGCCCGGCCCATCAGCGGAACGGCGCCGCACTGCTTGGCCAGCGCGTGCGCCCGCCGGAGGGTGGACCGAGCCTCCACCCGGCGCCCGGAGTCGCGCAGCGCGACGCCCCAGTCGGTCAGTGAGGTGGCCAGCTCCACCGGGACGGGCGATTCTCGCAGCGCCGACACCGAGTCGGCGAGCAGCGAGTTGCCGGTGTACCCGCCGACCACCAGCCCGGCGGCCCGCAGCGCGACCCCGAGCGCGGTCGGGGTACCCCATTTCCCGGCGAGCTCCAGCTCCTCCTCGATCAGCGGGAACGCCTCGGACTTCCGGCCGAGGTTCAGGTAGGCCAGCGCCGCGTACGAGCGCCAGGGGTGGACGGCCGGGTTGTGCGCCCCGCGCTGTTCCATCCGCCGCCCGCATTCGAGATGGTCCAGCAAGGCCTCCTCGTGGTGGCCCAGCGCGGTCCGCAACCGGCCTCTCTGATGCAGGACGGCGTGGTAGTGCGAGGACTGGGGCAGGTCGCCGTCGAGCCGCCGCTCGCGCAGGAGCCCCATCGCCGGGCCGGTCTCCCCGCTGTCGACCCAGGCGCCGACCAGACCGGCGACCGTGGTCGCGAGGTGGCCTTCCTCGACCGCGCTCAGCGCGTCGAGCTGCCGTAGTGCGGCCAATCCCAGCGATTCCGCGTCGCCCAGCGCGCCCAGCCGGGCGGAGACATGGCACTTCAGTCCACGGACGAGGGCCGTGACCACCGCGGCGTTCCGCTCTTCGGCGTGTGCGAGCGCTTCGGCGCAGTAGCGCCCAGCCAGGTCCAGCTCGTCGACGGTGACGAGCGCGCCCACGAGGTAGAACAGCGACCACCGGTCGACGAGGTCGGTGGCGGCGCCTTCGGTCAGCTGCCGCTGCGGGGCGAGCATGCGGACGGTCTGGACGCGCGTCAGCGCTTCGTCGGAGCGGGTGCCGACCATGGCCGCCTGGTACGCGAGGGCCGCGTTCAGGAGCAGCGTGTTCCGTTCGGAGGTCTTCGGCCCTTCGAGCAGCCGCCCGACGCGCCGCTCGACCGCGGGGGACTGGTAGGACTCCTCGAGTTCGAGGCACAGCGCGAACAGGTCGAACCGCTGTGCGAGGTCGGGATCGGTGTCCGCGACCGTGGCGATCGCGCTGTCGAGGGTCGACGCCGTCTGCGCGTTGAGCTCCCTCCCCGCCAGTCCGTCCGTCATGGCCGTGGCCAACCGGCGGCGCACCGAGGCATTGACCGCGGTCATGGACGCGGCCTCGGCCAGGCAACTCAGCGAGGCCGCCGGGTCGCTCTGGGACTGCGCTTCGCCGAGTTCGACCAGCACTTCGGCACGCAGCTGCTCGGACAGCGGTTCGCCGAGCAGGCGGCGCAGGAAGCCGATCGCCCTGGCTGGAGCGTCTTCCCGCGTGCTCTGCCGCGCGGCCCGCAGCAGGACGTCTTGGACCCAGACCTGCTTGATCGCGGTCGTGCCCAGCAATTGCCCGGCTATTTCCCGGAGCGGTGCCCGCCGGTGGTGCAGGAATTCCGCGGCGCGGGTGTGCGCGCGGATCCGTTCCAGCGGGGTGACGCTTTTCTCCAGCGCGGTGCGCAGGGCCGGACAGGCGAAATCGATCAATTCGCCCGGTGTGCGAAACCCCAATTCTTCCAGCGTCCGCGCGGCGTTCGCCGCGGCCTGCCCGCCGATATCCGCGACCGCGGCGGCCAGCGGGAGACTCACGGTTCCGAGCACCGCGACCGCGCGGAGCACCGCGATCGCGTCCCGCCCGGCCTGGTTCGCCAAGGTCAACACCGTGGTGTCCAGCTCGGGCGGGGATTCCTTGAGGGTGAAGGGAATCTCATCGTGGTCCCGCAGGACTCGGAGCAATTCTGTTAATAAATAAGGGTTTCCGGCGGTGAGGTGGTGACAATCCGCCACGAGTTCCGGCGCCGGATCGGGGAACACCGTGCCGACCAGCTCGGCGCAGCCGTCGTGGTCCAGACCGGTCAGCGTGATCCGCACGGCGCCGTCGACGAGTTCGTCGAGCAGGCTCGATTCCGGGGTTTTCCGGGTTCTGGTCAGCAGTAACACGACCGGTAGCCCGGTGAGCCGCCGGCGCAGGAAGGCCAGGGAGCGCAGGGAGACCGGGTCGAACCGGTCGACGTCGTCGACGGCGACGAGCACGGGCCCTCGCCTGCCGAGTTGCTTGACGATCCGGAAAAGCCCGTGCTGGACTTCCGGCCGGTGGCCGTCCAGCAGGATCGTGAACCCCGCCGCACGGGCCTCCCGGACGTGGTGCCGCAGGAGCGCGGATTTCCCTGTTCCCGCTTTTCCGTCGACACAAACCACCGCTGGACGGTTCTCCACGGCGTCGTCCAAGACGTCGTGGAGCAAGGCCAATTCGTCCATTCGGCCGAAACAGGATTGAGCGGCGGGGTTTTCCTGTAGCGATCTCACACTGTTTCGTCGCTCGCGGCCGCCGAACCCCGCAAAAAGATCTAGAAAGACTTCATCGACTTTCGGTATGTGCCCGACACTGGCACCATATAGAGCCGAGCGCCAATAATGAGAGGTGGGGAGATGACGGAAGGAATCGATTTCGTTCGCACCGCGGCGGTGCGGCATTGCCGATCGGCGGGAGCCACCGCCGAAGACGCCGAAGATTCGGCCCAGGACGCGCTCGTCTCGCTGTTCGAATCGCCCGAAGCGCCGGTACGAAGACCCGGCGCGTGGATCGTCACGGTGTCCCACCGGCGCTGGGTCGACCACCTTCGCCGCGACCGGCGGGAACACACGGTGCTGCGGCGCGAGTACGCCATGAGTGGTGGAGGCGTCGATCCCGCCGAGCTCGTCGTGGACCGGGAGCAGGCCAGATGGCTCGTCGCTTCGCTGAAGAAGCTGCCTGAGACGACACAGGAGATCTGCCTGGCCGTCGGCCGCGGTGCGAGCCGGGAAGAGGTGGCGAAGGACTTCGGGATCAGCCCGCGCGCGGTGGAATCCCATCTGACCCGGGCGCGCAGGATGCTTCGCCGGCTCAGGACGATCGTCGTCATCCCGGTGGTGGCGGTGGTGGACCGGCTGGCCCGGCGCTGGCCGGGGGTGCCGGACATGGCGGCCGTCGTGGTCCCGGTCGCGGTCGGCGTCGCGGTGACGTTGTACCCGCCGCCCGTGCATCTCCCGCCGCCGGAGCCGGTGGCCGCCGCGCCCGAAATCGTCAAGCCCGCCGAGCCGGTGGCGACGCCGTCCGGTGCCGTTCCCGACGCGGGGACGCCGACGACTTCGGTCCTGCCGCCGCCCCCGTCGCCGACGGCGGTTCCGGCGGTTCCGGCGGCGAAATCCCCGTCTGCCACCGCGAAACCCGAGCCCTCGGGCGTTTCGGGGATTCCGAAGCTCACCACACCGCGGGTGCCGGACGCGCCGAAGGTTCCGATACTGCCGGGGCTCTCGAAGCTTCCCGAGCTGCCGGTGACCGACCTGCCGACGCTGCCCGCGATCCCGCCCCTGCTGCCCCCGATCGCGCCGGGGGACATCGTCGGTTCGGTGATCAACGGGCTCCCGATCAAACTGCCCGTAATAGGCTGAAGGGGACTTTCCCTTCCCTGACAAGGAAGTGAAAATCCCCTTCGGCTACGACAACGAGCTACGACACGGGCTAGGACAGCGGCGGGCGGTACACCTTCGTCAGCTTCCCGGCCGCGGCGCGGTCCAGGAGCCAGAGGGTGCGGCGCTGGCCGCGGGCCCCGGCGACGGGCAACTGGACCTCACCGGCACCGGCCAGCGCGAGCGCCACGGCGTCCGCCTTGGCTTCACCGGCCGTCAGCAGCCAGACCTCGAGCGAACGGCGGATCGTCGGCAGGGCCATCGAGATCCGGGTGGGCGGCGGCTTGGGGCAGTTGCGCACCGCCACCACCGACCGCTCGGTCTCGTAAACCGCGGGCGACTCGGGGAACACCGACGCGGTGTGCCCCTCACCGCCCAGGCCGAGCAGCGTGATGTCGAACGCCGGCACGTCACCGTGGTCCTCCGGCCGGGCGTTGCCGGCGAGCACCTTCGCGTACGCCGCGGCGGCCGCGTCCGGGTCTTCGCCGAACTCGCCGTCCGACGCCGCCATCGCGTGCACCCGCTTCGGGTCCACGGGCACCTTGTCCAGCAGTGCCTCGCGGGCCTGCTTTTCGTTGCGCTCGTCGCTGTCGGCGGGGACGAACCGCTCGTCACCCCAGTAGATGTCCAGATGTGCCCAGTCGATCGCGTCGCGCGCCGGGGAACGGTACAGCTCTTCGAGTACCGCCGTCCCGGTGCCACCGCCGGTGAGTA
>Ga0193717_1001922_pt1 | contig 12362 bp, 13 predicted proteins | sample U2c2metaG_FD_145900 | JGI IMG/M metagenome (GOLD analysis project Ga0193717, IMG submission 145900) | Soil microbial communities from a riparian zone of the East river system, Colorado, United States - U2c2 | ecosystem: Environmental > Terrestrial > Soil > Riparian zone | place: USA: East River...
TGTTCCTTGGGCGGGTATTGGGGAAGGTTCGGTCATGATCACCACGTTGATAGTGCTCACCGTCGTCGACGTCGTCCTGTTGATCGCGGGGCTCGCGTTTTATCTGTTCTGGGTCGGCAGCCTGCTCACCCGGATCGCCGGCAACCTCGAGGACTGCGCGGAAACCGTGCGGAAGATCGTCGGGCACGCGGAGTTGATCGGGCCCGGGGTCACCCATATCAACCGCACGGGCGGCGTGGTGGCCGGGGCGTTGCCTTTGTTGTATGGCATGGCCGAGGGGATCGTCGTCGGCGTCGCGCCGAAGCCCGAGGCCACCACCGAGGACCGTCCGCCGGCGCGTCCAGCGTCGGGCCGCCGCCGCTCCCGCCTCCATGACGCGGTCGGCTTCGCCCCCAAACCATAGGGAATATGTCGACACTTTCCCCGGTTGGTTGCGCGTTCATCTACCCGGGGAAAGTGTCGACATATTCCCTAGCGGAGCTTGCCGATCCACTGGTCCTTCCAGGATCGGTCGTACTGCTGGGAGTTGCAGCGCGGGTGGTAGACCGACGCGAGTTCGTTCGCGATCATCTCCCGATGCGAACGTAGTCCACCGGCGACCTGGTAGGTGCAGATGTAGACCTTCCACCGGGACCCGGCGCGTTCGATCCAGCAGTGCGCGCGCGGATGCCGGAAGGGGAGCCGCGCGGCGGAGAGATCGTCGGCGTGGTCGACGTAGATCACCGCGTACCGCTCGGGTTTCTTGTCCGGTGAAGGCTTGTAGAGGATCGCGTAGACCGCGGGGACGCTCGGCGGTGTCCAGCCCCCCAGCAGTCGCGGGCCCTCGAACGGGTATCCGGCCAGCGAGCCGAGCCGGATCATTCGTCCTCTTCCTCGTTGATGGCTTCGACCCGCACGATCGGGAACACCGGGAGCCCGGCCTTCGCGACGGCTTTCTCGAACTCGTTTGTCGCTTTCTCGATCGCTTCCTCTCGCGCGCTCGCGAGCACGATGAGCTGGGCGCCGTATCGGTTCGAGCCGATCCCGGTCGCGATCCCGCCGCTCGGCGCGACGGCGTCGGCCAGTTCGACGACCTCTTCGCGCTTCAGCACCCTGTCGCCCTCGGTCTCGATCCCCACACTCCATCGCATCGGCGTCTCCTATCCCAGTGTCGGCAACAGTTTCGCGAGTTCTTCGAGGCTGCTCAGGTCGTGCCCGGACAGCATGAGGTCGACGTGCGGCGCGGCCACCATCATCCCGAGCGTGCTCGGCCGGAAGTCCTGGTCGCCGCCCTTGTGCGGGTTCAGCCACACGATCCGGTGGCACAGCCGGGAAAGGCGCTCCATCGACGTCGCCAGTACGTCCGGATCACCGCGGTCGAGACCGTCCGAGCAGATCACCACGATCCCGCCGCGGCACAGGCCCCGGCGGCCCCAGCGTCGGACGAAGGTGTCGAGCGAGTCGCCGATCCTGGTCCCGCCCTCCCAGTCGAACACCACCTTCGCGGCCTGCTTCAGCGCGACGTCCGGGCTCCGCGTCCGCAGGGCCTTGGTGACCGAGGTGAGCCGGGTGCCGAAGCAGAACACCTCCACCTTCGCCGCCGCGCGTTTCGCGGAATGGGCGAACTGCAGGAGGTTGCGCGAGTAGTCGGCCATCGATCCGGAGACGTCCAGGATCAGGATCAGCGGCCGCAACCGGACTTTCCGTTGGCGCCAATGCAGTTCCGCGGGTTCGCCGAACATGCGCAGCGATTCGCGGACCGTGCGGCGCAGGTCGGGGGAGCGGCCGGACCGGGCGGGACGGGTTCGCCGCGTACGACGTTTCGGCGGGGTCAACCGGATACGCGCCATGATCCGGCGCAGCGCGGCGAGCTCCTCGGGGGTGCACGCCGAGAACGATCGGTGCTTGAGAGCCTCCACATCGGACGCCATCAGGCCGAGCATCGCGGGTTCTTCGTGGTCGTCACCAGGCGGGTCGGTGGCCGGAAGGTTCAGTACCGCCTGGGTTTCCGCGTCGGAGCGCGACTTGAGCATCAGGAGTTCCCGGACCGGGTCGCCCGCGTCGAGGAAGAAGCCGCGGAACACCCGGTCGTAGGTCGCGATGTCCTCGTGCCGGGTGACCAGCGTCGTCCGCCCGGCCCAGTAGAGGTCGACCAGATCGGTCGGGTCCAGCGGGGTCATCGCCGCGCAGAAGGTCAGGATGTCGCCGGAACCGACGGCGAGTCCCGCCGCGCGCAACGCGCGGGCGAAGTCCACCAGTACCGCGACGAACGGCGGACGGTCAGCCACCGGAGGTGATTTCCTGGAGGTTTTCCCGGACCAGCTCGAGATCGTCGCGATCCTTGACCACCGCGCCGAGGGTGTCTTCGGCGGTCGCCGGGCTGAGCTCGGTCTCGCCGAGGAAGTCGAGCATGCGGGCCCAGTCGATCGTCTCGGCGACTCCGGGCGGCTTCGCGAGATCCAGCCGCCGCAGCCGGTGCACGGCGTCGACCACCTTGCGTGCCAGCGTTTCCGAGACGCCGGGTTCGCGGACGAGCACAATCTCCACCTCGCGCGCGGCGGGTGGATAGCCGATCCAGTGGTACAGACAGCGCCGCTTCAACGCGTCGTGCAGCTCGCGCGTGCGGTTGGAGGTGAGGATCACCAGCGGCGGGCTCGAGCAGGAACGCTTCGAACTCGTCGTCGGCGCGGTCGATCTCGTCGATCAGCAGGACGGCCCGGTCCCCGGCGCGCACCGCGGCCAGCAGTGGGCGTTCCAGGAGGAATTTCGGGCCGAACAGCTTGTCGACGGCGTCTTCGTCGGCCACCTGGTGTTCCGACAGGGCGCGGATGTGCAGCAGCTGCCGGGCGTAGTCCCATTCGTAGAGCGCCTGGCCCGTGTCGATGCCTTCGTAGCACTGCAGCCGGATGAGCTCGCGGCCGAACACCGACGCGACCACCTTGGCCAGCTCGGTCTTGCCTACGCCGACCTCGCCCTCCAGCAGGAGCGGCCGGTGCAGGGACAACGCCACGAGCAACGCCGTGGACAGCCCGCGGTCAGCCAGATAACCGCCGTGCCGCAGGGTTTCGCTCAGTTCGCCGACGGTCTCGGGGTAGTCCATGCCTAGTGGCGGCGCGGCTCGGCCGGGCCCAGGATGCCGGTCGCCTCCGGGTTCAGCTTGCCCTCGCGTTCCAGTTGCGCGCGCCAGGCGGCGCGCAGGTCGCCGTCCTCGCCGGCCAGCGCGTCGAACCCGACGTGCGTCATGTTCTTGCAGGACTTCTTGTGCCCGTGGGCGTCGTCGAGGTCCGTGCCGGACTGTCCCTGGGCGGCCCAGACCGCGCGCAGTACGTCCAGGGTTTCCTCCGGTTCCTGGTTCATCCTCCGGCACCTTTCGTCGGTTCCTCGTCACCGTAGCGCCGCTTCACGTCGCGGTCCGCCCCGAAATAACCGTTCTCTTATGTCGGCGTCGTAGGCGGGTGCCGAAACGTGACAAGTCCACTTGGCCGGGAACGTCCCGTTTTGACGCTTTGGGCGCTAATCTCCGTACTCCCGACCAGTTCAGGAGACGCCGGTGTCGCTGACGCTCATCTCGATCCTCCTTCCCGCGGCGCTCGGCATCGTGATGTTCGGCCTCGGGCTGACGCTGACCGTGTCGGATCTCGTACGGGTGTTCAAGGCACCCAAAGCGGCGGTCATCGCGCTGGTCTGTCAGCTGCTCGTGCTGCCCGCGATCGCCTTCGGCCTGGTGGTGTTGTTCGATCTCGCGCCGGAGCTCGCTGTCGGGATGATGCTGCTGGCGGCGTCGCCCGGCGGCACCTCGGCGAGCCTGTTCAGCCATCTCGCGGGCGGGGACGTGGCGCTGAACATCTCGGTGACGGCGATCAACTCGATCGTCGCGCTGGTCACGTTCCCGATCGTCGCCCAGCTCTCGATGGCGCACTTCCTGGGCGAGGGCCAGTCGATCGGGCTGCAGCCGGACAAGCTGATCCAGATCTTCGCGACCGTGGTGCTCCCGGCCGCGCTCGGCATGTGGGTGCGCCACCGGTTCACCGCCTGGGCCGAACGCATGCGTGGCAAGGTCAAGATCGCCTCGATCGTGGTGCTGGTGGTGGTCATCGTGGGCGCGGTGTCGCAGAAGTACCAGGTGCTGCTCGACAACGCCGGCGCGCTGACCGTCATCACGCTGCTGTTCTGCGTGTGCGGCCTGACCATCGGCTACTTCGCGCCGCGGGCCTTCCACGTGAGCCCGGAGCAGGCGATCGCGTCGGCCATGGAGATCGGGATCCACAACGCGGTGCTGGCGATCACGGTCGCGATCTCGGTGCTGGGGAACGAAACGATGGCCATCCCGGCGGCGGTGTACGGCATCCTGATGTACTTCCCGGTGGTGCTCGTCGCGTACCTCTTCGCCCGCCGGACGCGGGCCGGTCACCTCGCCGGCTCTCCACGAGATGTCGACATCACGTGATACCCGCCGCCACCTGTCGACAGATGGCGACGGGAAAACGTCGACACTTTCCCCCAAACGGCCGCCACGAGATGTCGACATCACGTGATATCCCGCGTCCGCAACTACCGCCATCTGTCGACAGATGGCGAACGGCGGGTGGGGGAAAGTGCCGGTTACCGCCGGTTTGGGCGAAAGGTGAGCGTTGCTAACTACTCTGATTAAGAGCTAACTTGGGGGCATGACCCGTATCGGAGACCCCACTCTGGCGGAGCAGCTCATGAGGACCGTGCTGAGCTTGCGCCGCGTGGTCCGCCGCCGCGTGCGGACCGAAATGTCAGGGCCGCCGCTGCGCGGTGCGCAGGCCGAACTGCTGCGTGTCGTCGAGGAGCAGCCCGGAATCGGCGTCGCCGCGGCCGCGCGGGAACTGCATCTGGCCGGAAACTCCGTCAGCACACTGGTGAACCAGCTCATCGACGCGCACATGCTGCGGCGGGAGGTCGATCCGTTGGACCGGCGCGCGGCGCGGCTGGAACTCACCGAGGAAGCCCGGCAGCGGCTGGACACCTGGCGCCGCGCCCGGGCCGGTGTCGTCTCCGGCGCGCTCGACGCCTTGTCCGAAGAGGACACTCGCGCGATCACCGATGCCTTGCCCGCTCTCGAAAAGCTGATGGCGATCTTGAAGGAGCTGCCATGACGGCCGCGATCCGCTGTGTGGACCTGAAACATTCCTTCGGTGACAAGAAGGCCGTCGACGGCGTCGATCTGGAGATCGTGCCCGGCGAGGTCTTCGGCCTGCTCGGGCCGAACGGCGCCGGGAAGACCACGACGATCCGGATGATCACCACCCTGCTGCCGACCCCGCCCGAAGCGATCACCGTGTTCGGGCTGGACGTCGCCCGCAAGAAGATGGCTGTCCGCCGGTTGATCGGGTACGTGCCCCAGCAGCTGTCCGCCGACGGCACGCTCACCGGCCGCGAAAACGTGTCGCTGTTCGCGCGGCTCTTCGACGTCCCGAGAGCGCGGCGGCGCGAGCAGGTCACCACCGTGCTCGAGATCGTCGGCCTGCTCGACGACGCCGACCGGCCCGTCGGCGGGTATTCCGGCGGCATGATCCGCCGCCTCGAACTGGCCCAGGCGCTGGTCAGCGCGCCCCGGCTGCTGATCCTCGACGAGCCGACCATCGGGCTCGACCCGGTCGCGCGCTCGACCGTCTGGGAGCGCATCGCCCAGATCCGTGAGGAAACCGGCATGACCGTGCTCGTCACCACGCACTACATGGACGAAGCCGAGCAGTACTGCGACCGGGTCGCCCTCATGCACCAGGGCCGCATCCGCGCGCTCGGCACCCCGGCCGAGCTTGAGGCCGAACTCGGCCCGGAGTCCACTTTGGACGACGTGTTCCGGGCGGTCACCGGCAACCAGCTCGAGAGCGACCAAGGAGGGATCCGCAATGTCCGTGCCACTCGTCGCACCGCCCGCCGTCTCGGTTGATCCGGGATCCTTAAAAAAGCACTGTGCGCGCCAGCTGGGCATCCTGGCGTCGCGGGTCGGCGCGATGTGCCTGATCGAGCTCCAGAAACTGCGGCGGGACCGCTCGGAACTGCTCACCAGGGCGATCCAGCCCGCGCTGTGGCTGCTGATCTTCGGCGAGACCTTCACCAGGCTGCGCACGATTCCCACCGGCTCGATTCCCTATCTCGATTATCTGGCACCGGGGATCCTGGCCCAGTCCGCGTTGTTCATCGCGATCTTCTACGGTATCCAGATCATCTGGGAACGCGATGCCGGTGTGCTCTCCAAACTGCTCGTGACACCGACACCCCGCGCGGCTTTGGTCGCGGGCAAGGCTTTCGCGGCCGGAGTACGTGCGCTCGTCCAGGCGCTGATGGTGCTGGTGCTGTCCGCGATCCTCGGTGTCGGGCTGACCGCGAACCCGCTGCGCCTGCTCGCGATGGCCGTGATCGTGGTGCTGGGCGCGGCCTTTTTCTGCTGTTTGTCCATTGTGATCGCCGGGCTCGTGCTTTCCAGGGAACGCTTGATGGGGATCGGGCAGGCGATCACCATGCCGCTGTTCTTCGCCTCGAACGCGTTGTACCCGGTGGATTTGATGCCTGGCTGGCTTAGGGTGCTCAGTCATGTGAACCCGCTCAGCTACCAGGTTGACGCCTTGCGCGGATTGTTAATCGGTACTCCGGCCAACCTCGGGCTGGACTTCGGCGTCCTCATAGGAGCGACGGCCATCGCCATCACCGTCGCTTCGGCATTGCTCGGCCGATTGGCCCGATAAGTGCGGATTCGTTAAGCGATAAGTAAAGGGAGTGCTGTGTGAATACCCGGCAAGGTGCCGTGCGCCTGTTCGGTTTGTGTGTGCTGGGAGGCGTGCTGCTCGCCGGCGCGGTGTCCCCGGTGGTGCTCGGCGCGGGCGCGTTGTCCAACCAGGTGAGCAATTCCGTCGACGCGATCGCGGCGGACCTCGTCACGGACAACCCACCGCTGGTGACCACGGTGACCGATCGCGACGGCACCCCCATCGCGACGCTGTACGACCAGTACCGCCTGCCCGAGACGGCGGCGCAGATCGCGCCCGCGATGAAGGCCGCGATCGTGGCCGTCGAGGATCGCCGCTTTTACGACGAAAGCGGCGTCGACGTGAAGGGCATGGCGCGGGCCGCCGTGCACGACAGCGCCGGCGGGGGACTGCAGGGCGCGTCGACGATCACCCAGCAGTACGTCAAGAACTACCTGATCAACGTCGCCGACCGCGGGAACAAGGCCGCGCAGCTCGCCGACAAGGAGGACTCGATCGCGCGCAAACTGCGCGAAGCGAAGATGGCCGTCCAATTGGGACAGACGATGTCCAAGGACGACATTTTGGCCGGATACCTCGACGTCGTCGAGTACGCCGGGAACATCTACGGCGTCGGCGCCGCGTCCCACGCGTATTTCGGGACGACAGCGGACAAACTGACCGTACCGCAGGCGGCGTTGCTGGCCGGGATGGTCAACAACCCCAACATCTACAACCCGTACGCCCATCCGGACGCCGCGCTGCAGCGCCGGAACCTGGTGATCGACGACATGGTCAGCGGCGGCAGCCTGCCCGCCGCGGCCGGCGCCGACGCGAAGGCCGCGCCGATCGGCGTCCTGCCCGACGGGCCGCTGACCCCGACCAGTACGTGCATGGGGGCGAGCGCGGACGCCGGTTTCTTCTGCCAGTACGCGGAAACCTACCTCCAGCAGACCGGGTTCACCGCCGACCAGCTCGCCACCGGCGGCTACACCATCAAGACCACCTTGGATCCGAAGGTCAGCCAGACGACCAAGGACGCCGTCGACGCGAACGTGCCGACGACGGCGAACGGCGTCGCGAACACCTTCGCGGTGATCCAGCCGGGCCAGGATTCACACCAGGTGCTCGCGATGGTCGCCAACCGGAACTTCGGCAACGACCCGGCGAAGGGCCAGACGTCGACGAACATCGTGGCCGACGCCAGCAACAAGTTCGGCGCCGGTTCGTCGTTCAAGATCTTCACCTCGGCGGCGGCCATGGTCACCGGCAAGGCCGGGCTGAACACCCCGCTGCCGAACCCGCCCAGCAGCTGTTTCACCCCGCCGAACACGAACAAGTACACCTCCTGTTACCCGGTGAGCAACGATGGCACGAACTATCCCGACCCGATCACCGTCGCCGACGGGCTCGCGACGTCGCCGAACGTCGCCTTCGTCGGGCTGGAGTCGCAGGTCGGCATGCCCGCGGTGCTACAGATGGCACACAACCTGGGCCTGCGGAACACCTTGGCCAAGAACGACGACGGGAGCGCGCCGATCACTGACCCGAACGATGCGCGGTCGAAGAACCCGCAGTACGACCAGCCGCAGTCGCAGTACTTTCAGGACAAGTTGTCGTTCACCCTCGGCGACAGTCCGGTGAGCCCGCTCGAGATGGCCAACGTGTCGGCGACCCTGATGAGCGGCGGGACCTGGTGTCCGCCGAACCCCATCCTGTCGGTGACCGATCGCAACGGCCAGGCCGTGCCCGTCCAGCAGCAGGCCTGTGAGCAGGTCATCCCGCCCGGGGTGGCGAACACGCTGATGGCCGGGCTGAGCCGGGACACCACCATCGGCACGTCGGCCGCCGCGGCGAAGTCCGCCGGATGGACGCGGCCCGACATCGGCAAGACCGGGACCACGCAGAACAGCGAGTCGGTCGCGTTCGTCGGCGGGGTGAACGACTACGCGGTGTCGTCGATGGTCTTCGCCGACGGCCCGCATCCGCAGGAGATCTGCCCCGGCACGCCGGTGCATCTCGGCAACTGCGGGCACGGCGCCTTCGGTGGCACGGTCGCCGCGCCGCCGTACTTCCACTCCATGTCGCAGCTGCTCGAGGGCCAGCCGGATCAGGCCATCCCCGGCCCGGACCCGGCCTACTCAAACTGAGCTGAAGGGGACTTTGCCTGCCCAGATGGAAGCGTAAGTCCCCTTCAGCCCCTTGTGACGGGAGCGGTAAGCGCCACATTCCTGCCCGATTTCGGGCAGGGGAGTTGCGCCGGTCGCGATTCGGGTGCCAGAGTCCTGCCATGGATCCGTCGCCGCACGCCGAACTGGCGTTCCACATCGCGGCGTCGACAGGTCTGCCCGTGCCGACGGCCAGCAGGGTCGTCGCCGACGTGATCGCCTTCTTCGGGGAGACGACCGAGCAGTTCGTCCGGCGGCGCCATGGCGAGCTGCAGCGGCGCGGGCACAAGAACGCGCGGATCTGGGTGGCGATCGCGGGGGAACTCGCCGGTCGCCCGGTCGGCGCGGGAGAACTCAGCGAGCGCCAGCTCCGGCGGATCGTCTACGGCTAGCCGTAGTCCCGCCCGAGCCGGTCGTTCTCACACCCCTGGAAGGTTTCTTCGTTTATGTGCGGAATCGTGGGCTACATCGGCCGTCGTGAGGCCACTCCCATCCTGCTGGAAGGGTTGCACCGCCTCGAATACCGGGGTTACGACTCCGCCGGGATCGCGGTGGCGCACCGCGGCAAGCTGAAGGTGACGAAGGCCGCCGTGCGCGTCGACGAGCTCCGCGAACTCGTCGGCAAGGGCTACCCGTCGCAGGTCGGCCTCGCGCACACCCGCTGGGCCACCCACGGTGAGCCGACCGACGCGAACGCCCACCCCCAGGTCGACACCAGCGGCCACGTCGCGGTGGTGCACAACGGGATCATCGAGAACGCCGAGCAGCTGCGCGGGAAACTGACCGCCGACGGCGTCGTCTTCACCTCCGAGACCGACACCGAATCGCTCGCGCACCTCATCGCCCGCGCGCTCGACGCCGGGGCCTCCTCGCTCGAGGAGGCCGTCCGCCTCACGCTGCGCGAGGTCGAGGGCGCCTACGGCATCGTCGTGTTCGACGTCCGCAACCCCGACGAGCTCGTCGTCGCCCGCAACGGCAGCCCGATCGTGCTCGGCATCGGTGACGGCGAGATGTTCGTCGCCTCCGACGTCGCCGCGCTCGTCCGGCACACCCAGCGCGTGGTCTACCTGGACGACGGCGAGCTCGCGACCGTCCGCGCCGACGACTTCCGCACCAGCACCCTGCAAGCCCACCGCACCGCGAAGACCCCGACGACCATCGACGTCGCCGACGAGGACTACCAGCTCGACGGGTACGCGGACTACATGAGCAAGGAGATGGCCGAGCAGCCCGACGCCGTGCGGCGCGCCCTGCTCGGGCGTCTCGACGAGCGGTTCTCCACCGCGCACCTCGGCGGGCTCGAGCTGGAACCCCATGTGCTGCGGTCGTTCCGGCGCGTGAAGTTCCTCGGCTGCGGCTCGGCGTACTACGCCGGCCAGCTCGGCGCCAACCTGGTGGAGGAGTGGGCACGGCTCCCGGCGGACGCCGAGCCCGCCTCGGAGTTCCGCTACCGCAACCCGGTGGTCGACCCGGACACGCTGTACGTCGCGGTCAGCCAGTCGGGGGAAACCCTCGACACCCTGGCGGCGGTGCAGGAGATCAAGCGCAAGGGCGGCCGGGTGATCGGCGTGGTCAACGTCGCCGGCAGCGCGGTGGCGCGCGAGTGCGGCCGGGGCGTCTTCCTGCACGCCGGCCCCGAGACCTCGGTGGCCTCGACCAAGGCCGTGACCAACATGTGCGTCGCGTTCGCCATGCTCGCGCTGTTGCTCGGCCGAGTGCGTGACCTGTCGATGGCGCACGGCAAGCGGATCGTGGCAGCGCTCGACGCGCTGCCGGGCCTGCTCGAAGAGGTGCTGGCGGCCCAGGACGAGATCACCGCCGCCGCCGAGCGTTACGCAGGAGCCGAGCACATGTTCTTCGTCGGCCGGGTCCGCGGCTGGCCCGTCGCCCGCGAAGGCGCGCAGAAGCTCAAGGAGATCTCCTACATCCACGCGGAGGCCTACCAGGCCGCCGAACTGAAGCACGGCCCGCTCGCGCTGATCGACCCGAGCATGCCGTCGGTGGTCATCGTGCCCGACGATGAGGTGCTCGCGAAGAACATCGGCACCATGGAGCAGATCAAGGCCCGCGGCGGGCCGGTCATCGCGATCACCAACGCGGAGCTCCCCGAAGGCCTCGCCGACGTCGTGATCCGCGTTCCGCGCACGGAGCCGGAGCTGGAGCCGATCCTGTTCAACATCCCGCTCCAGATCTTCGCCCATCGCATCGCCGTGCACCTCGGCCGCGACATCGACAAGCCGCGCAACCTCGCGAAGAGCGTCACGGTCGAATGACGGACGCGGGCTCCCGGAAAGCCCGGGAGCCCGCCGCCGGAAACGGCCGAATCCTCTGTCATTTCGGCCGGACAAAGAGCTGCGGCTCCCTCCGACCCTGCGACACTGGGGATTTCCTGGAAAACGCCGTGTCAAAATGATCTTGTGGGCGCCGAGGAAAATGCCGGCGGCGTCGCGGGGATACTCCTCCCGGTCGCCGCGGTGATCGTGAGTGTTTCGCCAGCTGGATATGTGGAGCTCGGGCTGCCGTCGAGGCGGCGGAGTTGGCGGTGTGACGGGCTTGGCAGTGCGATGTGGATCGCCTTGAGGCAGTGCGACGGGCGAATCGGCGTGGCTTCGGAAATGCTCGCCGAAATATGGCGGCTGGATCCGGTGGACGTGCGCTGCGCGATGAATTCCTGGGCCGCCGAACTCTGTGACGCCGGTTTCCTGAGGCTGGGGAAATAATATATTTTCCCAGTCCGGGTAAATAGCGGAACGCGGTCGGGGATGGTCGATTACCTGGGTTTTCGCGTTCTCGGACTACCACTTATATGCAACCAAACGCAGGCAAAGCGACGGAAGTTTGGTTGCGAAACCACATCGGGCTGACTAGGGTGAGCTGACCGGCCGGGTAGGTACTCCTGGCGCGAACGGTCGCCCGGTTCGTTGTGGCGCAAGGAAGGGAGTCGGAGTCGCGGCGGCCCGGCGTCGGAGGCATGAACCGTACTGCGATAACTGTTTGTAATCAAGTTTTACGCTCCGAATATGGTCGGCGGTGTTTTTTTCTCGGGGTGCTCGCGGTATTCGATTGCCGCATTGCGGGTGCCGCCGCGATGGGTAATATCCGGAGGCGAGACCGGGAAAACGATTCACCGTCGTCGGGTCAGGAGGATCAGCGTGCCGGAGCGACTGCTGGGACGCTCGGCCGAGCTGGCCCGGTTGGCCGCGCGCGTCGGGGCCGCCAACGCGGGCTCCGCTCAGGTCGTCGTGCTGCGGGGAGTGCGGGGGAGCGGCAAGACGGCGCTGCTCCGTCACCTCGGCGACCGGGAAGCCGCCGTCCTGCGTGCCGCCCCGAGCGAGGCCGGCCAGGAGGTCGCCTTCGGTGTCGTCCGGAGCCTGCTCGAACTCGAAGACGACGAACTCGCGGACCGGCACGCAGCCACGTTCCTGCCCGCCGCCCGCCGCCGGGTGCTCGTCCTGCTGACCGAAGCGCCACTCGTGCTCTTGGTGGACAACGTGCAGTG
>Ga0193717_1001923_pt1 | contig 12354 bp, 9 predicted proteins | sample U2c2metaG_FD_145900 | JGI IMG/M metagenome (GOLD analysis project Ga0193717, IMG submission 145900) | Soil microbial communities from a riparian zone of the East river system, Colorado, United States - U2c2 | ecosystem: Environmental > Terrestrial > Soil > Riparian zone | place: USA: East River...
TAATCGGATAATTTATTCTACCCTTGTAATAACAGGAATGATGAAGAAATCACGAATACTATTAGTAGAAGATGAAATAGACCTGGGAAATGTGGTCCGACAATACCTGGAGATCTCAGATTTTGAAGTAGAATGGGTCACCAATGGCCGCCTGGCTTTTGAACACCTGCGTTTGGCAAAACAGGATTACCAGATTGCCCTCATCGATGTTGCCATGCCCGAAATGGATGGCTTTCAACTGGCCGACAAGATCGTTCAACTGGGTCTTCGGCTCCCCTTTCTTTTTCTTACCGCCCGCAACGAAAGAAGTGACAGGCTCCATGGTCTCAAGCTTGGCGCGGATGACTACATCAGCAAGCCCTTCGATGTCGACGAGCTGGTCCTGCGGATAAGGAATATCATAAAAAGGAATGCCGGCCCGCAGCCCGCTCCGGCTTCGCCCGTCATCCACCGGCAAGATGTCCTCTTTTCGAAGGACTCGCTTAAGCTTTCTATCAGCGGCAAAAAAGACATCCTCCTCACCCCGCGCGAAGCAGAATTATTAGACTACCTCTTCCGCAACGAGAATCGTATTCTCAAACGGGAAGAGATCCTAAGCCAGCTATGGGGCGAGAACGACTACTTCCTCGGCCGGAGTCTGGACGTCTTTATCTCCCGCCTTCGCAAACACCTCAGCGCCTCCGCCTTTATTAGTATCGACAATGTTTATGGGGTAGGTTTTGTCTTTAATGTACGCCAGTAGCAAGGTCCCGCCCCAGTTCTTCCATTTTCTCCAGCCGTCTTATCCGGTTATAAATTATCGGGTGAGTGCTTTTGAATACTATAAAATAAGGGTTTACGTATTGTTCTCCCTTGTTTGTAATCTTTTCCAACGTATCCCGCAGGCCTTTCCCATATCCTAATTTTTGCGCAAAAGCATCCTGCCGGTACTCCGTCAGCCGCATCAGCAGCAGAGAGAAAAAATGGAATATCCGGTTCAGCAGCACGAACAAAATTACAAATAAAACGATGGCGATAATTGCTTGCAATAAATGCAAAAAATAAAGGACCACACCAAATACTAATATCCCGGCAAGCCCAAATGACAGGCTCAAACCTATTGCAGACACTATCATGCGAAAAACATACCCCATCATCCTGGGCAGCCTACCTGCTTCAACATAGGCGGCGATAACTATCGTGTCCAAGCTCACCAAATGTCCCAGCTCATGCGCCAATGTCCCCTTCAACTCCTCCTCCGTCAGATCTGCAAGCATCTTTTTTGAAACAACTATTGTGCGGGTCCCGACTGCAAAAGCATTCCATTCTTTAGACTCGTCGATCCTTAATTTTACCGTTTTTTTTAAACCTGCCCGTTCCGCCACTTCGCGAAAAGCAGGCTCCAGCTTTTCTGCTTCAGCGACCATCGGCTTACGGAGACGAAAACCGAAGAAAAAGTACACCCCCGTGAAAAAATAGGCAGAGCAAAAGCAAAAGACCACCCAGCCTGTCATGATCAGCCAGCCGGCGGTATCGGAAATTCTTACCCCAGACAATACCAGCACGAGCAGAAAGCATGAAATAGTCACTATCACATAAAGCAACACAAGCCCCGCACTAAAATACTTACTCATAAAATGTTTTTTAGGTATTAGCAAAATTTAGCCCTTCCCCGGATTTTGGACATTCTGTGCCTTCGTATCTTTAGCCCATGAAACCGAGCCTTACAGACTTTTATGCACAGCTAAAATATTTCGTCTCTTTTTTTGCCGCCTGGCTAATATTTACCGCCGCTTCCGGCCAGCGCCGGTCCGTCCCCCGTAACTCTGGCCTCCTCTCCTATGTAGACCCCTACATCGGCACCGGCGGTCACGGCCATGTTTTTCTCGGTGCCAGCGTTCCCTTTGGCGCCGTACAGGTTGGCCCCAGCAACATCAACAAGGGTTGGGACTGGTGTTCAGGTTACCATTACTCCGACAGCGTTGTCAAAGGTTTTGCTCAAAACCATCTCAACGGTACCGGTATTCCCGATCTCGGCGACATCCTGATCATGCCCTATACCGGTTCTGTAAGGACAGAGACAGGCACCCAGGCTAACCCGGCTGAGGGTTATTCCTCCCATTACTCGCACAAGCAGGAGGTCGCCCGGCCGAACTATTACTCCGTCTGGCTGAAGGATCACCACGTAAAAGTCGAGCTCACCGCAACCGAACGCGTAGCCTTTCATCGCTATACTTTTCCTGCCGATCGTGCCGGCCATATTATCATCGATCTTCTCCAGGGCAATTTCGATGTCGGCTGGCAACATCCCAAGGTTAGGGCCCACCTGCTGAAGCTCAATGACTCTACCCTCATCGGCTGGCGCAACTCCTCCCAGTGGGCAAAAGACCGGCGGATCTATTTTGCGATCCGCACGAACACGCCATTAAAAGATTTTACCCTGATCGATGGTGACAAGCCCGTTCCTCAACTCTCTCTCGAAGCCGATACGGTGAAGGGGCTAATATCATTCAAGCATAGAACTTCAAACGTCATGCTTAAGGTCGGTGTGTCCAATGTAAGCGGAGAGAACGCTCTTGCCAACATCACCTCCGAGATCCCCGGCTGGAATTTCGCCAGGATCGTCCGCCAGGGGAATGCAAAATGGGAAAAGGCGCTTCGGAAAATTCAGGTCACGGCTCCCGACCCGGTTGACCGTACCGTCTTTTACACAGCCTTCTATCATACTATGATCGCTCCCGCTCTTTACAACGACCATGACAGCAGCTATCGCGGCGCCGATGGCAAGGTCATTGAAAACGCCCCTTTTAACAACTACACCATCTTCTCCCTCTGGGATACCTATCGCACGCTTAATCCGTTGATGACCCTTGTCCATCCTGAACGTGTGAGCGATATGGTCAATACAATGCTCTCTATTTACGTCCAACAGGGCAAGCTACCCATCTGGCATCTGCAGGGGCGCGAAACGGATTGTATGGTTGGCTATAGCGCCGTACCCGTCATTGCCGACGCGTATCTGAAAGGCTTCGGTGGCTTCGACCCCAACCTTGTGCTGGAAGCGATGAAAGCTTCTTCCACACGCGACGACTATGGCATGAAATACCTGAAAGAAGAAGGATATATCCCTGCCGACAAGGAAAAGGAATCTGTTTCCAAAGCGCTGGAATACGCTATCGACGACTGGTGTATCTCCCGTGTAGCTGCCCGGCTTGGCAGAAAGGACGACGAACAGTATTATGCAAAACGCGCCAATTACTACACCCGATACTTCGATACCGTAACCAAATTTATGCGTCCTGTTCTGGCCGATGGCTCTTATCGTGCGCCCTTCGATCCCTTTCAGTCCATCCATGAATGGGGCGACTATACGGAAGGCAACGCCTGGCAGTACACCTGGCTTGTACCGCAGGACGTAGAGTCCCTGGTCCGCCTCATGGGTGGCGACAAAGCCTTTGTAACCAAGCTCGATAGCCTTTTTGTCGTCAACAAAAGCATGGGCAGCCAGGCCTCTCCCGATATCTCGGGTCTCATCGGCATGTATGCACAAGGCAACGAACCGAATCATCATATCCCTTACCTCTATGCTTTTGCCGGTTATCCCTGGAAAACGGCTGAGAAGATCAGGCGTATAACCAAGGAATTCTACACCGGCAAAAATGATGGCCTTTGCGGCAACGACGATGCGGGCCAGATGAGCGCCTGGTATGTGATGAGTGCCCTCGGGTTCTACCCGGTAAACCCTGCAAACGGGATATTTGTCTTTGGCACTCCTCTCGTCCCTGAGGCTCGCCTCGAAGTTGGCAACAACAAACAATTTACGATGGAAACCGTTAACGCCGGGCCTAAAAATATCTACATTCAGCGTGCCACCCTCAACGGCGTCCCGTATCGCAAATCCTATATCACTTTCCAGGAGATAAAAGCCGGCTCGACGCTGCGTTTCTACATGGGTGACAAGCCAAATCCGATCTTTGGTGCGGCCCCGGCTGACCGGCCCATGTCCAATCCGGCCTCCGCTCCTGCCACTCTCGGCGCCATGCCCGCACCGGGCATAGCTCCCCGCACCCCCGCTAAGTCGATCTCGATCCATATCAACCAGGTTGTCTTCCCTGCATCCGCTCCAAAAATTGCCGTTGTCAGCACTGAAACGCCACTCGACGGTACACCCTCTTTTGCTCTCGTCGACGAGGCAGGTCACACAATGTTCAACGGCATGCTAAGCCATCCCCAATCCCTTCCGGACTGGGAGCCGGGCAAACATTACTATCAGGCCGACTTCTCCGCCTTTCGTCAACCCGGTACTTACCGACTACGATTGAGGGCGGATGGAGTTTCCGAAAAATTCGAAATAGGCGGGCCCGACTGGGCCCGTCCGCTTATAGCGGCGATCCTACACTATTACAATAAACAGCGGGCCAACACTCCCGGCGAGCTTGCTGCAGACCGCCAATTGCGCTTATTCGGCAGTGACCGTCGCGTCGACCTGCATGGCGGCTGGTGTGACGCCTCCGGCGACGTCAGTAAATACTTCTCGCATCTGGCCTATGCTAACTTTATGTCCCCCCAGCAGATCCCTCTTGTCACCTGGTCGCTGATCAATACCGGCGAGACCCTGCACTCATCGCTGGAAAAATGGGGACTCTCGGATTCTCTTACCAGCGAAGCCCTCTGGGGCGCTGATTACATAATGCGCGATCTGTCGGCCGAAGGCTATTTTTATATGACCGTCTTTAGCTATTTCAAAAAAGACCCTGACGCCCGTCGTGTCGTAGGTCTCCGTGCCAACAGCGTCACCACCGACGAATATCAGTGCGCCTTTCGTGAAGGCGGTGGCATGGCCATCGCAGCCCTTGCCCGTATCTCCCGATGGAATAAGAATGGAGACTTTACGGCACAGCAATACCTGGATGCTGCTCGTAGGGCTTATGCCCATCTGGTGGTCAACAATAGAAAATATGATGATGATGGAAAAGAAAATATTATCGACGACTATTGTGCCCTGATGGCGGCAACCGAACTATGGATCGCATGTGACAGCGCCTACTACCGCGACCAGGCCCGTGCCCGCGCCGCCAAACTCATTCAGCGCCTCACTCCCTCCGGTTATTTTCTGGCCGATGATCATCGCCGTCCCTTCTGGCATGCGTCCGACGCCGGCCTGCCCGTCATCGCCCTTGGGCGTTACCTCGATAAAGAGAAGGATCCTGCCCAACGCAGCGCCGTACTCTCGGGTATTTATACCGCGCTAAACTACAACCTTCGTGTCACAGACGAAGTGTCCAATCCCTTCGGTTATGCCCGTCAATCATTCCTCTATCACGATTCAGTAAAAAATGGTTTCTTTATTCCTCATGAGAACGAAACCGGCTGGTGGTGGCAGGGCGAAAATGCACGCCTTGCGTCACTCGCAACGGCCGCACTCATTACCCGCGGCCTCTCCGGCTCCGGGGCCGCGTGGAACGCCCGACCTTCGACATCCGCTTCTTCCGAAGCCGCGTCGAACGTCCCCTGCTCCGATTCCCTCTCCCTCTTTGCCGCGCGCCAATTCTCCTGGATCCTTGGCTGCAACCCTTATTCTATGTGTTTTATGTACCAGTTCGGTAAAAATAACGTGCCTTATATGAGCTCCAATTATGGTCATGGCAGCGAACGCGGCGGCATCTCCAATGGCATCACAGGCAAAGAGGGCCATGGCGACGGCAGCGGCATCGACTTCCGCACCAGTGCCAATGGCAACGAATGGCGCTGGACGGAACAATGGCTTCCTCACGCAGCCTGGTTCCTTCAGACACTCACGGCTCTGGCCGATCAATAAGCCGGGATTCACCCGCGCCTACCCTGCATCCGCGCCTACCCTTGGCTCGCACGCATTCCAACTGCCGGCATTTATCAGTGCCCGCTCAATTCTTCTTCCTCTCTGCTTGCAGCACTTCCTGTTGATGCACACTTTCCTTGTGCACATCATTATACAAGGCCCGAACAAATTCCTCCGACAGCTGCTGACCTTTCCCCCGCATTATAGCGTTTTGCAACACTTCTTCAAACCGCGCCGACTGCACTACCCCGATCTGGTGGTTCATTTTGTAAGTGCCGATCGCCCGGGCCGCCTTCATCCGCGCTCCCAGCAAATCGATGATCTGCTTATCCAGCGTATCTATTTGTCCCCGGTAATAAGTAAGTGTGTCTCTTCGTGTCGCGTCCTGGGCTTTGGCCTTTCCCAGGAACAAGCTGCATAGGATACCCATGGAAAATAAAATTTTCTTACACATAAACGAATATTTGGCCAAAGCTACCAGAATGTCCAATTAAAGTCCTCCCCAAATCCGGTTACCTGCAAGCCTGCTTTTTATACAGTGTTGACCCAGGTCTCCCAAATCGAACCCTCATTCCCTGTTTGGGAAAGGAATGGCCTTATAAATGCCTTGATAAGCAATATCTTATGCCATGGCATATCCCTTGCCTATTATTGGCAAATGTACCAACATGAAAAAATTAATCCATATCCTAGCCGACGAAGAAAACTACACCCCAGCAGGCCTTTTGATGTCCTTCCTTTTGGGAGTGCTTACTTCATTGCTTTTTTTTGCGATATGTTTGTAGTCGTTGCGCCGCTGCAGAACTTCGGCAAGCTTCGTCCCTCGCTAGAGCTTCGCCGGAGCGTCGTCCCTCGCTCCTTCTCGCTCGTACCCTTCGCTCGGCTCGGGTACGTTCGTTCCCTTCGCTTCGCTCGGGAATCCTTTGCATAGCCTAACCGGGGCTCCAAGTCTGCTCCGCTAACGCTTCGCGACCTTCACCACGCTCGGTCCGGCGGCCTTCACTACGCTCGGCCTGGCCGCTTCCGCATCGAGAAGCACTTCGCAATCAGGGTGAAGCTGAACTACTGAAGCCGGGATATCGATTGTCACCGGTCCGAGTATGGCCTTCTCAATGATCTCCGCCTTGTGAGCACCCTTAGCCACCAACACTATCTTACGCGTCTGCATACTATTCCTGATTCCTCGGGTCAATCCTCCCAATACAACATCGTCCGGTACCTGTGTCTCCCTCCGTACACGTGCTTCGAAGTCCGGATCCATCGGCGAGACCCAGGTGTCACTTTCGAAAGGCGTTCCCGGCTGGTTGATGCCGATATGGCCGTTCATACCAATCCCCAACATCTGAAGATCGGCACCGCCACGTTCTGCCAGACGCCGCTCGAATAATGCCGCCTCAGCCACGAAGTCATCTGACAATGTAGGCGGCATAATAAAATTCTCCTGCGGCACGCCCAACGGTCCCACCAGCTGTGTATAGATCATCGTATAGCAGCTGCCTGCGTACGAGCGGGGCAGATTTGTCAGCTCATCCACATTGAAAAAGGTCACCCGCGATACATCAAAAGGATATCGTGCATGGATCTCCGATACTACCCGGTGCATCCCAATCGTCGTTTGTCCGGTCGACAGCCCGATCACCGCGGCCGGATTTGCCAGCAGCTGACTGATGATGCGCCAGGCCGCAACCCGATCGAATTCCTGTTCGTCTTTTGTAATTGTTATTTTCATAATAGTTTTAATGTTTTACTACCTGCGCTGCGGGGCGGCGGGACAGCCTTACCAGGCTGTCTGTTTAAAAAACGTATTCAGCGCCTCCGCCGCGACCTCCTCATCAATCCCTTCCACCAGCACGGTCACCACTTCTCCGCCCTTCACGCCCATCGACAGAATATTCAACAAGCTATTCATCTTCACTTCCTTTATCCCCTTCTTTAACAAAATATCTGACTGGAACTGCCGCGCCAGCTTTATGAGTGCTGTTGCCGGTCGTGCATGCATCCCTTCCGGCGCTAAAATGGTAAAGTCTCTTGTGATCATAATTGAAAGTTTTTTCTCGCGGCAGTCTCGCTGCTTCGGATCAGAATATTCTTTATCGCCGGTATGGCCGGGGCGCTCATCGAAAACTCCCTCAGTCCCATCCCTAACAATAATGACGTCGCCTGCGGATCACCCGCCAGCTCTCCGCACATCCCAACAGGGATGCCCTGCAAATGCCCTTGCTCTATCACATAGCGGATCAGCCGTAGCACCGCCGGATGATAGGGATCGTACAAATCTTTTATTTGCTTATTCATCCTGTCCGCAGCTAATACATACTGACAAAGATCATTGGTGCCAATGCTGAAGAAATCTGCTTCTTTTGCCAGCAGATCGGCTATCACGGCCGCCGAAGGAACCTCGATCATGATCCCCATCTTTATGGCGCTGTCAAAAGGGATCCCGGATCGCAAAAGCTCCCCCTTTGCTTCTTCCAGAATAGCCCTGGCCTGCCGCACTTCCTGCACACCGCTGATCATCGGGAGCATTATCCGGCATTTTCCGAAAACACTTGCCCGCAGGATCGCTCTTAATTGCGTCAAAAAAATGTCTTTTCGGTCAAGACATATGCGTATTGCCCGATATCCTAAAAAGGGGTTGTCTTCTTCCGGTAATTCAAGATAGGGCAGGGGCTTATCTCCGCCAATGTCCAGTGTCCTGATCGTCACCATCCTGTTGCCTGCCCGGAGTAATATCGTCGTATAGTATCTTACCTGCTCATCTTCCGTCGGAAAAGAATCCCGCTCCATAAAAAGCAGCTCTGTACGTAACAACCCAACACCATCTGCCCCAAAAGCTAATGCTTGCTCCATATCCTCCGCGGTAGCAATATTCGCCAACAGTTCAATTCGTACTCCGTCTGTCGTCACGGCGGGCTGGTCTTTCAATGCCGCCAGCCGCCTCACCTCCTGTCTAAAGATCTCCCGTTTCTTCCTGTAGTCTTCTACAATCGCAGCGGTTGGATTGACCAGCACCAGTCCGTGGCTGCCATCCAGGACCACCAGATCGCCATCGAGTATGCCATCCAATTCCCCTCCGCATCCTACCACCGCCGGCAAGCCGCGCAAGCGCGCCACGATAGCCACATGCGAGGTCTTCCCACCGGACTGTGTCGCAAAACCATGGACCTTACTGCGATCCATTCCGATCGTTTCAGAAGGTGAAAGATCCTCCGCAATAATGATCAGGCCCTCATCGTCTTCAAAGCCGCTGCGAGATATGCCGCTCCCCGCTGTTGATCTGGCGTTGCTGATAAGTGCGTTGACTCTGTCAGAAAGATTCCTTACAATCCTGTTGCCCGCGTCCTGCACGTCCGCCGCCCTTGCCTTCAAGTACTCATCCTCCATTTGTTCGAACACCTGTACCGCCAGCCCGATCACCATGAGCACCGCGTCACGCGCCGTCATCTTATCACTGCTGATCCGCGCCAGCACGTCACTTTCCATCTGCGGGTCCTGCAACAATTCCAGCTGGACTTCCAGGATATCTCTTTCCTCTCCTACAACCTTTTTAAACAACTCATGTACTTCTTCAACGGACAACTTCACTGCCTCTCTGAATCGCCCGATCTCCCGTAGTATTGCCGTCTCATCTGACAAGACCACTCCGCTTGCTACCTCCTTACGTTGGCGCAACACATAGGCCTTGCCTATCGAAATACCCGGCGAAACTCCAATACCCTGCATAACAAATAATTTAAGCCAGCCAATGCAAAAGACTGCCTATAAAGCCCAAACCCAACAACCCAAGCAACAAATATGTCGTCTTCACGCCCTTCTTCACGAAATAATAAACGAGAAATGTCAGTCCCAGCGGCACCATCGCAGGAACTATCTGATCCAATATTCCCTGTAGCCCGGCGCCTTCCCCAAACGATATGGGAGTATGTATGTTCATCAGTGTGGCCGGCATTGCGCCCACCACCATCAATCCAAGAATGGCCGCTCCCTGCGTGAGCCGGTCCATGACATTCGATCGTGACAACTTTTGAAGGAATTTAGTACCGGTTTTATATCCGATAAAGGTCAGCTGATACCGTAACAATAAATGCGGAACATTAAACAACAGGATGAACAATACCACTCCCGAAACATTCCCTTTCAGGGCCAGTGAAGTTCCGACCCCCGCCGCAATCACCTTCAAGGTTCCCCAAAACAACGAATCGAAGACTCCCGCCAGCGGTCCCATCAACCCCAGCTTAACTGAATTGATCGAGTCTGGATTGAAATCCGCATCCCGGCTATTCTGCTCTTCCATGGCTGTCGTCAAACCCAGTATCAGGGTACATCCATAAGTGCTCGTATTAAACAGTTGCAGATGCCGCTGCAACGCCGCCGCCATCGACTCTTTTGTTTTATAGAATTTCTTCAGGACCGGCATCATTGCAAAAGCAAAACCCGTATTCTGCCAGGTCTCAAAATTAAAATTCGCTTCCAGCAGCATCGATCGGAAAAAGATGCGCCGCAGGTCACTGTTCGTCACCAGGCTCAGCGCCGGAGTGGCCGTAACTTCCTCAGTTCGCGGATGATCCGTTGCATCATTGGCGTCATCTTCCACTTCCTCGCTCCCCCTTTCTCCCACCTCAGTCCGTTTTGTCACCAACAGGGCAATGATCACTCCAAGAGCACCGATCGCGATTACCGGCAGTTTCACAAACGCTGCCAGCAAAAAGCCCAGAAAGAAATAAGGCGCAACGGCTTTACGCAGCAGCAGGTTCATCAGCAGGGCAAAACCCAGGGCAGGCAGCAAATTCCCTGCTACCTGTAATCCCGTGTTCACCCAGGCGGGTATAAGATCCAGGAAGGTCTTCATCGCCCCTGCTCCGAGTCGCAGCGAAAGAAATCCCACCAGCGCCATCAGCACCGGCTTCAAAAAACCGGACACAACATGCAAAGTCGACACCTTATGATAATCTCCTTCGCTTGCATAACGCTGAAACGGCTTATTAAAGCCGCTTCGGAATACAAACAGGGCGCTGAGCAGCATCTCTGCGAGGATCGAAATAGGAATGGCAAGTGCCAGGGCTATCGCCGCCCCTTTCCCCGAAAGAATGGCAAATGCTGTCCCCAGCACTCCACCCGTCACTACGTCCGGCGGTATCGCCGCCCCGACCTTGATATTACCCATGAAGATCAGCTCCAGCGAAGCGCCGATGACCACACCCTGGTGCAGATCACCCAGCACCCATCCAACCAATGGACCCAGCACCAAGGGCCGGCTGAGCAACGTTGTGCCAAGGAGGTCCTCCGAGTGACCGAAAAAAATGATCGCTGTTATTAAAAGGTAGGCTATCATGAAAGCAGGCTTTCTATTCCTATTTTTTTATCCGTAGGCACCTGCCTTACCTCCAACTCAATACCCTTTTCCAGCAATTCCCGGATAAGCGTCAGGTCGTTGTCCGTCAGGGCAATGGCTTTAGAGACCGGTCTTGCTCCCTGTTTCGCCCGTATCCCACCAAAGTTGATGGACCCGATCCCCGCAACCCCGGAAACCAGCGCATGTGCATCCTTCACTGAATCTACCAGCACAAGGGTCGACAGTGATGCATTCCTGGCATCATTGAGAAAAGGGATGGTCTCCCGGATGGTTTTGATGACTAGTTTTGCCCCTGCCGGTTTTGCCAGTCCAAGGGTCATTTTAAGGAATTCGTCGGTTGCGGCCCGGTCGTTTGCCACAACAATACAATTGATATTCAGCGCAGGTGTCCAGGTAAAGGCTACCTGTCCATGGATCAGCCGGTCGTCTATCCGGATCAGTTTAAGCATCGTTATCGGGTTGAGTAAGTAAAGGATTCACGTAGACCATCTGCTCTTTTGCCCTGCCAACCGCTTCCCCCAGGATCTCCTCCACCGGCAGCCCGGGGTCGGACAACACTACTTCGATCACGAGCGGCAGATTAAAGCCCGCCACTATATGTACCGCTCTGCCATTGGCCGCCCTTACCGCCTGGTTGGTGACGCTTCCTCCTAACAGGTCCGAAAAGACCACCCACTCCACTTCCTCCTCAGCAAACAGCCGGGAAAGTTCCTCTTCGATGGGTTTGTTTTCCTCTACATATGCCTCAAGCACATACACCCCATCCACGGCACCCGCGATCATCTCCAAAGAGGATTTTATCCCCCGGGCCAGACCGCCATGGCTGACAATCAGGAATTTTCGTGTTTTGGTCATAACCTGCAATTATCCATTAAAGCAATTTGATATTCTATTTTTCTTCCACTACATTACCACTACTGACCCTCAAAACTCTGCCTTTTTAGGTTTGTTGATCCCCCCTTATCCGATATTTGCCATCATACCATAATAATATACAAACAAGTGAGAAAAACCAATTGCCTGGCCATAACTCTCGTTCTTTTTATCCGGCTTGCTGCCCTGGGCCGGAACCTGCCGCCCCCATCATCAAACCACCATGCTCCTCATGGCTCTGTCCCATCGACTTCTGTTTTTACATCCAGACCCGATGACCCCACCGCCACCTATTTCCTTGCAGGCAAGTTTCCCACGACGACGAATTTAA
>Ga0193717_1001924_pt1 | contig 12353 bp, 8 predicted proteins | sample U2c2metaG_FD_145900 | JGI IMG/M metagenome (GOLD analysis project Ga0193717, IMG submission 145900) | Soil microbial communities from a riparian zone of the East river system, Colorado, United States - U2c2 | ecosystem: Environmental > Terrestrial > Soil > Riparian zone | place: USA: East River...
CGATACGTGACCGACATGCGGCGGCTGTCGTAGGACAGCGGATGCACGGTCGAGATGTCCGTGGTGCCGGCGATGCCCTGGTACGCCATGCCGGCGTCAGGTGTCTTGTAAATCTTGACCTGCGTGACGAGCTCGGACGGGTACTGGTCGAACTCGACCGTGCGGTTGTCGTTGGTCGTCGCCTGCTCGCGGCCGTTGAAGGTCGTGACCGTGAAATCGGGGCCGAGGCCGCGGATCGACAGCGTCTGGGCGCGGCCGTTGGTGCGCTGGGCGGCGATGCCGGGCAGTCGCGCGATGGATTCGGCGATGGAGGAATCCGGGAGTTTGCCGATGTCCTCGGCCGACACCACCTCGACGATGGAGCTGTCGAGCTTCTTGGCGGCGATCGAGTCCTGGATACTCTTGCGAAGGCCGGTGACGACAATTTCCCCGATGTCATCGGGGGCTTCGGTGCCTGCCGATTGATCCTGGGCAAGCGCCGTGCCTGTACCCGCCATGAGGAAGATGGCGCAACCCGCCGCTACTTTGACCTCATTGTGCGAACGACGCTGGGCAGGCTTCGTGCTAATGCCCTTCTTGTTTGATGTCTTCATTCGTCCCCTCTCCTAACTATTGTTGATGCATCGCGAGCGATCAGGCGCGCGATAACCCAAACTTCAGTGAGAACCCCTGAGCGCAAGGATGTTGCCAGCGGCACACACTTGGCAATCGAATGCATACGTATTCACGGAGACCCACGCTGGAAAACCCTGAATTCCCATGGTCCGAGGAACACCGCCGGGAGCTTGGCCGCACGTCGGGCATCCTGTGGCGTCGACGATACCGGGGTGGCGCCAGGCAGGACCGGTGTGATTTCCCGGTACTCGCCGGCCGGCATCGCGACGACGCCGGCGTACGCCTGCGACGATAGATTGACGGCGACTACGAGCGACTCGCCGGCGCCGGCACGTTCGTAGCTCAGCACACGCTGTTCGTCGCCGTTGCCCAGCCAGCGCACCGTTCCCCGCGTGAAGGCCGGGTGCGTGCGGCGCAGCGTCGCCAGCGCGCGGTAGTAAGGCGTCACTTGCGGGCGCCGTTCGGCCATCTCCCAGGCGATGGGGGCGCGCTCGAAGAGACCGGGCGCGGCCGACTCGGTGCCGTCACCCACTTCCATGCCGTTGTAGAGCAACGGCGCGCCGTCCAGCGTGAACATCACCGCGGAAGCTGCGAGCGCGGCCGGCAAGCCAGCCTGCCCCGTGGTGCGCAGCTGATCGTGGTTGTCCGAGAATCGCAGGCGCAAGGCGCCGCGCGGATATTTCGCCTGGGCGCGCTCCCACACCTCGCGTACGAACGACGCGGGTTGGCGCCCCGCCAGCGCGTCGCTCATCGCGTGATAGAAGTCCCAGGCGTAGTCGATGTCGAAGGCCTTGTTGAGCAACGCCGGATCATCGGACTCGCCGAGAAACGCGAGCCCGGGGCGCACACGGTCGAGCTCCGGCCGCACGGATTCCCAGAAGTCGGTCGGCACGCCGCTCGCGTAGTCCAAACGGAAACCGTCGAGACCGTAGTCGCGCAGCCAGCGCACGAGCATTCCACTCATGTATTGGCGCAATGCCGGTTTGGAGTAGTCGAGATCAGCGACGTCGACCCAGTCCGGATTCGGCGGCACGATGCGCCCGCCCGCGTCGTGCGTGTACCAGTCCGGGTGTTTGCCGATCAGCACCGAATCCCACGCGGTATGGTTGGCAACGATGTCGATGAACACCTTCATGCCACGCTGGTGTGCAGCCGCGACGAGTCGCTTCAGGTCGTCGCCGCTACAGCATTCAGGCAGAGCACGGTGACGCCGAGATCTTTCAGGCGGTCGAGCTGGGTGATGACACCCTTGAAGTTTCCCTCCGGCGAAAAGGCGCGCGGAAATACTTCGTAAACCACTGCATCACGGAGCCAGTTGGGGCTTTGGCGCGCAGCCGTTCGGTTGTCGACGGCATCGGCGGCGCGTGAAAGCGGAGCCGCGGCAAATGCCGCCAGCGCCAGAAGGACCAGCGACGCGCAAGAAAGCGCGCGTGCCCGATCGAGGTTCAATCGCATCCGGCCTCCCTCCCTTTGAATGCGTATGCGATAAAAGAAAGCCTCACCGGCCGAGGGGGGCAGCCGGCAAGGCCTAATGAACATTAAGTATCACAGACGTTAGATTATCGAGAGCACGTCATGTTAGGAGCCACGCGCAGGCGCCGACAACGGCCTGCATACGTATTCAGGCTGAATACGACGGAATACGGCTGAATACGTATGCAGTCACGAGACCGCATCGCAGTCTGGGTTAAGCTCCCGCACCGCGCGCATGAACACAGCAGCCCAACGTCTGACCCCGCCCGCCGTGGCGCCGGCCAATCCCTGGTGGCGCGGCGCGACTATCTACCAGATCTACCCGCGCAGCTTTCTCGACACCAACGGCGATGGCATCGGCGACCTGCCCGGCATCATTCAACGCCTCGATTACGTGGCGTCGCTCGGTGTCGAGGCCATCTGGGTTTCACCGTTCTTCAAGTCGCCCATGGCGGATTTCGGCTACGACATCGCCGACTACTGCGCGGTCGATCCCATCTTCGGCACGATCGAGGATTTCGATCGCCTGATCGCGAAGGCGCATGGACTCAAACTCAAGGTCATCATCGACCAGGTGTTGAGCCACACATCCGATCATCATGCCTGGTTCGAGGAGAGCCGGCAGAGCCGCGCCAATCCAAAATCCGACTGGTACGTCTGGGCGGATGCGCGCGAAGACGGCACGCCGCCTAACAACTGGCTGTCGATTTTCGGTGGCGTCGCCTGGACCTGGGAACCGCGCCGCGGGCAGTACTACCTGCACAATTTCCTCAGTGAACAGCCGGACCTCAACTTTCACAATCCGGACGTTCGCGAGGCGGCGCTCGACAACATGCGCTTCTGGCTCGATCGCGGCGTCGATGGTCTGCGACTCGACGCCATCAACTTCTGCTTCCATGACGCGGCGCTTCGCGACAATCCGCCGCGGCCGAAACATCTGCGCAAGGCGAGCGGGGTCGCTGCCGATAATCCCTATGGATTCCAGTGGCACCGCTTCAACAACACGCAGCCGGAAATGCTGCCGTACCTCGAAGAAGTCCGCCGGATGCTCGATGAATATCCCGACGTGGTCGCGCTGGGTGAAATCTCTTCGGACGATTCCACGGCGACCGTGGCCGAGTACACGCAGCCCGGGCGGCTGCACATGGCCTACAGCTTCGAGCTGCTGAGCAACGACAGCTCACCGGCGCACATTCGCACCACGGTGGAAACACTCAGGCAGCGTGCCCCGAAGAGCTGGCCCTGCTGGACGATCTCCAACCACGATGTCGAACGCGTGGTCAGCCGCTGGGGCCGGAGCGTGTCAGCGCCGCACATGGCGACCCAACTGTCGTGCCTCGTGGCCTGCCTGCGCGGTTCGGTGTGCGTGTTCCAGGGCGAGGAACTCGGACTCGCGGAAGCGGAAGTGCCTTTCGAAGCACTGCGCGATCCGTACGGCATCGCCTTCTGGCCCACGTTCAAGGGGCGCGACGGATGCCGTACGCCCATGCCCTGGGACGCCAGCGAACGCGCGGGCTTTTCGAGCGCGGCGCCGTGGCTGCCCGTGCCGCACCAGCACCTGCAGCTGTCGGTCGATGCGCAGGAGCGCGACACCTCATCGGCACTGCACGGTTTCCGGCGGCTGCTCGACTGGCGCAGGACTCAGCCGCTGCTGATCCATGGAGATATCGAATTTCTGGCCGCCACCGAGTCGGTGCTGGCATTTCGCCGCTTCGATTCGCAGGGTTCAATGCTGGCGGCGTTCAACTTGTCGGGGGAACCGGCCAGCGTCGCCTTGCCCGGCATCACGGTGCTTCACGCCATCGGCGGCCATGGCCTTCCCGAGGGCAGTTTTGCTAACGGTACCTTGCACCTGCCCGGCCACGGCGTGGCTTTTTTCGCACTCGCAGCGCCTTGATTTTGCTGACCCCGTTTTACATCTCGCCCGTGCAGTAGCTTTTCCCCGATGGGCCCGTGCATGATCGCGCCACTCGAGGGGGCGGCGCCCAAAAAAGCGCTGCGATCAATGCACGAAAAGCCGACATCTTTCGACATCGCGTTTCTCGCGGGGGTTTCACAGCCCACCGTGTCTCGCGCGCTGCGCGGCAGCCCGGTGGTCAGCCTCGAGACGCGCAAGCGTATCGAGGAGATCGCCCGCCAGCTCAACTACCGCGTCGACAAGAACGCCTCCAACCTGCGCTCACAGCATTCGAACACGCTGGCGCTGCTGTTGTTCGAAGACCCGACTCCCGACGACTCGCAGATCAATCCGTTCTTCCTGTCGATGCTGGGCTCGCTGACGCGTGCCTCGGCGCGCAAGGGTTACGACCTGCTCATCTCGTTCCAGCAACTCTCCAGCGACTTTTGCCAGGACTACGAAGACAGCCGCAAGGCGGACGGCATCATCTTGTTGGGCTACGGCGACTACGAGGAATATCGTCCGCGTCTCGACAGGCTGGTCGAACAGGGCACGCATTTCGTACGCTGGGGACCAGTGCTCACCGACGAGCCCGGCGTGTCCATCGGCTCGGACAATGCGCAGGGCGGCTTCGACGTCACGCACCACCTGCTCGCGCAGGGCCGCCGCAAGGTCGCATTCCTCGGCACCGCAACCAGTCACTATCCGGAATTCTTCGACCGCTACCGCGGCTATGAGCGCGCGCTGATGGAAGCGCGCGTGCCCACGTCGTCCGCGCTACAGGTGGATGCCATCACGACCGAAGAGTCCGGCTTTCAGGCAACCAACGAGCTGCGCGCACGCGGCGTCGAATTCGATGCCATCGTTGCCGCCAGCGATCTCATTGCCATCGGCGCGCTGCGTGCGCTGCAGGAATCCGCCATCGATGTACCGCGCCAGGTGGCCGTGGTGGGTTTCGACGACATCCCGGCGGCGAGCGTGACGAATCCGCCGCTGACCACCGTCATGCAGGACACCCGCCGCGCCGGCGACCTGCTGGTCGAAACCTTGCTGCGCCAGATCGCCGGAGAACCAACCGCCAACAGCGTGATTCCCACCCGCCTCGTGGTGCGCAAGTCCGGCTAGTTTTCCCCGCGGCGGCCTCGCCGCCATACGCCCACGATCATCGCCAGGAAGCCCGCCACGCATAGCCATCCGAGCGAATCGCCGATGCGCGTGTAGATAGTCGAAACGCGCGGCCCCACCCTCACCTGGGCGAACAGCGACGTACCGGGATACGCCGAACTTTCCGCCACCGCCAGCATGCGGCCGTATGGATCGGACACCGACAGCAGGCCATCGCGCGACGACCGCACGACCGCATATCCATTCTCCACGCCACGCAGCTTCGTCATGTTCGCGGCCATCCACGCGTCGTCGTGGAAATCCCACGCCGGCACCAGCATGACGGCGGCATCGCGCGCGCCGAATCCCCGGCCGAGGCTGGCGAAGTGCATGTCCTTGCAGATGGCGACGCCGTAGTTCACGCCGTCGATGGAGTTCACCGGATACTCGCTGCCGGAGACGAACTCGCGTTCCGGCGGCGCCATGAAATGTTTGAGATAGTTGGTGGCGAGGCGACCGTCGGGCGCGAACCACCAGGCTTCGTTGCGCCGCTCCTTGCCGTTGTCCACGCCCAATCCCGCCACCAGCCACACGCGGTTGGCCGCGGCCAGCTTCGCGAAGTGCGCCTTGCGTATCTCCGCATCCGCCGCCGGCATGACGACGATTTTTTCCGGCAGCAGGATGATGCTGGCGCCGCCGGCGGCAAGCGCGGTCACCTGTGCGTCGTACTGCCGCCAAACCGCGCGCGCCTTGTCGCTATCGGGCCCGTGAAGAAAATCGTCGATCGAGACGATACCGAATATCGTGGACTTGCCCGTCTCCGGGGCTTGGAGGCGCCACCATCCAAAACATGCCGTGGCGACGAACACCGCGACTGCGACCGAATACGCCGGCAGCGCGGCGCGCATGCGCAGCCCACGATGCACGGCCAGCGCCAGCGCGGAGTTCACCAGCATCAGTACGAACAGCACGCCGCCCACGCCGAACACCGAGGCGAGCTGCGCAACGGGCAGAACATCGGCCTGCGTATAAGCCAGGCTGCCCCAGTTGCCGTCGGGGGTGAAATGCGCAAGCAGCGTATCGACCGCCACCCAGATCACCGGATACGCGAGCATCGTCCAGCCTGAGTCGAAGGCTTTCACCACGTGCCGCGTCGTGCCCACCACGAACACCCACAGCAAAATCTGCAGCGACATGACGATGATCACCGGCACGAGCGGCATCACCTTGAGGAAGAACGGCACATTGGCCGTGACACCGATCAGCGCCGCGACCGCCACCAGGCCGTGTGCCGTCCAGCCTTCCGTCCGCAACGCGAGCGCCAGAAGCAGCCCCGGCACACACCACGCGAGCCACCACACCGGCTCCAGATTGACGACGAAGCGAAGGCCGATGCCAATGACGAGGGCCGCGCCCAAGCCGATCCACAGGTTTTTCTTCATGCGCCGAGAGTCTAACGAACTCTCAGGGCCAGCACTCCCGCCAACGCAAAACTCACGCCGCCCACCACGAGCACGTACACGGGTTGGCCGCCGAGCAGGTGCTTCAACGTCGTTCCCAATACTGTCGCGGCCACGAGCTGCGGAATCACAATGAAGAAATTGAAGATTCCCATGTACACGCCCATCTTGCGCGATGGCACGCTGCCAGCGAGCAACGCGTACGGCAACGAAAGGATAGACGCCCACGCGAAACCCACGCCGATCATCGATACCAGCAACCACTGTGGATCGCGAATCACCGCGAACGATGCCAGCCCCACTCCACCCAGCAGCAGATTGACGAGATGGCTCACGTTGATGCCGAAGCTGCGCACCATCCACGGGATCACCACCGCAGCGAGCGCCGCGAAGCCGTTGTAGGCGCCAAACAAAACGCCGACCCAGTTCGCGCCCTCGTTGTATGCCTGCCCCACCGTATCGGTGGCGCCGAAGTGCACGCGCGCCACGGCCGATGTCGTATAGATCCACATGGCAAACAAGGCCAACCATGAAAAGAACTGCACGGGTATGAGCTGATGCATGCGCCTGGGCATGTTGTCGACGTCGCGCATCAGCGTTGCGAACATGCTGCTTCCGCCGCTGCCGCCATTGATCAGCAGCGCCAGGCCCCAGGCCGCGAGCCCTCCCCCCAGTAGATAGAGCTGCTGATCGAGCGCGAAGCGCCACACCAGGTACGCGCCCAGCGAGCCGGCGGCGAACCACCCGAACCCGCGCATGTGCGCCCGCGCGGCGCTGCCCGGATCCACGCCCTCGGAGTCGGGCGTGGCATCGGCAAACCCGTGCAGCTCGCCGGGTGGATATTCGCGCGTCGAAAAGATCGTCCACAACATCGTGACCGCCAGCACGACGGCGCCAATGTCGAATGCATACCGCACCGTGTCGGGAATCGCGTCTTCACCACTTCCCGTGCCGATGTTGCTGACACCCGCCTGCGCGAATATCCAGGGCAGCATGCTCGCGACCACCGCGCCCACGCCGATAAAGAAGCTCTGCATGAGGTAGCCGGCTGGCCGCTGCTTCTCGGATAGCTGGTCGCCGACGAAGGCACGGAACGGCTCCATGGCGATGTTGATGCTGGCATCGAGGATCCACAGCAACCCCGCCGCCATCCACAACACCGGCGAGCGCGGCATGGCGATGAGCGCCAGCGACGCGAGGATGGCGCCGGCCAGGAAGTACGGCCGCCGCCGGCCCAGCCGGTTCCATGTGCGGTCCGAGTAATAGCCGACGATGGGCTGCACTAACAACCCGGTGAGCGGCGCCGCAATCCACAGGATTGGAATGTCGTCGATCTTGGCGCCCAGCGTCTGAAAGATGCGACTGACGTTCGCGTTCTGCAGCGCGAAACCGAACTGCAGTCCGAGAAAGCCGAAGCACATGTTCCAGATCTGCCAGAAGGACACTTGCGGCTTGTGTGAGGCCATTCTTATTCCACGTCGAATTCGGGTGGCGGCTTCTTGGGCTTCGGCTTGGGTGACGAGCGCGGCCCGCGGCTGCCGAGGTTGGTCGAGATGCGAATCGCCTGTCCGCCACCCGGCGCGAGCTTGAGCTGCAGCGTGTCGTAGCGCGACACCGGCCGCGTCTCGATCTCCAGCGACTGGCCATCACCTTCGAAGCCCGCGTTCTTGCCGTCGCGGTACATCGTGGCGTAGTACTTCTTGCCTTCGTCAAGGAAACTCAAGTGTGCTTGCAGCGTACGCGGCACTTCGTCGGTGATGGCTCCGAGATACCAGTCATCGCTGTTGCGATCCTTTCTAACAATCGTGGCGTAGTCGCCGACTTCGCCGTTGAGTACGCGCGTCTCGCTCCAGTCCACCGGCACATCCTTGATGAACTGAAACGGCTTCTGATGCTTTGCGTAGTTTTCCGGCAGGTCGGCCGCCATCTGGATGGGACTGTAGAGCACCACGTACAGCGCGAGCTGCCGGGCCACCGTCGATTGGATGCGCCTGCCGGCCGCGCCGGTGAGACTGAGCACGCCCGGGGTGTAGTCCATGGGCCCGCTGAGCATGCGCGTGAACACCAGGTTTACTTCGTGTTCGGGCGGATTGGGTGGATCGCCCCAGGCGTTGTATTCCATGCCGCGCGCGCCTTCGCGTGCCACCCAATTCGGATACGTGCGCCGCAAACCCGTGTCCTTGATGGGCTCATGCGCATTGATCGAGATGTGTCGTTTCGCCGCCTCCTCGACTACGCGCAGATGGTGGCGCGACTGCACCTGGCCGTCATGCCACTCAAAATGTATGCGCCCGTCCTCGCCCAGCGCCTGCACGCCGCCCGCGTCGGCCACATAGCCGGTCTTCACGGCATCTATCCCGAGCTTCGCGTACAGATCGAGCGCCGGGCCTAATTGCTTTTCGTACACCGCGATGTTGCCGGCAGTTTCGTGGTGGCCCACCAGGCGGACGCCCTTCTTCTTCGCATATGCCGCCAGCGCGACGATGTCGAAGTCCGGATACGCCTCGGTAAAACTGAAATCCTTGCCACTCGCAAACCAGTCGCCGTCCCAACCCTTGTTCCAGCCTTCCACCAGGACGCCGCGAAATCCGTTGGCTGCCGCGAAGTCGATGTAGCGCTTCGTTTCGGCGGTGGTCGCCCCATGTTTGGGTCCGGACGACCAGGTCTCCGTCCCCAGGTGCATGCCCCACCAGATGCCCACGTACTTGAACGGCTTGACCCAAGACACATCGCCGAGCTTGTTAGGCTCGTTGAGGCTGAGGATGAGATCCGACATGTACAGGCCGGGCGCGGAATCGGCGATCTGCAGCGTGCGCCACGGAGTGGCGAACGGCGCCTTTCGACTTACCTTGGGCCCGCTCGACGACGGCGACAACAGCGCCTTCAGGCGCTGCCCCGATACGCGCCGCAGCCACATGGCCGAATAGTCGACGAGCGCCGCTTCGTGAAACGCGATGTGCAAGCCGCTCGCCGTTCTGATGGTCAAAGGAGTGTGCGCCTGGCCCACCTCCGCGAGCGGCGTCTTGTTATAGAGATACTCGTAGCGATTCCATTCGCCGCCGGGTATCCACCACGCGGTCGCGGATTCCGCGACCGCGAACTCCGTAAGCTCGTCGACGATGTTGACCTGCGGCAGCGCCGCCTGCTCCGGGAATTCGTAGCGAAAACCCACGCCGTCGTCGAACACCCGAAACACCACGGTGACGGCGCGGCGCTGCCCGATCTTTTCACGAATGCTGACGCGCTGTTCCGTGCAGTGATTGCGGATGAATCGACGCTCGCCCCAGGGCTGCTCCCAGGTTTCGTCGATCGCCTTTTCCTCGACGCGTTCCAGCGCAAAATTCCGCTCGAGCTTGGGCGCGTCGGCAAGGATGAAACCCATGCGCGACCAATCGATGACCGTGTGGCCGCCGCGCAGGATGGAATATTCAGGGCGGCCTTCCCCATCCAGACGCATCGTGACGATTATCTTGCCGTCGGGTGAACGGGCGGTCGCGCCGGTAGCCGCGCTGTACACGACTTGGGCCTGCGCGGCATGCCCGATGAACAGCAGCAGCGCCGCCAACACGAGGCGAATCATCACTGGGCCGTTCCCTCGCACACCACATAGTCCAACGGCGGCACTTCGACCCGGAAGCTTCCCGGCGCGCTCGCCTTGGCGGCGCAAGCCCCGCGCAGCGTCTTGAACACCTTCGAGTTGGGCTCCACCTCGATCTGCGTCACCGCGGTCTCCATCGACGAGTTGAACGCCACCACGATTTCACGACCGTCGGCGCCGATGCGCGAGACGGCGAACAGCCCCGATGTCTTGCCAAACGCGCGAACGACCTGCCGACCGCGCCGCAGCGCCGTGTGCGCCTGGCGCAGTTTCCCGAGCCCCGCGATCTGTGCATACAACGGATGCTGGGGATTGAAATTTGCCACCGCCGTAGTGGTGCCTGTACCTAACAAGGCCTGGTCGTTATAGCTCGCGACGCGGCTCGCGAACAAGTCCTGGCGAGAATCCTGGTCGATGCCGTGGCCCACGAAGCCCTGTTCGTCGCCGTAGTACACGACCGGCACGCCACGCAACAGAAACAACATGGCATTCGACAACATCACGCGCTTCAGCACTTCGTCATCGGTCGCGGCCGGGCGCGCGGTGCGAACGATCCACGCAAAACGTCCGAAATCGTGATTGCCGGTGAAGGTGGGAAGCCGAAGCGCCGCCTGCACGCCGCCTTCGTACAACCCATCGTCCTGGTAAAGCCGCGCGAGCACTTCGGTGCCTTCTTTGCCCGCCACTACTTTCTCGACCGCTCGTGCGAACCCGAAGTCCAGCACCGAGGGCAATTTGTCGACGCGCGTGTGGCGTGCCAGCTGCGCGACATCCACGGTTTCGGCGGCGACTTCTCCGAAGATGTGGAAGTTGGGAATGCCGCGCGTACGCGCGCGATTCATCATCGCCGGCGCGAAGGATTGCCAGAATTCCGGATTCACATGGCGCGCGGTGTCGATGCGAAATCCGTCGATGGCGTAACGGTCGATCCACTCGCCGAAGATGTCGATGAAGCCCTGGACCACGCGCGGGTTTTCGGTCATAAGGTCGTCGAGGCCGAAGAAGTCACCGAACAGCGAGCTCTCGCCCCAGAAATCCGAATTCCCGCGGTTATGGTAGTAGATAGTCGAGTTCAGCCACGCCGGCACCTTCACGTTTGCCTCGGCCGGTGACACGAAGGGCGTGTACGCGAAGTCATCGCGCGTCAGCCGCGCGAAGTTGGCCGCGGTGCGCAGGCCATCGCCGGCGAACCCGGGGTTTATTGCCGCCCCCTGCACACCGCCCTTGCGCGAGTACGGGAACTCACCCTTCGAACGATAGGCACAGGCGCGCTGCGGACATTCGCGATACTGAATCACGTCCGCCGTGTGGTTGGTGATGATGTCGAGGTACACCTTCATGCCGCGCGCATGCGCCGCAGCGACGAAGGCGCGCATGTCGGCGTCGTTGCCGAAATGCGGATCCACGCTCGTGAAGTCGGTGATCCAGTAGCCGTGATATCCAGCGGACTCATGTCCGGGGCCACCCTGCACTGGCTTATTCTTATATACAGGCCCAAGCCAGATGGCCGTGGCGCCCAGTCCCTGGATGTAGTCGAGGCGCGCGATCAGGCCCTTGAGGTCACCGCCGTGATAGAAGCCCTTGTGTGTGGGGTCAAAACCGGTGGTTAGCCGCCCGCCTTCGAGACCGCCGTTGTCATTGGCGGTGTCCCCGTTCTCGAAGCGATCGGGAAGGACGAAGTAGACGATCTCGTCTTCGGGAGGGCGCACGCGGAAGTCCGGCGCAGCCCACGAAATGGAAGTGAAAAGACCGAGCGCCAGCCACGCGAGAATTCGTCGCATTGTTCCCCCACCCGTTCGAGTTGGCGAACTCTACTGCAATGCGGCGCCGGCGCCGCGATGCATACGTATGCGACTACTCAGACGAAGCGATTCACCAGGTTCTCGAGATATTCCTGTCGGCCCGACAGCGGCTTCGGATTGATGTTGGCCGCGACTGCCGCATCGGAGATGGATTCCAGCGACGCACCCTTGGCGTGAATCTTCTGGCCCGCCTCACCCGCCCACTTCGCGTAGCGCTGTTCGACGAATTTGTCGATGCCGCCGTTCTCGATGAGCGCGGCTGCCGACAACAGCGTGCGCGCCAGCAGATCGAGACCGCCCACGTGTCCGTAGAACATGTCGGCTGGGTCGATGCTCTGACGGCGCACCTTCGCGTCGAAGTTGAAGCCGCCGGTGGTAAAGCCGCCGGCCTTCAGGATGCGATA
>Ga0193717_1001925_pt1 | contig 12350 bp, 8 predicted proteins | sample U2c2metaG_FD_145900 | JGI IMG/M metagenome (GOLD analysis project Ga0193717, IMG submission 145900) | Soil microbial communities from a riparian zone of the East river system, Colorado, United States - U2c2 | ecosystem: Environmental > Terrestrial > Soil > Riparian zone | place: USA: East River...
TTTGTTCAAGCGGTGAAGCATCTCCTGATACTATTCGTGAGTATATTCTTAATCAGGGTTAGTCGCTTACATCCAATCCACGTAAAAACGATGGATGGGTTTTACGCTCCGTTTTATAAACAAGTGTGTAAATGACAATAAAATTTCATGCGCTCCGTGGTGCGATACGGAGCGCATTTGCTTTAGCTTTGCCTGCTTGCCAAAGTAGGTGCAAACTATTTATCCGTTACGGGATCTGGTGGGGTTGATTTTGACGGATCATATATGGCAACGCCAACCCTGGAATCAGCACATCCATAATACAGGAACCATTTCTTTTTAAAATAGACCATACCTTCTATAAAAACCGTCCCGTTTATGTATTGCCCGCTTTTTTCAAATGGTTCCATCGGTCTCAGGAAAGGTACATCTAAACGGTCCAATGGTTTTGAGGGATCTTTACGGTCAAACAAAGCTTGTCCGGCGCAATAGGAGTTGACGTTAAACCTTTTATCCCGGCCCTCGTCTGCTTTGTTTTTGCCATTATAAAATAAAATTATTCCTTTATTGGTCATTAACGCCGGCGGGCCGCATTCTGTAAGGTCGCTGTCAAAATAGCCTTTGCGTGGGGATATCAGTTCTTTTAACTCACCGTTCTTATTAATAACCGGGGCCCAATCAACAAGGTTCGATGATGTAGCACCGTAAACATGATGCTCGCCCCAATACAACCAGTATTTGCCGTTTATTTTAATAACCACTTGTTTGCCGTTTACAACTTGTGTCAGGATGGAGGCCGACTTGCTGGCTATGTTAAAAAACTTGCCACGATAAGCTGTTTCAAAGATCGGCCCGTGTTTTTTCCAGTGTATCAGGTCTTTGGATGTGGCAGCGCCAAGCCTGGGCACATCACGGTTCCATTCGGTATAGAACACCACATAGGTACCAGCCGGAGTAACAGCCACACGCGGGTCTTCACAGCCTCCTGGCCATTCATACTTTTTTGCAAGGCGTGAGGTACGGAAACCTATACCTGTTCCGTAAAGATCCTCGGCCCGGTATAAAACTACTATTTTATCATTTTTGAGCGCCGCCGCCGGGTTAAACGTATCATTTGCTTCCCAGGCAACCTGCTTTTTACTTACAGGATCAACAAACCTTGAACTGGTATCCGGCGAAATGATAGGATTTACATTAGCTGGGCGCGCAAACCCTCCAAATGCCCAGCCTGGCAGTGTATGGTTGTTGGTTTGTGCAAAGCATACCTGGGTTAGCAATACCAGTGCTAAGATCCTTGCAGATTTAAAAAAGTTTATCATGAACAGCTTATTAAACTTGGGCATATAATTCTTCAATTTTTTCGAGGGGCACTCCTTTGGTTTCAAATACATAACGGCTTACAAATAGTATCATGCTGATATTAATGACACCATAAACTCCAAAAGTAGCCACCGGGCCCAATTGCGAAAGCATTACAGGGAAGGTAAGCGAAACTATGGAATTGGCCACCCAGTTGCCAAACACCGCGATGGATGTTGCTGTACCACGTATCTTATTCGGAAATATTTCGGCAACGTATACCCAAAGCACTACCCCCCATGTACAGGCAAAGCCACCTATGTAAATGAATATGGTTAGCAGCACAAAATAGTTTTGCAGCAGGTTAAAATAAAATAAGGCGGCCAGTACAAACATACACAGCCCCATGACCAATGATCCTGAAAGCAATAGCTTTTTACGCCCCAGCCTGTCTATCAGCGGGAAAGCCAGCAGGGTAAATATCAGGTTAACCACACCGGTTAATATGGTTTGAAACAAAACACTGCCACCTACATGTATTTTTTCAAATATCAGGGGTGCATAGTAAAATACAATGTTGATACCGGTAAGCTGGGCTATGGAGGCAAACACCAGGCCTATGATAACAACTTTTCTGAATCGTGGAGTAAACACATCTTTTAAGGCTGGGGTGCTTTCTGATGCAATATCGTCGGTTACCATTTTAACCTGCTCCTGGCTTTCACGCTCTGAATAAATATTGCCGAATACCTTTTTTGCATCAATTATTTTATTTTTAGATACCAGCCACCTTGGGCTTTCCGGTACCAGCAGCAGCAGGATAAAAAATATAACAGAAGGTATTACCGCAGCTGCAAGCATATATCGCCAGTAATTATCGTTATTTAAAAACGCGTACGAAGCATTTACAATCAGGTAGTTGGATATAAAAGACAATAATATACCGCTTACAATAGCCAGCTGCTGCAACATACCCAGCCGCCCCCTGAAACTTGGAGGGGCCACCTCTGATATGTAAATGGGCGCCAGCGTTGATGCCATACCGATAGCTATCCCACCAATAAAACGGTAAACAACCAATTCAGTAAAGCTACCGGCAATACCGCTCCCTACTGCCGCAATAATGTATAGCAAAGAAGTTACGATCATTAGCTTTTTACGGCCGAACTTATCGGCCAAACCACCAGCAAATAAGGCGCCGGGGATACAGCCAATTGATGCGGCAGCTACTATCAGCCCTATTTCGGCATCGCTAAGTTGAAAAAAAGGTTTCAAATAATGCAGTGCCCCTGCTATTACAGCAGTATCAAAACCAAACAGTAACCCGCCCAAAGCGGCCACTATGGATATCAGTATAGTATAACTCTTCATGAAACAATTAGATTTATAGGTTTAATAAAATGAAGATAGGTAAAATAGCCCTACCTATCTTCATTCGTTGTGATTATAACGTACTTTCAATCGTATAGATCGACAGGACTTCGGCATCGGTTAATGCCCGGTTATAAAAACGGAGATCATCCATTGAACCATTAAAAAACGAGCCGCCATAATAGGCATAATCACTTGATTGATCTGTAGTGATCAGGCTTTTAGGGAGTTGCTGACCAATGGTCAGATTCACAGGCGTTGGAAGCGTTAAAGGGACACCCGTTACAGCGGCCGATTTAACCATAGCCCCGTTGATATAAAACTTCATGGTTCCGTTGGTGTAGGAAACACTCACCTGTGTCCATGTTTCCAAAGGTACGATGCCTGGGTTGTCATCTACATCATGATAGCCATTATCGGCATGAATGGTCAGGAATAGGAAATTATTGCTTTGCAGTTGAAATTTAAACCCGTTCCATCGGTTCAGCGACATGATATAATTATCCGAATAAGTATTATGCCTTTTGATCCACAAGCTTATGGTAAATTCCTTCGGATTTAACGACATGTCATAAGGAACTTCAATATAGGCACCGTTGTTAAAATCATAAGCCATATTAGCCCTGCCAAAACGGTCGGCAATTAATTTGGGCAAAGTATTACCATCTACAGGTGCATTGCCCGGACCAATAATACCTGACTTTAACATCCCATTGTGCTTATTGGCTGTAGCATCATCGGCACTACCATCAAACTTCCATTGCGCAACCAGGTTAGCTGCCGACACTTCCTGTATCTGCTTGGTTTTAAATGAAGCTACAATGCGGTTTAGATTGGCTTGCGCGTTATTAACCTGTTGCTGAGTAAATGTATTCCCGGTTTTTATACCTGCAGCCAGATCGATAGCTGTCTTCAGATCGGCTTTTGAGCCAACCGCGTACTGACCGGGTTTGTTCCCCTCTGCTGTTGAAGAATACAGCACTGTTGCCGAGTCAATTACCAAAGTAAGCTTTGCTTTATCGGCATTATAATTGGGTTTATCCTCCTTTTTACTGCAGGATTGAAGTATAGTGATCAGCGCTATTACGATAACGGCTGATGCAATTTTTTTCAGATTTCTCATTTTTATCACCTTTAAGTTTAACCGTTATTTACCTAATTTGAAATTGGTTTGTCTTTCACTAAGCGGTATCGGGAAAAACTGATTGCTGCTATAATTAAAGTTAGGCTGATCTTTAAGTGCATCGCTGGCATAAGCTGCCCCATAACGTATCACATCAAAGAAACGATGAAACTCCAGGGCCAATTCTGAGCGCCTTTCCTTACGTATTATGTCACGTAATTGGGCTTGGTCAGTAACCGTTACATCTGGCAACAAACCAGCCGGCACTACGCCGCCTGCATAATCGGGCAAGGTTTTGTCGTAAACGTAACTTTCCCTGGCCCTTTTACGAACCCGGTTAAGCGGTACCAAAGCACCTGCTCCATCGCCCTTTTCGTTTAAAGCTTCTGCTTCAATCAATAAGACCTCGGCAAACCTGATGGCCGGGTAATTTAAGTTACCATCGCCTTTGGTAGCTGTAGGTATCTCAGTTAAGGGCTGTATGTGTTTTTTACTTAAAAAACCGGTCGTGGTCCATGTAGGGTCAAAGCTGGTATCAAACCATGGGTGTCCTGCCCTGCCTACAGTATAGTCAAGCCTCGGATCAACAACGCCTCCGGTTGATTTTTCAAAATTATCAACCAAACTTTGCGTAGGATAAAAGAACCCGTACCCATTTTGCGAGCGCGGAGCAAACCATTGGTTTAGTGTATTCCCCTGAAAAGGGACTAAACCACTGGCATGTTGAACTGAAAATACCGACTCTGCATTGTTTTTTGTCGCAGCCCTGAAATTATCGGCAAAAATGGGTAATAAACTATAAACACCCAATGCATCAACCGCTTTAGCAGTGGTAGCAGCGAGGTCCCATTTCTTTTCAAAAAGATAGGTTTTGGCCAATAGAGCCATTGCTGCCCCTTTGGTTGCACGGCCAAGATCGGCGGCGGGCCAGCTTGCCGGTAGAGCTGCGGCAGCGGCCTGGCAATCTTTTTCAATCTGCGCGTAGATCTGTGCCTGGGGTAATGCCGGGCTTTGCAGCTCTTCGGGTGTTTCCACTTTCAGGTGCATAGGGATATCGCCATAGGCAACTGTCAAATTAAAATAGTAATAAGCCCTTAAAAACTGGGCCTGGCCTACTACTGATTTCTTTACAGCATCAGACACGGCTTTATTAGCATCAGATAGTCCGTCTATAACCACATTACATTTAAAAATCCCATCATAATACCTTTTCCAAACACCTTCAACGGCTGAGTTCGAGGGGATGATATTAAATTCATCAATACTTTGAAAATCGGCCTGATCACCTGGGTTACCGCCTTTTATAGCATCATCGGACGCTACATCGCCCAATACCCAAATGGCATTGCTGGAGGCATCAGTAAAAGTGAGTGGATTATATGCGGCATTTACGGCCAGTGTTGCATTTGCATCCGAAGTGAAAAAATCACCAGATTGATATTGCCCCAGTACCGGTTGCTCCAGGATCTTTTTACATCCTGTGATCATAAAAAACAGGATGGCGGTTGTATATATAATAATATTTTTTGCTTTCATCTCTTAATAAATTTAGATTAGAAATTCGCGTTAACACCAAAAGTGATCGTACGTGCCGAAGGATAAGTTCCCCAATCAATACCCACAGCCCGGTCACCGTCGCCTGCATTATTGCTATTGCTGTACATTTCGGGATCAAGACCAGTGTATTTGGTAAAGGTTAACAGGTTTTGCGCGCTGGCAAAGATCCTTACCGATGAAATATGGAGACTGCTGAGCGCATTTTTACCTAATTTATACCCTACCTGGATATTTTTAAGTCTTAAATACGAACCATTTTCCAGGAAACGGGTGGAGGGCATTTTGTTGTTTTGCGCCCCGTTCCATGACAAACGCGGAAACTCATTGGTTGAGCCTGGTCCTGTCCAGCTCTGTGTGGCTATCCTTTCGGTAATATTAAATGGACGGTAAAAGCCTTCAATATCGGTAAGTACCTGGTTATAGATCTTATTACCATATACCCCCTGGAAAAACAAGCCCAGATCAAAGTTTTTATATTGGATATTACCGGTAAAGCCATAAGTGAACTTCGGTATTGGGCTGCCCACAAAGGTGCGGTCCTTTTCATCAATAACACCATCATTGTTAACATCCTTATACATCACATCGCCTGGTTTTATGCCAGGCCCCTGGTATGCATGGGTAAACACCTGCTGCGCATCCTGGAAAATACCTTCCTTTTGCAACAGGTAAAATGAACCTATTGAATGCCCTTCTTCGGTAAGTGTTGCATAATAATTATTATCAATACGACCGCCAACAATTGGAACCCCACCAGCAAGCGATGTAACTTTATTAACTACTGTAGCAAAGTTGCCGCTTATATTATAGCTCCAGTCCTTCCCTATGGAATTGCGGTAACTCAGTTCAAGCTCAAGGCCGCTGTTACGCACTTTACCAGCATTTACCGCAGGGTTGCCACCATTACCGGCGCTGCTTGGTTCAGGCAGTTTCAGCAATACATTCGAGGTTTTTTTAACATAATAATCGGCTGTTAAGGTCAGCGCGTTCTGGAAAAAACCGAGGTCTAATCCCACATCTGCCTGCGTGCTTGATTCCCATTTTATACTGGGATTGCCTTTGGAGGTTATGCTATAACCCTGGTTGGAGGTGCCGCCAAAAGGATAGTAGAAACCACCGGTGATCAGCGAAGTATAAGGATAATTGCCAATGGATGAGTTACCTAACTGACCTAAACTTGCCCTTAATTTAAACAGGGATATAGGCGTAATACGTTTCATAAATTCTTCCTGATCAATACGCCAGCCTAATGAACCAGAGTAAAAACTTTCATAGCGGGAACCGGGCGACAATTGTGATGAACCATCCCTCCTGTAATTTACACTCGCCAGGTATTTATTATCATACTGATAGCCTATACGCCCGAACAGGGAGAACAAGCCAATATCAGACCGGTTGCCTCCATTTTGCTGTATTCCAATACCGCTATCAAGGTATTGGAAATTTGATGACTGATCAATATACTGGGTGCGCGAGGCCGACAAGGCCTGCACATCTGTTTTAATTAATTCTGTACCGGCTAAAAAATTCAGCACATGCTTATCCAATGTCAAATCATAGGTAGCTGTGTTAGTCCAGTTATAGTTAAGTTCGTTGCTGTGCGATTGCGCGAGCGAATTGGGTGAATTAAAAAACCTGTCGATACCGTAAGTTTCAAAAAACTGCTTATAATCGGTCATGATCATGTTAATACCTACATCTGATTTTAGTCTCAGATTTTTTATAGGTGTCAATTCTGCAAAGGCATCGCCTAAAATGGTATAAGCATAAAAATTACGGTTTGTGGCATCGGCTAGCGCTACCGGATTTAAACCATCGCCTAAAACATCATAATGAGCGGGAAGATCAACAAACTGACCTGCTGCATTGCGAACCGGTGTTGCAGGCGTACGGAACAAAGCATAACGTACCACACTTGGTCCGGGATTGCCGGTACCATATCCATCGCCAGAAGTGCCTACCTGCCTGGTTTTTGAGTAACCAAGGTTAACATTGGTTCCTATTTTAAGGTATTTGGATAAGGTACTGCTCACAGCAGTGCGTAGGTTAAACCGATTAAAAGATGAGTTTTCGATCATGCCTTCCTGGTTAAAATAATTAGCCGAAACAATATATTGTGAATTTTCATTCCCGCCGCTTATGGATAATTGGCCATTGGTAACCGGTGCCGACTTTAATACCTGTTTTAACCAGTTCACATCAGAGAATGTCCTGGCAAGGCTGTCTGAAATAAGCGCGCGGCCATCATTTTCTGCCGCGGTATTGTAGGCTGATACATATTGGGATGTATTGGCCATTTTGATCAGGTTCTGTGGTTCCTGTACACCGGTATAGGCACTTATTGATAGTTTTGCCTTACCCGAACTACCCCTCTTGGTGGTAACGATAACCACGCCATTTGATGCCCTTGCACCATATATAGCCGCAGATGAGGCATCTTTAAGGATATTAATACTTTCGATATCATTTGGGGAGATCTCGTTTATGCCATCTTTTGTGGGTACACCATCAATAATATAAAGCGGACTATTATCATTTATGGTTCCGATACCACGTATACGTACCGATATGGCATCGCCGGGAGCCCCGGTATTCTGACTTACAGCCACACCCGCGGATTTGCCCTGCATGATCTGATCAACCCCTCCAACCGGAATGGCATTGATATCCTTTGCGCTGATCACGGAGACGGCGCCTGTAAGGTCTTTTTTACGCTGCGTTCCGTAACCAATAACAATTACCTCGTTAAGGCTGCCGGCCGCTTCTTTAAGGGTGATGGTTAGTTCGGTTTTCCCAGCAACAGGTACTTCCTGCGTTTGAAACCCTATATAGGATATCAGCAGGACAGCGTTTTCTGGCACTGTTACTGTAAAAGCTCCGTTTATATCCGTAACAGCCAGGTTCTTACCGTTTTTTACACCGACTGTTGCTCCTATAAGTGCCGCGCCCGTCGCATCCACCACTTTACCGGTAACCCTGATATCGGCTACCTGCAGAGCGCTTACTTGTGTGATCACTACCAGTTTTTCTGATAATATCCGGTAGGCCAAACCGGTGTTTTTTAAAGTAAAGTCAAGTATTTGCGGAACCGTAAGATCCTTAACATTGATGTTAACAGATTGATTGGGTATAGCCTTGTTGATATATAAAAAAGTATAACTACTTTTTTTCTCCAGGAGTTCAAAAAAATTCTCCAGCTTAACGTTTTTAACATTCAGGTCAATTTTTTCCTGTGACCGCACCTTTGCAGAAACATGGATAAGCGTAATTAAAAGCAGAGCAAATGTTAATTTCACGCACAAAAGAATTTTCTTGACATAGGGACGCTTAATGAAAGAACTAAAAGTTTTTTTCATACTTTTGATTTGTTGAGGTTAATAAATTAAAGTTTCCTGAGATCCTTCCAGATAATAGGTTATTGGCATTGGCCCCAACAGAGGAAGTGTTCCCGCACTTCCTTATTTGTTTGGGGTTAATAAAGTTTAGAGTAAGTATGATTATTTCATGCGATATTTCCTTTCTTCTCTTATAAGTTTACTGGTTAATGGCTGGTTTACCATATATGAATTTGGTTATCGGTTAAAGTATAATGAAATGGTTGGGTAAGCTGCAAAGCATGCATCACCTCAATAATGTTTTGATCTTTAAATACCCCTGTGAGCCGTATAGCTGAGTACTTGTCATTATCAAAAATAATTCTGACGTTATACCAGCGTTCCAGACGAATGGCCAGATCAGCAAATCGTTCCTGTTTAAAGATAAGCTTATTATTTAACCAGGCTGTTTCTTCAACCGCTGCATCCGGCACTGCCTGCGCTTCAACAATTTTACCTGATGTTACCACAACAGAATCCCTTATCACGGCTTTGTGCAATATGTCTGCTTTCTTTACCAGATCCTTACGGGTGCTTATGGTAATTTTTTCATTAGGATATAATACAATGTTGGCTCCGGGTTTACTTTCGTTCATTACCTCTACTTTACCTCTTATGAGGGTTGTTTCAATAAAATTATCGCTTTTGTAGGCCCTAACATTAAATGCAGTTCCTAATACAACTACACTGAGCTTACCCGCGTGTACAATGAAAGGGTGCTTTGCATCATGCTTAACATCAAAATAAGCTTCTCCGCTTAAAAAAATATCTCTTTTACTGCTTTCATTTAAATTATCAGCAAACTTGATAGATGATGCCGCATTTAGCCATACGGATGAACCATCGGGCAAAATGGTATGAACGCGTTTACCATTGGGGGTAACCACTACCTGTTGTTCCACTACCTTATTAAATTGTTTTAAGTAATACTTTGCCCACAAACCCGCCATTAGCATTATAACAGCCGAGGCCGCCAACATCCATTTTTTGCGATGGCCACGTTGCAAAGGGTCAAGACGGCTATAGTTAAATATAACTTTTTCGGCAAAGCCATTTTCATTGATCATGGACTGATCAAACTTATCAAGCCCCCTTTCCATAGCGCGGCGCTCCTCTATTGATGAAGCACCCGGGGTAATAGTCTTTAATTTTACGACAAGTTGATAGTCTGCCCGTAACCCGGGCTCGGCCAGGAAAATTGATTCCAACTCCTCTAACTCCTCAGCAGAGATCTCTCCTGAAACGGATCTGGAAATAAGTAGCCAGGCCCTTTCTTCTAATGTCATATAAATTAAAGACACAAGAAAATGTGAAACCCCCCAAAAGAAAATTTAATATTTTTATAAAAAAGCTTTTTATGCTCTAACCAACATAAATCATTAAAAAAACAATACCTTTATTTACCAATTACAAACCGATTGCACCTTCCATGCAAGTCATTCTGAACAAGAATTTTGAGCGAACCGGATTAAAGGATGAACAGGTGTTTAAAGACCTGTACAGGCAATATTTTATAAAACTTTACAGGTTTGCTACGTCACTGGTTCATAACAAAGAAGCGGCTGAAGAAATAGTACACGATGTTTTGATTAACCTTTGGAAAAAAAGAAGCTCTTTTACGGCAATAGAAAACCTGGATACCTATCTGTATGTATCTGTAAAAAATCTATCTCTAAATTATTTACGGGATGAACACAAACATGATTATATTGCAATTGAAACTATATATAATGAAAACAAATATATAACTGTTGATCCTGAAAGCGTAATGATTAGCCAGGAAGGGGTTAATGCTTTAAATTCCTTTATTAATAATTTACCTGCAAAATGCAAACTCGTTTTCTGTATGATCAAAGAAGATGGATTAAAATATAAAGAAGTGGCCGCCTTATTAAATGTATCTGTAAAAACAGTAGAAAATCAATTAGCTATAGGGCTTAAAAAAATTGCAGAATCTATTAAAAATGCAGCTTCGGCATAGTACCCTTCTCATTCCAACACTTCCTGGATCTCATTAATTGCTTTATATCAACGTATTGAAAATAAAAATACTCATTGCATTACACTTCTGTTTTGTATCTGCATTATTATAACCTATTTTTAGAAAAATTTATTTGCAGGAATACTAAAATGGAATTATGTAGGCTGCATTAAAACGAAATAGCTCTTCGTGGGTTTACTTACTTAATATCGGATTAAAATTATAATGGTTAAATTATTTGTTGGGGGATTCCCGCTGGACATGACAGAACTGGACCTGGTCAGATTGATTGGTCCACATGGAGATGTAAGCACAATCAAGATTGTGCGTGATAAGAAAACGAGGATCTGTAAAGGCTATGCTTTTCTGGAAATGAAAGACAGGGCTGGTGCCGAAAACGCGGTGATTGCTTTAGATGGTACCCCTATGGGCGACCGGGTTTTAAGTGTAAATATCAATGAAGAAAAGCCCGCTTCCCAGGCCCCTCCAAAAAAAGCTTTTAATTATACCAACATCAAAAAACCATCAGGAGACGTAAGGGCAAAACGCCCCCGAAGGATAATAGAATAAGATCTGAAAAAGGATTGAAACCTAAAATGAAAATTTTTTATTATTTACCCGTCAAACTCAGCGAAGTTGGTCAAATTTGATAGGATTTAAAAAGAATTGTTTTATTGGCAACCGCCATACAAGCAAAAAAAACGCATTTGGAGATAAAGGTCAACCTTCTGCCTCACTCAAAATCAAAGCCCGAAATCATATAATTTCGGGCTTTTTTGTTTTTATGTATATCAGAGCTAACCAAATAAATACGGTCCAATATTGTCTTTCCAAATCTATTCACCGGACGCGGCAAACAGGTCTCGCTAACACCAACCTACCTGTTGCACCCATCGCCAGTTATGCCGCTTATTTCAGAAACTCCGGCATCTGATGGTAACCAGGGATTAGTTAAGCCTCTTTAAACTTACCCCCACAGTTAAGGAAACTTTACCCATATGTAAAAAAAACAACACTTAATAAACCGTCTTAACTAAAATTTTATATTTTAGCCTACGTTCTTTGCGAATTCTATTCAATTTATAACCTTAAACCACTCATTATGAAAAAAAAGCTGCTACTTTTTTTCCTTGCCTTGATTTTCTCGTGTTATAATCTGTACGCCCAGATAACCATTCAGGGTGTTGTCACTGACTCTGGTGGCGGTGTTCCTGGTGTAAGCGTAACCGTAAAAGGTACCTCAACCGGTACCATCACGGGCAATAATGGGGCATACACTATCCAGGCGACAACCAGCGCTGTCCTGGTTTTCAAATCCATAGGTTATCTCACCCGGGAAATCCCCGTCGGAAGCCAGCGTATCATCAACGTCACCTTAACTGCTGATAACAAACAACTGTCAGAGGTTGTTGTAACCGCCCTGGGAATTAAGCGTGAGCAAAAATCAATTGGTTATGCTACCCAGCAGATAGCCGGTGATAACCTGACGCTAACAAAAGAACAAAATGTCATTGGATCACTTGCCGGAAAAATTGCAGGTGCACAGGTAACCGGATCCTCGGGTGCCAATCTTGGTGGTACCCAGAAAATTACCCTCCGGGGCATTAATTCATTAACCGGCGGCGGCCAACCATTAATGGTGGTTGACGGTACCCCTATTGCGCAG
>Ga0193717_1001927_pt1 | contig 12341 bp, 15 predicted proteins | sample U2c2metaG_FD_145900 | JGI IMG/M metagenome (GOLD analysis project Ga0193717, IMG submission 145900) | Soil microbial communities from a riparian zone of the East river system, Colorado, United States - U2c2 | ecosystem: Environmental > Terrestrial > Soil > Riparian zone | place: USA: East River...
GAGGATCAACGTCATCCGGCGGCGGTGCCAGACCTCGTCCGCGGCCGGGAAGCGGTTGAACTCGACGACGACCTGCCGCAGCGCGTCCATCAGCGGCGTGTCCGGCGAAGTCGCGGCGAAACGGGCGCGCATGACGACGAGTTGTTCGTCGAAATTGCCCCAGGCCACGTCGTTCTTGGACGGGAAGTAGCGGAAGAAGGTGCGGCGGCCGATCCCCGCGCTCGCCGCGATGTCGTCGATGGTCGTGCGTTCGAATCCGCGTTCGGCGAAGAGCTCGAACGCGATGTGCTCGAGTTCGACCCGCGAGGTGCTTCGCTTCCGGCCTCGCTGAGGCGTGTCGACACTGCTCCGGTCGGGCACTTCCGTTCCCACCTCTTCCATTTGGCACTGGGTGCCATTAGCTTGATTAGACCACCTTCAGCAATCCGACGCGGAGGACACCATGGCCGAGCCAGTGAGTGAAGAGATCGAGACGCCCGTCGTGGAGGAACTGTTGGTGGAAGAAGTCTCCATCGACGGCATGTGCGGCGTGTACTGACCCCGCCATGCCGCTTGACCTGGAGAAACCGTATCGACTCAACCCGAGTGTGGCGTTGCGCCCCGAGCCGTTCGGGGCGCTCGCCTACCACTTCGGGAACCGCAAGCTGTCGTTCCTCAAGGCGCCGGACCTCGTCGAATTCGTCCGCGGCCTCGGTGAACACGCGACCCTGAGCCAGGCCCTCGACGCCCGCGAGCTGACCGACGTCCGGCGCGCGAGCTACCTCAAAGCGCTCGACTCCCTGGTCGCCACCGACATGATCGTGGAGGGCGAATGACAGCGACACTCCCACTCGTAGAACAGTTCAAGTACGGCCTCGACGCACCGATCTGCCTGACCTGGGAGTGGACGTACGCCTGCAACCTGGCCTGCGAACACTGTCTCTCGTCGTCGGGCCGCCGCGACCCGGACGAGCTGTCCACCGACGAGATCAAAGCCGTCATCGACGAGCTCGGGCGCATGCAGGTCTTCTACGTCAACGTCGGTGGCGGCGAGCCGACAGTGCGCCCCGATTTCTGGGAGCTGCTCGACTATGCGATCGCGCACCACGTCGGCATCAAGTTCTCCACCAACGGCGTCAAGATCACACCCGAACGCGCGAGGCAGCTCGCGTCGACCGACTACGTGGACGTCCAGATCTCCTTGGACGGCGCCACCCGCGAGGTCAACGACGCCGTTCGCGGCCCGGGTTCGTACGACATGGCCATGCGCGCGCTGAAGAACCTCTCCGACGCCGGCATGCGCGATTTCAAGATCTCCGTGGTCATGACCAGGCATAACATCGGCCAGCTCGACGAGTTCAAGCGCATCGCCGACGACTTCGGCGCGCGGCTCCGGATCACGCGGCTGCGTCCGTCCGGCCGCGGCGCCGACGTCTGGGACGAGCTGCACCCGGCAGCCGATCAGCAGCTGGAGCTGTACGACTGGCTCGTCGCCAACGGCGAAGGCGTGCTCACCGGCGATTCCTTCTTCCACCTCAACGCACTCGGCTCGACACCGTTGCCGGGGCTGAATCTCTGCGGCGCGGGCCGGGTCGTGTGCCTCATCGATCCGGTCGGGGACGTCTACGCCTGCCCGTTCGCCATCCACGCCGTCTTCAAGGCGGGCAACGTCCGCGGCGAGGGTTTCAAGTCGGTGTGGCAGAACTCCGAGCTGTTCAAGGATTTGCGACGCCCGCAGACCGGCGGGATCTGCAATTCGTGCCCGGCGTACGACAGCTGTCAGGGCGGCTGCATGGCGGCGAAGTTCTTCACCGGCTTGCCGCTGGACGGCCCGGATCCCGAGTGTGTCAAGGGACATGGCGAACAAGCACTGTCCAAACGGGACGGTGACACGCTGCCAAAGGCAAGTCAGGATCACTCGCGTAACGGGAAAAGGAAGGTATTGCTGGGAATTCCGTCCGTGCGCCTGCCCGATCGGGCGTGCGACACGAGCCCGCTGGCCTGAGTGGACCTCACCTGGCCCGAGATCACGCCACAAGTGCTGTTGGTACCAACGGGTTCCTGGGAACAGCACGGCCCACATCTCCCCCTCGACACCGACACCCGGATCGCGGCCGCCGTGGCCGGTGGCTGCGACACGCTCGTCGCGCCGCCGGTCGCGTACGGTTCCTCCGGCGAGCACGAGGAATTCCCTGGCACGGTGTCGATCGGACAGGAGGCTCTACACGCTCTGCTCGTCGAGTTCGGCCGCTCGGCCTGCCGCTGGGCGTCGAAGCTGGTGTTCGTCAACGGCCACGGCGGTAACGTCTCCGCGCTCGTCTCGGCCGTAAAGCTGCTGCGCTACGAGGCCCGTGAAGTCGCGTGGTTCAGCTGTGGAATCGCCGGCGGTGACGCGCACGCCGGGCGGACCGAGACCGCGCTCATGCTGGCCATCGCCCCGGAAACCGTGCGGCTGGACCGTGTCGAGCCCGGGAACACCGCCCCGCTGCGCGAACTTCTCCCGAAGCTGAGGCAGGGCAAGCTGCGCGAGCTGAGCCCCAACGGCGTGCTCGGCGATCCAACCAGCGCGACAGCCGAGCACGGACAGGTCATGCTGGCCGAAATGATCAGCCACCTCCGTGCCGCCATCGACGTCTGGCAGCCGGACGAGTTCGGGAGAATCCAGTGAACCGAGTAGCCGTAATCACTGGAGCCGCGCGCGGGATCGGGCGCGCCACGGTGAACAGACTCGCCACGGACGGCTGGCAGATCGTCGCCGTCGACAGTTGTACCGACGACCCGGCCGTGCCGTACCCGATGGCCAGCCGCGGAGAGCTGAGCTCGCTGGTCGAAGCGTGGCCCGGCCAGGTGCGGGACGTCGTCGCGGACGTCCGTGACGCCGATTCCCTGCGCGGCGCTGTCGCGATCGCGCAACAGGAGTTCGGCCGGGTCGACGCCGCCGTCGCCGCGGCCGCGGTCATCGCGGGCGGGAAACCCTTGTGGGAGACCGACGACAGCGACTGGGACGCGCTTTTCGAAACCGGTGTGCGCGGAGTCGCGAACCTGGCACGCGCGGTGATCCCGGCGATGCTGGCCGAAAACGAGCCACGGACCGGCCGGTTCGTCGCGCTGGCGTCCGCGGCCGGGCACCGCGGCCTGTGGCATCTCGCCGCCTACAACGCCGCCAAGCACGCCGTGGTCGGCCTGATCCGCGGCCTCGCGACCGATCTGCGCGGCACCGGCGTGTCCGCGGTGGCCGTTTCGCCCGGTTCGACGGACACGCCGATGCTCGCCGCGTCGGCGGCGCTTTACGGGCTGGACGACATCACCGAATTCGCCCAGCACCAGCTCGTCGAGCGGATCCTCGACCCGGCCGAGGTCGCGACCGTCGTCGGCTGGCTGTGCTCGGCGGAGTCGTCGGCCATCACCGGCACCGTCGTGCACGCCGACGGCGGCTTTACGGCGTAACCCAGGAACCGATCGTGGGCTTGAAACCACGCACGGTCCGCTCGGCGACAGCACCTTCCAGGTAGTACGGATCCTGGTTGATGATCTCGTAGAGCGCGGCCTCGTCCTCGGCCTGGTAGAGCGTCACGCCGCCGGTGTCGTCGGTGAGCGGGCCCGCGACCAGCACCGTTCCAGCGTCGGCGTGCTTCTGCAGGAACTCACGATGAGCCGGCCGGACCGCGCCGTACTTCTCTTGCACGTAACGAATTTCCACCAGGAACCAGGCCATGACGCCTCCAACGATCAACGAGCGGGTACGCACTGACGCTACCCACGGCGGCCCACGTCGTGAGCGAGGCATCCCACAATTTGAAATGTGGCATTACCGGGCCAACCCGATACGCTATGCGTGCGTATGACTGTGGTGAATGGACGTGCGTGGCAAACCGTACCCAGCCCGAAAGCGACACCCGGGCTCGGCCGGACATGGGACGAGAACGGGAGAGGGGTCATGCCGGAGGGCAGCGCGGGACAGGACAGCGCGGAGCACAGCGTGGAGATGACGCTCGGGCATCTTCGCGCGATCGACGGGCCCGTGCCCGTTCAACCACCCGCCGCGCCGCTGACCCTGGAGGATCTCTACCGGCAACATCGCATGCGGCTGGTCCGCCTCGCGATCCTGCTGGTCGACGAGCCGGCGACGGCGGAAGACGTCGTACAGGAGGCCTTCACCGGGCTGCACCGCAACTGGGGCAAGCTCCGCGACGCGGCCGCGGCCGTCGGGTACCTCCGCACGGCCGTCGTGAACGGCTCGCGCAGCGTGCTGCGGCGCCGCAAGACCGCCCGCGAGTACGTCCCGCCGCACGCCGTCAACGCCCGCTCGGCCGAAAGTCTCGCGATGCTCTCCACCGAGCACCAGGCCGTGGTCAGCGCGCTGTCGAAACTTCCTCCCCGCCAGCGGGAAGTGCTCGTGCTCCGCTACTACGGCGGGCTGTCCGAGGCCGAGATTTCCGAGGCCGCCGGGATCTCGAAGGGTACCGTTAAGTCAACCGCCAGCCGGGCGCTTGAAGCACTGCAAAAAGCGATGCAGACACCCAACTGATCCGGCTCCGCTGAAGCGAACCATCAGGTTGTATCACCATGCTTGGTCCAGACCAATATATGCTGGGGTGCGTGAAGGGTGCCGCAGCAGATTTTGTGATCACGGGTGGCCGGGTAACCGCGCCGAACCGCGTACTTGACGACGGCTGGATCGCGATCGCCGGTGGCGTGATCGCCGACGTCGGAACCGGTACGCCGCCCCCTGGCAACCATGTCGACGTCGAGGGCGCGCTGGTCGTGCCCGGTTTCGTCGACACGCACTGTCACGGTGGCGGCGGTGGCTCGTTCTCGAGCGGTGACCCGGACGAACTGGCCCACGCCGTCCGCGCGCATCGGCGCCACGGCACCACCACCATGCTGGCCAGCCTGGTCTCGGACCCGATCCGGGCCCTGTGCGACCAGGTGTCGGCCCTGCGCGAGCTGGTGGAGGACGGTGACATCGCCGGGATCCACCTCGAAGGGCCGTTGCGGGGCCCATGATCCGGCCGCTCTGCTGGAACCGGACACGGCGACGATCAACGCGCTCCTCGGTCACGGCCGGGGAGCGATTCGTATGGTCACCTTGGCGCCCGAGCTGCTCGGCGGGGTCAAGGCCGTCCGGCAGCTCACCGAGTCCGGCGTCATCGCCGCGCTCGGCCACACCGACGGGGTCGAAGAGCAGATCAGACCGGCGATCGACGCCGGCGCCAGCGTCGCCACGCACCTGTTCAACGGCATGCGCCCGCTGCACCACCGCGAACCGGGCCCGGTCGGCACGCTGCTCGACGACGAACGCATCACCGTCGAGCTGATCTGCGACCTCGTCCACGTGCACCCGACGGTGCTCCGGCTCGCCGCCCGGCACGCCGGACAGGGCCGCACGGTGCTCATCACCGACGCGATGTCCGCCACCGACGCGGCCGACGGCAGCTACCGCCTCGGCAGACTCGAGGTCGACGTCACCGCCGGTGTCGCCACCCTCGCGGAAAACGGTTCGCTGGCAGGCAGCACGCTGACCATGGACGTCGCCTTCCGCAACCTGGTGCAGGGCGCGCAACTCGGCCTGCTCGACGCCGTCCGCGCGACGTCCGGGAAACCGGCCGAGCTGCTCGGCATCGCCGACCGCACCGGAGCGCTCAAGCCGGGGCTGGCCGCCGACGTCGTCGTGCTCGACGGCGAACTGCGTCCGTTGAAGGTGCTCCGCCAGGGGAAATGGGTCGCTGAAGTGGGTACGGCTACCTTAAGGACATGACGGAGCCGAAGGACCCGGAGCGGCTGCTGGCCGACGCGTTGCGGGCACAGGCGGTGTTCGCCCCGCAGCCGGAGCGGACGGCGGAAAAGTCGTCAGCCGCCATGCCCGAAATCGGTGGCACCGACAGCCTGCCGCCGCAGTACGGGCTGATCTCAGGCGCCAGTGCGGACTCGCTCGAGCGCGAACGCGCCGCGCTGGGTCCGCTGCATCCGGAGCCGCCGACCGTGCGCACCGCGCTCGCGCCCCAGCCGATCACGCCGGGGTTGCCGCTGCCGTTGTACTGGGTGCTGGTGCTCGCCGTCCTGCTGGGCTTGGCCGCCGGGTCTGTGGTGGGACTGCTTACGCTCCTCTAGAGGGTGGGTCTGTGAAGGCACGACTGTAGTTAGACCACCCAGCGTGACCCTGTACCGTTTTTGGGGTGATCCTCGCGCAAGGCCCAGCGAAAATGTCCATCATGCCGGACTGGCTGAACCCGGAGCACCTGCTTTCCGGACTGACGCCGACCGTGATCGGCATTCTCTGCCTGATCATCTTCATCGAGAGCAGCGTCTTCCCGGTGCTGCCCGGTGACTCCCTCCTGTTCACCGCCGGCCTGCTGGTCGCCGGCGGCAGCATCGAGGCCCCGCTGTGGCTCGTGTGTGTGCTGGTCACCGTCGCCGCGCTGCTCGGGAACGCGCTCGGATACCTCATCGGTTACAAGGTCGGCCCGGCGATCTTCAAGCGGCCGGACTCCCGGTTCTTCAAGAAGCAGTACGTCGACCAGACCCACGCGTTCCTGGAGAAGCACGGCCCGAAGGCCGTCGTGCTGGCCCGGTTCGTGCCGTTCGTGCGGACGTTCATCACCTGGATCGCCGGTATCGGCCGGATGGACCCGAAGCGGTACTTCACCTACACCGTGATCGGCGGCATCCTCTGGGCCGCTGGCATCACCGTGCTCGGCGCGCTGCTCGGGAAAATCGAGTTCATCAAGAACAACGTCGACACGATCTTCATCCTGATCGTGCTCATCTCGGTCGTCCCGATCGTCATCGAGTTCATCAAGGCCAAGCGCGAGAAGAAGGCCGGTGGCCACGACGCCGCCGAGAACGCCGCCGAGGTCACCACGCAGATCCCCCGCATCGAGGGCTAGTCAGTCCTCCATCGCGAACATCGAGCCAGGGTTGAAGAGGTTTTCCGGGTCCAGCGCGGTTTTGATCTGGCGGTGGACCCGAAGGCCGACCGGGCCGATCTCGCGGGCGAGCCACTCGCGTTTGATCTTGCCGACGCCGTGCTCGCCGGTGACGGTGCCGCCGAGCGAGAGTCCGATCTCCAGGATCTGGTCGAACGCCTTCTGGGCGCGCTCGAACTCGTCAGGAGAATCCGGCGAGTAGACGATGGTCGGGTGCATGTTCCCGTCCCCGGCGTGGCCGACCACGGCGATGCGCAGGTTGACCTCTTCGCTGACCCGCTGGCAACCCGCGATCAGCTCGGCGATCCGGGTGCGCGGCACGCAGACGTCGTCGGTCAGCCAGACGCCGTAGAGCTCCAGCGCGTTGAGCACGACCCGGCGGGCATGCAGGAGCATGTTGCCCTCGGCCAGGTCGTCGGTCGAGTAGACGAGGTCGGCGCCGCAGTCCGTGCAGATCTGCTCGAGCGCCGCGAGCTCACGCTGCGAGGCTTCGCCACCGGCGTCGGACTGGGCCAGCAGCAGGGCCTGGCAGTCCGAGCCCGCGCCGAGGTCGGTCTTCAAAAACGCTTCCGACGCCTTGATCGACGTCGAGTCCATGATCTCCAGCAGCGACGGCACCAGGCCTTCGCGAACCACGCGTGCGACGGCCTCGCCGGCCGCTTCGGTGGTGGAGAAGCCCGCGACCAGCGTGCCCGGCGCCTGCGGCAACGGCTTGAGCGCGACTGTGGCCTGCGTGATCACGCCGAGCGTGCCCTCACTGCCGACGAAGAGCCGCGCGAGGTCGTAGCCCGCGACACCCTTGACCGTGCGGCGGCCGGTCTTCAGCAGCGAGCCGTCGGCGAGGACAACTTCCAGTCCCAGCACGGAATCCGTGGTGACGCCGTACTTCACGCAGCACAGCCCGCCCGCGTTGGTCGCCAGGTTCCCGCCGATCGTGCACCAGTCGTAGCTCGACGGGTCGGGCGGATAGAACAGCCCGTGCTTCTCCACGGCGTTGCGGAAATCGAGGTTGACCACGCCCGGCTGGACAACGGCCAGCCGGTTGCCCGCGTCGATCTCGACGATCTGGTTGAGCTTGGTCAGCACCAGCATCACGCAGCCGTCCAGCGCGTTCGCCGCGCCGGACAGGCCACTGCCCGCGCCTCTCGGCACGATCGGGACCTTCGCTTCGGCACAGGCACGGACGATTGCCTGAACCTCGCCGACGTCGACCGGCAGTACCACGGCCAGCGGCTTGCCGACCGGGGCGAGCGGCATCATGTCTCTCGCATAACCGCTGGTGACGTCGGTATCGGTGAGCACAGCGTCCTTGCCGAGCTCCTCACGAAGTCTTGCGACCAAAGCCTCGTTGCCCATGGCTTACATGGTAGGCACGTTTAGCTCCGCACAACGGAATTAGTTTTCCGCTGGAGCAGAAAAACGGCCTGCAGCCCGGTGTAGAGCAGCAGCGCGGTGCCCAGCCAAGCCGTCACGTGCAGGCCCTGGACGAACGCCTCACGTGCGGCGTCCATCAGCGGTCCGGCCTGTGCCGGCGGCAGCGCGGAGGCCGTCGCGGCAGCGCCACCAAGGGTTTCGCGAGCCGTTTCGGCCGTCCCGTCCGGCAGCCCGGAGCGGTAAACGGCCGTCGCCACGCTGCCCATGATGGCCACCCCCAGCGCGCCGCCGACCTCGTAACCGGTCTCGGAAATCGCCGACGCGGCACCGGCCCGTTCCGCGGGCGCGGCGGTGATGATCAGGTCGTTGGTCAGCGTCTCGGCAAGCGAGATCCCGCCACCGACCAGCACGAACCCGATCACCAGCAGGGCAAGTCCCGATTCGGTGCCGATCTGGGTCAGCCCCAGGAAACCGGCGGCCGCGAGCAGCAGCCCGACGCCGATCAGCGACGACGTCCGGAAGCGCTTCGCCAGCTGCGCCGCGAGCAACGCTCCGGTGATCCCGGCGACCGTCGCGGGCAGCAGCCACAACGCCGCCACGACCGGCGTCAGACCGAGCACCAGTTGCAGGTACTGCGGGACCAGGAACAGCAGGCCGACGAGCGCGAAGATGCCCAGCACGTTGGTCACCACGGAAACGCTGAACGCGCGGTTCTTGAACAGCTCGAGGTCGAGCATCGGCTGGTCGAGCGAGCGCTGACGCCGCACGAACGCCAAGCCGATCAGCAGACCGGCCGCGATGCACAATGCCGCGACGACGGTGACACCGTGCTCGGCGATGAGCTTGATGCCGTAGACCGTCGGCAGGATCGCCGCCAGCGAAAGCACCGCGGACAGCGGGTCGAAGCGGCCAGGGTTCGGGTCGCGCGCCTCGGGCAGCAGGAACGGACCGGCGACGAGCAGCAGCACCATGACCGGCACGTTGATCAGGAAGACCGAACCCCACCAGAAATGCTCCAGCAGCCAGCCACCGAGCACCGGGCCGACGGCCATCCCGCCGGAAAACCCCGCGCTCCACACGCCGATCGCGGTCCGGCGCTGCTGCGGGTCGAGGAAGATGGTGCGGATCAAGGAAAGCGTCGACGGCATGAGGGTCGCGCCACCGATCCCGAGCAGCGCCCTGGCCGCGATCAGCATCCACGCGCTGGTCGAAAACGCCGCCAGCACGGACGCCGCGCCGAACGCGACGGCACCGGCGAGCAGCAGCTTGCGACGGCCGATGCGGTCCCCGAGCGTGCCCATGAGCACGAGCAGGCCGCCGAGCATGAACGAGTAGATGTCCACGATCCACAGCTGCTGCGTGCCCGTCGGCGCCAGGTCCTCGCTCAGGTACGGCAGCGCGAAACCGAGGACCGTCATGTCCACGCTGATCAGCAGCACCGGCAGTACGAGTACCGCCAGCGCCCACCACTGCCGCCGGCCCGCCATGACTTTCGTTCCCTTTCATCAGTAAAGAGGCACAGACTAAACAGTCTGGACGGTACAGTTACCGCCCTGTTGAAGGTAAACCGTCCGGACGGTACAGTCAAATGATGCCGAAGCCGTCAGCCAAGGAACGCATCCTGGACGCCTATCAGGACATCCTCATCGAGCATGGCATCGGCGCGATCACCCTCGAAGCCGTCGCCGCTCGCGCGGAGGTGTCCAAAGGTGGACTGCTGTACCACTTCGGCTCGAAGGAAGCCCTGCTCCAGGGCCTGATCGATCGCGTCGGCCACCTCGGTGTCACCGACCTCGACGAAGCCAGAGCCGCACCCGAAGGAGTGGTGCGCTACTACCTGCGCTCGTCGGTGACCGACGTGACACAGGACAAGGCGATGCACCGCACCACCCTCGCCGCCATGCGGCTGATCGGGAACGAAGAAGCCGTCGACGAAGCCATGCGGGCGTACACCCACAACTGGCGCGACCTGCTCGCCGAGCACGTCGGCGACTCGGTGCTCGCCGATTTCGTCGGCATCACCGGGGATGGCCTCTACCTGCGCGCGATGCTCGGCGAAGACACCTCACACCTGCTCGACGACTTCATCGCGATCCTCGCGCGTCTAGGCATCTGACGGGCGGGGATTTAGCGCGCCGAACCGTAGACGCGAGTGACCGGGATCGTCAGCACGAGCCGCTGGTCGGTGACCATCGCGGCGCGGTACTCGTCCCAGTTCGAGTGCTCACCGGCGATCTTGCGGTAGACCGCGATCAGCGCTTCGACAGTGTCGTCATGGGGATCCTTCGCGACGGGCGTCAGTTCGGCGTCCCCCTCGGCGACGACGTAGGACCAGCCATCCTTGGAGCTCACGTGATAGCTGGCGCGCGGGTCGCGACGGAGGTTCTTGGTCTTCGCACGCGTGTCGGTGAGCGAAACCTGGATGGTCCGCTTCTCGGGGTCGTAGTAGTGACTGACGTTCGAAAGCTGCGGGCGGCCGTCACGCTTCAGAGTCACGAGCACGCCGAGGTGGCCGGCGCCGAGCAGTTCGTACAGGGCTGTGTCATCGGTCATAGCCCGCACAACCCACGTTCACGCCGCCGCATTCCCGGGGTCACCCGTTGGCCTTGACCTCCAGTTAGCTTGATATTTCAGACTGGGGACGTGCGAAAAGGCCGACTTCTGGACTCAACCCGGCATAACGGTCACGCAAAACAGGTTGCGTACGACAACTAAAGTGTTGTCCGACACAGAAGGGTTATTCCGCTTGCGCAACCGGCGAAACGAGCACATCCTTGCTTTAGACAACTAGTTGCAGCTGTCAAATAAGACACCCTCAGTGAAAGACACCACCTCATGGCACCTTCGCAGAACGCCGTCACCACGACGGCCGAGCTCGATCTCGCCGACGATCTCGGCCAGCATCTGGTCCGCCTCGTCCGCCTGATCAACCGCGCCAAGTCGCAGGTGACCAAGCAGGGACCGGACGGCATCGAACGAGCCGCGTACGCGATCCTCTTCTGCCTGATCCACGACGGGCCGCAGCGCACCAGCCGGCTCGCCGAGGCCCTGCACTCCGAGATTTCCACGATCAGCAGGCAGAGCAGCTCGCTGGTCCAGCACGGCCTGGTCGAACGCCAGGCCGATCCGGAAGACGGCCGCGCCTGCCTCCTCGCCCCGACAGCCGAAGGGCAGCGGGTGTTCGAGGAGAACCGAAAGCTGCGAAACAAATGGCTGGCCGAGGTGCTGGCCGACTGGAGCCAGAAGGATCGCGAAACCCTGAACAACCTGTTCGGCCGGCTCAACTCCGGCATCGAAGCAAGCGCTCCACAATTCGCCGAGCCCACGCCGGCTCTGGGGACCACCAAGGGGACCAAAGCATGACCACGACCGCAGAAAAGCAACCGGACGAAGTGGTGTCGGACGACGCCACACCCGTCCTCACCCACCGCCAGATCCTGACGATCCTGTCGGGCCTGATGATGGGCATGTTCCTGGCGTCGCTCGACCAGACGATCGTCAGCACCGCCATCGTCAAGATCGCCAACGACCTGAACGGTTTCGACCTGCAGGCCTGGGCGACCACGGCGTATCTGGTCACCGCCACGATCGTCACGCCGATCTACGGCAAGCTGTCCGACATCTACGGCCGCAAGCCGTTCTTCATCACCGCGATCTCGATCTTCGTGGTCGGGTCGATCGCGTCCACCTTCGCGCAGTCGATGTACGAGCTCGCCGCGTTCCGCGCGGTGCAGGGCCTCGGTGCCGGTGGCTTGATGTCGCTGGCGATGACCATTCTCGGTGACATCGTCCCGCCGCGTCAGCGCGCGAAGTACCAGGGCTACATCCTCGCGGTGTTCGGCACCTCGACGGTGATCGGCCCGATCCTCGGTGGCTTCTTCTCCGGGTTCGACTCGCTCGCCGGTATCGACGGATGGCGCTGGGTCTTCCTGATCAACGTGCCGATCGGCATCATCGCGCTGTTCGTCGTCGCCAAGGTACTGAACGTCCCGCACAAGCGCCAGGACCACAAGATCGACTGGTGGGGCGCGCTCACCCTGATCCTCGCCGTCGTGCCGCTGC
>Ga0193717_1001928_pt1 | contig 12338 bp, 13 predicted proteins | sample U2c2metaG_FD_145900 | JGI IMG/M metagenome (GOLD analysis project Ga0193717, IMG submission 145900) | Soil microbial communities from a riparian zone of the East river system, Colorado, United States - U2c2 | ecosystem: Environmental > Terrestrial > Soil > Riparian zone | place: USA: East River...
CTGTTTGGTCGCGGCGTCACCCAGGTCGAACGCGGTGAGCCCGTCCACGACACTGAGCGCGCACGGGCTGAGCACGGCGACGTCGAACCTCAGCGACCGCAGCGAAGCGAGCGCGAGCGGCCCGACCATCGCGAGCTCACCCGGGCGGGGTTCGCCGCCCGGCAGCAGCAGGCGGACGTCCGGCGCGTCGATGAGTTCACGAGCGGCATGCAGCGACAGCGGCATGACGGTGACCGAGCGGCCCCGCAGCAGGCGCGCGACCTCGAGCGCGGTCGTGCCGCTGTCGAGCACGATCGTCTCGCCGTCGCGGATCAGCGAGACGGTGGCGGCGGCGATGGCCTGTTTCGCCGCTGCCGCCGACGTCGTCCGCGCCTCGAAGGGCGGTTCGACCCCGGAAGGCGAGGCCGGGATGGCGCCGCCGTGGACGCGACGCAGGACGCCGTACGCGGCGAGCGCGTCGAGGTCCCGCCGCACGGTCATTTCCGACGCCCCGGTGGCATGAGCGAGTTCGGCCACCGCGACCTGAGGGACTTCCCGAAGCCGCTCGACGATGACCCGTTGACGATCCGCACTCTTCACCTCTTCATGATCGCATATCATCTGGTGTTTCGCACAAGCCATTTGTGCGAACGCTCACTCCGGGGTCGATGGGGCGCCTGCGGCATGATGGGCGGGTGACGAACGAACACCCGAGCGGCCCGCCATGGTGACCGGGGGCTATCTCAAGGGCCGGATCCGCCGGGAGGACATCATTTCGGCGGCCGCCACCGTGTACGGCGAAGCCGGCTACCACGGGTCGTCGCTGCGGGAGATCGCCAAACGCGTCGGCATCTCCCACGCCGGGCTCCTGTACTACTTCCCGACAAAGGAAGCCCTGCTCGCCGCCGTGCTCGAACGGCGCGACGCCGAAGACGGCGAGCGCGAGCAGCTCATGGGACCGCCCGGGCTCGAAGTGCTCCGCCACTTCCTCGCGCTGGCCGCGCACAACGTCCGCAACCCCGGCATCGTCGACCTCTACAGCAGGCTCGCCGCCGAAGCTGTCTCCCCCGACCACCCCGCGCACGACTACTTCGAGCGGCACTACCAGGACGCGCGCCACGGCGTCGTCAAGTCCTTCAAGGCACTGGCCCGCCGCAGCGAGCTCCGGGACGGGATCGACCCGGAGCTCGCCGCGCTGAGCTTCATCGCGCTCATGGACGGCTTGCAGGTGCAGTGGCTGACGAACCCGGCGAAGGTCGACCTACTGGGCTCGCTGCGGTTCTACCTCCAGAGCCTGCTCACCGTCCCGCTCGATTAAAGCGTCGACTCGCGCGGATCCCAGCCCGCGGGGAGCGCGGGCGGGACTTCGACGGTGCTCTCGACATCGACGGAATGCCGGTGTGCCAACGATTCGTCGATCGCGAGCAGCGCGTCGAGCACGTGGTAGGCCAGCTCTCCCGACGCCCGTTCCGGGACCCCGGCCCGGATCGCCCGCGCCAGTTCCAGTGCTCCGGTCCCCCGCGACGAACCGTGTCCGTCCGGTTCGAGCTCGACGGGTTCCTCCTCGGCGTGCAGATGCAGCACCGTGGCACCGTCGAACCTGTTCGGGTCCGGGAGAACCGCGGTGCCGAGACCACCGGTCACCTCCACGAACCCGGTGCGTGTCACCGCCGAGTCGAAGCTCAGCTGCAGCTGCGCGAACCCGCCGCGTTCGAACTCGACGAGCGCGCTCACCGTGGTCGGCACGGTCACCGGGAACTCCGTGCCGGCGCGCGGGCCCGAGCCGATGACCCGGGTCTCGCGGACGCGTTCACCGGCGCCGGTGACCCGGCGGACCGGGCCGAGCAGCTGGACGAGTTCGGTCAGGTAATACGGCCCCATGTCGAGCAGCGGGCCGCCCCCGGCCTCGAACAGGAACTCCGGGGCCGGGTGCCAGCTTTCCGGGCCGGGGGTCTGGAAGAGCGCCAACGCGGACCGCGGCTCGCCGATCCGGCCTTCGTCGATCGCGCGCCTGGCCGTCTGCAGCCCGGCACCGAGCACGGTGTCGGGCGCGCTGGCGACCCGGAGACCCCGTTCCTTCGCCCGATCGAGCAGCTTCCGCGCGCTCTCCCGGTCCATCGCGAGCGGCTTCTCCGCCCAGACGTGCTTGCCCGCGTCGAGCGCCGCCAACCCGACCTCGACATGCGCGGCGGGGACCGTCAGGTTGACGACGATCTCGATGTCCGGGCGGTCGAGCAGCTCGTTGACGGTCCCGCTGCCGGGGATGCCGTGCTTGGCGGCCTGCTCCGCGGCGCGTTCGGGGACCAGATCCGCGACGAACAGCACGCGGAGGTCCGGGAAGCCGGTGAGGTTCTCGAGGTAGGTGTCGCTGATGACCCCGGCACCGATCACACCGACGCCGACGGGGCTCACTGGGCCGATCCGGTCAGGTAGGCGTAGCTCGCGGCGATCGCGTCGAAGACATCGCCGTCGTAGACGTCGAATTCGATCACGCGCAGTGCCGTCGGCGCGGCCGCGAGGACGTCGGTGAGCGGGACGCGGCCCTGGCCGGCGGGAACCTGGCCGGAGGCGTCGGTGTTGAGCTCGCCGTCCTTGACATGGATGGCGTGCACGCGCGAGCCGAGCCGCTTCAGCAGCGCGGCAGCGTCCTCGCCACCGGCTGTCGCCCAGTAGGTGTCGACCTCGAGCACGATCTCCGGGTCGAGCTGATCCGCGAACACCTCGAAGGCGCTGCGGCCGTCGATCCGGGATTCCAGCTCCCACCAGTGGTTGTGGTAACCGACCTTGACGCCGTGCTCACTCGCGAGCTTGGCCGCGCTGTTGAGCGCGGACGCGGTGGCGGCGATGTCGGCGGCGTCGGCCCACAGCTCCGGCTTGACGAGCGGGTCGATGACCACGGCGATGCCGAGGGACACCGCGGCCTCGAACACCGCGTTCTGGTCCTCGCCGATGAGCCGGGCGTGCGCGGTCGGCGCGGTGAGGCCGTTCGACGGCAGGCCGTCCCGCAGCACGTCCACGTTCTCGACGACTCCGTACGGCTCCACCTGCTTGAACCCGATGTCCGCGAGACGCCGCAGGGTCGCGGCGGGGTCGGCCGCGAAGGCGTCCCTGACCGAATAGAGCTGTACGGAAAGGCCGGGCGTGTCCATGAGAGCGCTCCCTTTATTCGGCATCGTTGACTACAAAGGATTTCTACCATCTGGTCAAAATTGGCGCCAGACCTTTTTCCAAGGTAAGAAAAAAGCCCCGGCGCCGGGGGCGTCGGGGCTGGACGAGCTGGGTGTCAGCCTTGGCGAGCCTTCGAGCGGGGCTCGTTCCGGTTGACGACGAGGATCTTGCGACCCCGCCGGACGACCTGCGCGCCCGGACGCCGCTTCATCGAACGCAAAGAGCTACGTACCTTCATGGTGTTCCTCCCGGCGACCTCGTTCGGTCACACCGGATGTAACCGGCACCCGGGGTTGGCTATTCCAACCCAGCTGACCGGAGGTGGTCGAGGACACGCCTGCCCCGAGGAGAGATCCGGTAGCCGACTTCGAGGCTTTCGGTGAGGCCCTGCTCCTTGAGCTTGCGGACGTCGAGCTTGAACAGCGCGGCCTCGCGGCCGATCTCGGCGGCCAGATCGGGCGCCCGGGTGGCGGGCCGCTCGGCGATCAGGGCCAGCACCCTAGCGGTCCACGGACCGCGCCCGCTGCGGGCGTCCAGCCGCCGGAGTTTCGCCGTCACCTCGGCCAGTTCGGGCTCGTCCAGCTGATCGTCCTCGCTCAGCGCGAGGCGCGGATCCGGTCCCCCGTAATGGATTTCGACGCGGTACAGCTCCCTGTCCGCACCCGGGCGCAAACTCGCGAACAACGTTTCCCGGTCGTCGAAACCGGCACGCCTGGCGTCGGATTCGGACACCGTGGCGGGCTCGACCTTGGTCACGGTGTCGATCTCGATCACGCCGAACACCGTCCGCACCCGACCGCCGGCCTTCGCTTCGGGGCGGCGCCACCGCCGGTACGCCAGTTCGATCTTCCCCGATTCGACCCCGGCCACGACTTCTTGGGGAAACTGCATGGTGCCCTCCCGGTTCACCTTCTCGCGCGACCCTACCGAACGGCGAGCCGATCGGCGACAACAGCGAGAAACGCGGTGATTCCGGAACAGTGAAATCCACCCGGTGAATAACTATTCCGAATTCACGGAAAGACCGTGCTTCGTTCGCGGATGTATCCCTCCGCGACGATCCTCTTCGCGCTGGGGACGTATCCCTCCCGCCCTTCCGGGCTGAACGCGCCCAGCCCGTCGACGTACCGGTTGAACATACAGAACGCCGCCGCGATGAGCACGGTGTCATGGATCTCGATCTCGCTGGCACCGGCCTCCTTCGCGGTCTCCACGTCAGCCGCGGTGACGGCGCCGCCCCTCTCACGAGTCGCCATGGCGATGGTGAGCAACGCCTTCATCTTCGGCGTGATGTCGGCGTCTTCCCAGTTTTGACAGACCTCGTCGACCAGCGGGAAGCCGCCGGGGAGCAATTCCGCGGCGATCGCGGCATGGGAGTTGGCGCAGAAAACGCACTCGTTCCCCCGTGACACCACCGCACCGATCAGCTCCCGCTCGCCGCGCGTCAACGTGCTGGGGCCGCGCAACAGGACTTCCGCGAGCCCCATGAGCGGCTGGGCTGTCTCCGGGCGGAACTCCAGTAAGGCGGAGATCCCCGGCAGGGCTGGATTCACTTCGATATGGGCCACCGTCCGATACTGGCGGTGACATCGGGCGGGCGTCAAGATGCCTTATCGCCACATCGCACTACTGCATAAACTGTATTCGTTCCGTCATCCGGCCTATTCCGACCGAGCAATCCGGAAGTAGGCCGAAGAGGCGCCTGATCGATAGTATGATCACCGATCCCTGGAATGCCCCCACCCGCAGAGGTGAATGCGCAATGACGAAATCCGACGTGGCACGGTCTCCTCGCTGGCTCGAGACACTGAACCGGCGGCACCATCACACCGCGCTGAACGTCTTCATGGTCATCGTGATCGCGCATTGGGCCGAACATCTCGTGCAGGCGTTCCAGATCTACGCGCTCGGCTGGAAGGCCCCTGCCGCGCGCGGGGTGCTCGGGATGCCGTTCCCGTGGCTGATCACCTCGGAATGGCTGCACTACGGCTACGCGCTGGTGATGCTGGCCGTACTGTTCCTGCTGCGCAAGGGATTCGCCGGACGCTCGCGGCAGTGGTGGAACCTCGCGCTGGGTCTCCAGTTCTGGCACCACATCGAGCATCTCCTGCTGTTCCTGCAGGTACAGCTGGGCTGGCGGCTCACGGGCAGCGGCGCGCCGTCGAGCATCGTGCAGCTCCTCATCCCGCGGGTGGAACTCCACCTGTTCTACAACACGATCGTCACCATCCCGATGGTGATCGCGGTCGTGCTGCACCGGCGTGCGTCAGCCGCGGAGCGCGAGATCACCGGCTGCCGCTGTGGCCTGCCGGCGGGCCGCGCACCCGCGCATGTCTAAAGGCTTCTGGCGGCTGGGGCTGGTTCTGCTGGCCTTCCTGGGGCTTTCCGTCCTGCTCGCCCCAGCCGCCACGGCACACGTCCAAATCGTCGCGTTCGGTCCCGCCGACGGTTCCCGGCTGAGCGCCGCACCGGCCCAGGTCGACGTGCGGCTGTCGGAGAACGTGGGCGTCCAGCAGGGTTCACTGCGGGTGTTCGACACGCGCGGCACCCAGGTCGACGACGGCCGGGTGTTCCAGCCGGGCGACGAGTCCGCGCTGGTCGCCGTCCGGCTGCGCCCCGGTCTGGGCGACGGCAGCTACCTGGTGAATTACGCCTTCGTCTCGGAGGACTCCCATCCGGTGCGGGGGGCGTTCGCGTTCGTCGTGGGCGAGGGGCCCTTGCTCAGCGCCAGCGGCGCGGTGGCCGCGTCGACCGGCACGGACGCGGCCGTCGACGCCACGTTCACGGTTTTCAAATGGGGCTCGTTCCTCGGGATGGCCGCACTCGGCGGACTGGTGTTCGTCCTGTGGTGCCGCCCGGCGGGCCGGACCGACCCGCGAGTCCGCAAGGTGCTCCTGACCAGTGCGGCGATGGTGGCCGTCTCGGGCGCCGCCGCACTGGTCCTGCAAGGGCCGTACAGCACGGGCCAAGGCCTCTCCGGCATCTTCTCGCTGAGTTCGCTCGAGACGACATTGAGCCTGCCGCACGGAAAGCTGCTGGTCCTGCGCCTGGTCGCGGTCGCGGCGCTGGCCGTGCTCATCCGCCGCCTGCTCGTCCCGCTCGATTCGCTGACCGAGCGCGCCCGGTTCCGGTACGAGAACCTCGCGATGGTCACGGGTTTCCTCGTGCTGCTCTCGTTTTCCGCGTCCGGGCACGCCGTCTCCGACAGCGTCCCGTTCTTCACCATCACCGCCGATCTCGCCCATCTCGGCGCGATGGCCATCTGGCTGGGCGGCCTCGTCCAGATCACGCTGTGCCTGCGCCGGTCCGGATCCGACGAAGAACTGCGGCAGGCGCTGGCCCGTTTTTCGCCGCTCGCGGCGGTTTCCGTCGGGGTCATCGCGGCGAGCGGCGTCTACCTGGGACTGCGGATCGTCCCGTCGTTCTCCGCGCTGTGGACGACCACGTACGGGGTTCTGCTGCTGCTCAAGCTCTCCGGTTTCGTGGTGCTCCTGGCGCTCGCCAACCTCGGCCGGATAGCGGTGCGCCGCCGGATGACCGCCGGTGGCGTGGCGACGGCGACCAGGATGCGGGTCACCGTCGCCACCGAGGTCGGGATCGCCACCGTGGTGCTCCTGCTCGCGGCGATCCTCTCCACGACGGCTCCTTGAGCACTCCCCCGGACCGCCGACTGCGAACATCTTGCTTGCGTGACGACCGACACCGAAGCTACACTTCGGGCCGCCCCAGAAGGGAGCGCCGCTGTGCAGCTTGTGGACTCCGCACACGTCGACACGTTCTGCCGGGACAACCTCCCGCCCCGCGAACTGTGGCCCGAGTTCCGGTTCGACCTGCCGGAACTGCGTTATCCCGGCCGGCTGAACTGCGCCGAACAGCTGCTCGACGAGACGATCCGCGCGTTCGGCGCGGACCGCCCATGCCTGCACACTCCGGCCGAAACCTGGACGTACGGCGATCTCCGGTGCCGGAGCAACCAGGTGGCGCGCGTGCTGACCGAGGATTTCGGCCTGGTGCCGGGGAACCGCGTGCTGCTGCGGGGGCCGAACAACCCGTGGCTGGTCGCGACCTGGTTCGCCGTCCTCAAGGCAGGCGGGGTCGTGGTCACCACCATGCCGCTCCTGCGAACCGGTGAGATCGCCTCGCTGTTCGCGCTCACCCGGCCCATGCTTTCGGTGTGCGACACGCGGTTCACCGAAGATCTCACCGCCGCCGATCCCAGCCTGCCCGTCCTGGTCTACGGCGGCGGCGAGCCCGGCGACCTGATCACCCGCGCCGCCACGAAACGCACGGAGTTCACGACGGTGGACACCGCGGCCGACGACGTCGCCCTGCTCGCGCCGACTTCGGGCACGACCGGGAAACCCAAGGCCACCATGCATTTCCACCGCGACGTGCTGGCGAACGCCGACACCTTCGGCAAACACGTCCTCAAAGCCACCGCGGACGACGTCTTCACCGGGACCCCGCCGATCGGGTTCACCTTCGGGCTCGGCGGACTGGTGATCTTCCCGATGCGGGCCGGCGCCTCGGCGTTGCTGCTGGAGCGGGCGAACCCCGAGGAGCTCGCGGACGCCATGGCCCGGCACCGAGTCACAGTGCTGTTCACCGCGCCCACCGCGTACAAGGCGATCCTCGCGACCGGGAAAGCGAGCGGCCTGGTGAGCCTGCGGCGCTGCGTGTCCGCCGGCGAATACCTGGCGAAACCGGTGTGGGAGGAGTTCTTCCGTGCCACCGGGATCCGCATCATCGACGGGATCGGCGGCACCGAACTGCTGCACATCTTCATCGCCACGGCCGACGACGACATCCGGCCCGGGTCCACCGGCAAACCCGTTCCCGGCTTCCACGCCGCCGTCCTGGACGACGACGGTAACCCGGTGCCGGACGGTGTCGCGGGCAGGCTCGCGGTGAAGGGACCCACCGGGTGCCGGTATCTCGCCGACGAACGCCAGCGGGTGTATGTCCACAAGGGATGGAACATCACCGGCGACACCTTCGTCCGCGACAGCGATGGTTACTACTGGTACCAGGCCCGCAACGACGACATGATCATCTCGTCCGGCTACAACATCGCCGGGACCGAGGTCGAAACCGCGCTGGCGGGCCATCCCGACGTCCTCGAAGCCGCGGTGGTCGGCGCCCCCGACCCCGGACGCGGCACGATCGTGAAGGCGTTCGTGGTCTTGCGTGACGGTGCCTCACCTGGCGACGCGAAAGTCGTCGAGCTACAGGAGTTCGTCAAGAAAGCGATCGCGCCCTACAAGTACCCGCGGGACATCGAGTTCGTGCCGGAGCTCCCGAAGACCGGCACCGGCAAGATCCAGCGCTTCCTGCTGCGGCAGCTCAGTCTTGAGCCATCCCGAACGCACGAGCCAGTCCGGGGTCCAGAAACCGAGTGATGCCGCCGATCCCGCGGTCGCGGACGGTCAGGACGATGACACCCGTGAAGCTTTCTCTCGCCCCTTCCGCGAGATAGCAGCCGAAGGCAGGCTGAGCGTTGGCGCCGGTCGGGACCAAGCGCAAGCCCCGGCCCGCACGCCACGTCGCGCTGGTGTGCAGGAACCCCCGGATCGCGTCGGCACCGTGGTACTCATGCGGTGCGGGCGGCATCGCGAGCCAGGCGTCGTCGGTGAGCAGCTCGATGACACCGTCGATGTCGTCGTCGGTGAACGCCCTGGCGAAACTCCGGGCCAGGTCCCACGCCGACGCAGCGTCGATCCCGCGGTGCGTCCCTCCACCAGCGACCGACGCGCGAGCACGCTGCAAGGCACCTTTGACCGCGTTCACCGTGGTGTCCAGCATGGGCGCGACTTCAGCGATCGAGAAGCCGAGGACGTCGCACAGGAGCAGTGCGGCGACCTGTCGCGGTGGTAATTCCTGGAGTGCGGCGACGAACCCGAGCTCGACCGTCTCGCGCGTGAGGTACCGGGCCGCCGGATCGGGTGCCTGCTCCAGCAACGTATCCGGGTAGGGCTGCAGCCAGGTCACGTCCGATCGACGGGAGGGCGGCGGCGGTTCGAACGGCGGGACGGGCTCCACACGCCTGCGAGAGTCGCGCAGGGCGTTGAGGCAACGGTTGGTGGCGATCCGGTAGAGCCACGCCCGGAACGAGGATCGACCGGCGAACCCGTCGAGTCCCCGCCAAGCGGCGAGCAGTGTCTCCTGGAGCATGTCCTCGGCGTCGGTGAGCGAGCCCAACATCCGGTAACAGTGGACATGCAGCTCGCGGCGGCACGGCTCGACGAGCTCGCGGAAGGCCTCTCCGCTCCCGCCTCGCGCACGGTCCAGGGTGGATTGACTCACCGGCACATCCTGACACGCGGACCGTTCCGATCGGCGCGGAAACGGTGTCTCAACCATCGTGACCGATGTCGAGAGAAGGGAACGCCCATGACCGACCAGGATGCCACGGCACTGGAAACCGCACTGGCCTACCACCAGGCCTGGACCACCGGCGATTTCGAGCGAGCGATGACCTACGTCGCCGAGGACGTCGTCTGCCAGGCCCCATCCGGACGGATCGAGGGAGCCGATGCCTTTCGAGCCTTCATGGGACCGTTCGCGCGGATCCTCACGAAGTCCGAACTGCTGTCCGCGTTCGGCGATGATTCCACTGCGATGCTGATGTACGACACGGAGACCATCCCGGTGAGCGGTGCCCCCGCCGCTGAGCGCTTAAAGGTCGTCGACGGCCGGATCGTGCACATGTGGATCATCTTCGACCGGACGCCGTTCGATGCTGCACGCGCACGAAGGCCTTGAACACATCGTCAACCTGAACCGGGAGTTCCTGCGGGCCTCCCGGTCTTCACGGAAGTGAGCTCAGGCCTTCGGCGAGAGCAGCACGAGCGCGATCTCGCGGTCGGTCTTCTTCTGGTAGTCGGCGTAGTTCTTGTGGTCGGCGGTGATCAGCGGCCACATGCGGGCCCGCTCTTCCGCTGTCGCGACCCTGGCGTGCATGCCGACGGCGGGCTTGCCCTGCACGGACACCTCGACCTCGGGCTTGGCCTGGATGTTGAGCAGCCACAGCGGCGGCTGGTCGTCGCCACCACGCGACGCGACGACCACCAGCGCGTCACCCTCCCGCAGCGGCGAGGTCAGCATCACCGAGCGCGGCTGGCCGGTCTTGCGGCCGATCGTGGTCAGCTCGACGACGGGCATGTTCAAGGCTTGCCAGCCCAGCCGCCCGCCGCTGATCTTGACCAGGCCTCGGTGGACGGCGTTCATCGTCTTCAGGATCGTGTCGCTCGGCATGCCGTCAACATACCAGCGGTATGGCAGGTCAGGGTTTGCGGCCGACCCCGGCGCAGAGCAGCGAGTTGACCGTTGGGTCGTCGGACATGTCCCCGACACCTTGCGGCCGCCACATCGCGCAGCCGACCTGGTTCTGGGTGCTCTTGTAGGCCTCGACGGCTTCGGGCAGCCGCGCGCCCTCGAGCAGCATCCGGCTGTGCGCGACGACCACCGGCTCCCGGGCGACGTAGACCACCCGGCATTCCGGATCGGCGCGCTGCACGATTTCGTGCAGATTCCCGACGGTCGGAATTCCGGAACCGATGTCGAGGAATTGCCGAACTCCCGAAGGAATGCGCGATTTAACCGGGACGCGTCGCGAACACCCGGCATGACCTTTCGTGAGAAAGTGCGCCGCGTCGTGCCCCCAATGCGGCGTTGGGGGCATTGAACGCCCCCAACGCCGCATTGGGGTACTTCCCAGCCCACCCCGCCTACAGGAAGAACGGTCCTGCTCATGAACCGCACCACGCCCGCCAGTTCCACTCGCCGGATAGCGGCACGGCTGGCGACAGAAGTGCTCGCCCCGTGGGTGTGGGTGCTCGGGCTGCCGCTCGTCGTGGGCTGGGAAGTCACCGGGCACCACCTCGGCGAGACCTTGTTGTGGGGGCTCGTCGTCGGCGTCACCGGGTCGCTGATCCCCATCCGCGGGGCACGGCAAGGGAAATGGGACAGCCACCACGTCACCGACCGCGCCGGACGGCTCATCCCGTTCGCCGTCTGCATCCTCTCCCTCGGCGGCGGACTGGCCTTGTTGCTGATCGGCAACGCACCACATCGGATGATCGCGATGGCCGCGGCCGAGCTCGCCTGCCTGATCGCCGCGCTGGCCATCACCTTCGGCCTGAAGTTCAAGATCTCGATGCACGCCGTCGTCGCCGCGGGAGCGACCGTCATGCTCATCGTGGTCTACGGCCCGGTCATGGCGCTGCTCGTCCCGTTGGTGATCTGGGTCTGCTGGTCCCGCGTCGAACTGCGAGACCACACCACGGCCCAGGTCGTCAGCGGCACATTGCTCGGCGCGGTGCTCGGCGGGGCGGTCTACTTCCTGGTGGCGGGCGCGCTGTAGCCGTTTTTCCGGCAGGACAGGGAAAGGACTACGGGTTTCCCGGTTCCGCAGGTGGCGTCCGGCTCCCCAATGGCCGCCGTTATCAATCAGGACGCGCGGAAACTGCTCCTTGACACGACAATCCGGAAAACTTCCCCAGCGTGCTCCGGTCATCCGGACGACCGGGCAGGACAGGACGCCGGGCAAGGGTTGCCCGGCAGGGCCCCATTTTGGGCATGGTCATTGAGGTAGGATCGCTCGCGCCAAGATCATTTGTCCGCGTCAGGCCTGTGGTGCCGCATCGATGAGATATGTGTCAGCTGTTCTCTGTTGCTGTCCAAGTCAAGGAAGGACCTGATGTCTGATTCGCCATCACCCGGCAGGCCGATCCCCCCGCCGTGGGAGCGCGAACAGGGAGGCGGTCGCGCCGGTTCGGATGTCGTCGGCGGCCTCCGCGCGCGACTTCGGCGAATTGCCCTGGTTGCGGCGGTCGTCGTGGCCGTGCTCGGCGCCGCGGGAATCGTGACCGTCGTTCTCGAGCAATCACTGGCGACGCTGGTCGCCGTGTGCGTCGGGACAGGCAGTGTGCTCGTGGTCGTGATCGCGGGCTCCCGCGCCGTTTCCGCCACCCGCTCGCTCAGCCAGGCGCAGTTCGCCGCCCCCGCCGAGTTCGTCCCGGCAGCCGTTCTCGCGCCGGTCGAGGCCGTGCGCGCGGCCGACTCGGACGATCCGGACCAGCGCCGGGAGGTGTTCGTCAAGCTGGCCCGGCGGCTGCAGTCGCTTGTCAACCGTGCGATCGGGCAGATCGACACGCTCGAAAGGGATATCGAAGACCCCGAAATCCTGCGTG
>Ga0193717_1001929_pt1 | contig 12336 bp, 11 predicted proteins | sample U2c2metaG_FD_145900 | JGI IMG/M metagenome (GOLD analysis project Ga0193717, IMG submission 145900) | Soil microbial communities from a riparian zone of the East river system, Colorado, United States - U2c2 | ecosystem: Environmental > Terrestrial > Soil > Riparian zone | place: USA: East River...
CAGTTGCTCGGAGTCGGGCGACCAGCTCGGATCGGATTGCTGACAGCTGCCGGGCTTGGCCGTGCCTACCGCCTTGGCGTTACGACCGTCGATGTCGGCCACCTTCAGGGTCGGCTTGCCGTTGATCTCGCCTACATAGGCCAGGTGCTTGCCGTCAGGCGAAATGGCGGTGGAACGAATGGCTTGCACCTGCCCCAGCGACTTCAACACCGCACTGATGCGCGGATCGGGCGTGGCGTCGGCGGCATATGCCTGGCACGAAACCAGGGCCATGGCGAAGGCGAGGCCCCAGGCGGGCGCGGCTCGGTAGGTCATCGTTTGCAATTCCCCATCAGTGGACCCGCCGACGCTAGCAGATTGCGCGCTCCGCGGCGCGTGGCATCAGGCCTGGAGGTCGGCGAACTCCGGGTGCCGCTGCAGCCAGCCGGCCGCATAGCTGCAGGCGGGCTTCACTTTCCAGCCTTCGCTGCGCGCGGCCTGGAAAGCAGCGAGCGTCAAGGCCCCTGCGATGCCCCGGCCACCGACCACGCTGGGCACGCCGGTGTGGTTGATGGTCATGATGTTTCCCGACAACTGGTAGTCCAGCAGACAGTGCTCCCCGTCCACCACCGCTTCGAAGACCTGTTCGCGGCGTTTGTGGATGACGTTGATCGCCGGTGTATCCATGGGCCTGGCCTCGTTCGCGTTTCGTGGATGCTTCAAAGCGTAGCGTGAAGGCCTCTCCGCGACGAGTCGCCATGGCTGGACAGTTGACGGCAGCGTCGCCAGCATAGGCCGGTCCCTCGCCACCGGCGGCTCTTCTCATGCTTATCGTGCACTACAGCCGACAGAAACAACCCGCCCAGGCCTGGCAGCCAGGCGCCGTGATAGGCGACAACGCCCTGTGGTTCGACCTGATCGATCCCACCGACGACGAACGCAGGGCGGCGATCAAAGCCAGCGGCCTGGTGGTACCCGAGCGCGACGATCTCAACGGCCTTACCTTGAGCAGCCGCCACCGCGCAGGTTCCGACTCGCTGGAATTGAGCGTCCCTTACTTCGCCGCCGAGCACGATGACAAACCCGCCACGCCGATGGGTATCGTGGTGGGAAGCGAAGCCATCGTCACCGTCCGCTTCGCCCAGTCGCGCGCCTTCGACCGCTGCCAGGAGGGCGCGCGGGAGAAACCCTTCGACGGCAGCGGCGACGTGTTCACCACCCTGGTCGAATCCATCGTGGATCTCGCCGCCGAACGCATGCAGGAAGTGGCCGGCGACTTGCGCAAACTGTCGTCCCGCGTGTTTACCACCCACCGCCTGGGCACGGTAGTCCTGCGCCGCTGCATGCTGGAAGTGGGCCGCCTGGAAAGCATCCAGACCCGCACGCGAACATCGCTGTTGAGCATCCAGCGCATCGTCAGTTTCGTCCGCGCCAAGGAGCCGGCGTGGGCCGATGGCGATGAGCAGGGCCGGCTGCGTGTGGTCGACCACGACCTTCGCACGCTGGACGAATTCGACGACCAGCTCACCAACAAACTGCAATTCCTGCTGGACGCGAGCCTGGGGTTCATCAACACCGACCAGAACCACGTGATGAAGGTGCTCACCGTGGTCTCGGTGGCCACCGTGCCACCGATCCTGCTGGCCGGCATTTGGGGCATGAATTTCAAGAACATGCCGGAACTGGACTGGACCTACGGCTATCCGCTGGCGCTGGCGGCCATCATCGTATCGATCATCCTGCCCGTGCTGTGGTTCCGTTGGCGCGGCTGGCTGGCCGACGACTAGCCCACGCCATGACCCTGCGCGACGCGCTCGTCGCTCCCGCCCGTGGCGCCGTGCGCCGGTGGGTGCTGAAGGCCTTTCCTCGTGACCCGAAGGCTGGCATCGACTACGACCATCCCGAGGGCGACGCCGGCCTGTTCGGGCCCGACAGCGTCACCTGGCGCATCCACGGCGACTTCGCCGGGATGCTCTCCGGCGGCCTGTGTGCCCTGATGCTGCAAACGCTGCATCCCAAGGCGCTGGCCGGGGTCTGGGACCACTCCAACTTCCGCACCGACCTTATCGGCCGGTTGCGGCGGACCACGGCTTTCGTTGGCGGCACGACCTATGCGCCCACCATGGCTGCCTACCAGCTGGTGGATCGGGTCAGGGCCATCCACGGCAAAGTACGCGGGATCACCGCCGACGGCATGGCGTACGCGGCTGATGACCCGGATCTGCTCACCTGGGTACACGTCACGGAAATGTACAGTTTCCTGGCCGGCTACCGGCGCTACCGCCGCCACGACCTGGCCGCCGGCATCGCCGACCGCTACTACGACGAAACACGGCGCGTGGCCGAGGCACTGGGCGCGCGCGGCGTACCCAGCTCCGAGGCCGCGGTGGAGGCCTATTTCGCCGAGCGGCAGCCGGACCTGCGTTTTGACGAACGGTCGCGGGAAGTGCTCACCGTGCTTGCCGCGATCGAACTGCCGGTGCCCATGGCCGGGCTTTCGCGGGAGCTGTTCCTGGGCGCAGGCGCCGCCCTGCTGCCCGCCTGGGCCGTCGAAATGCTCGGACGGTCCCCGCGCCAGCGGGCCGAGGCGCAGGTAGCCGCGGCGGCCCTGCGAGGCCTGGCCCCGGTGTTCCGCGGTGCGCTCTCCGAAGGGGTGGCTGCGCGTTCGTGCCGACGCGTGGGCCGGTCGCCGCTACTGCTCGACCATTGGCCGCCGGCCTTACAGGAAACAAGGAGTTAAAGTTCGCGCCTGAAGGGCCGATAGCCTCGCCAAGGGGTGCCACATCGACATCCCACGCGGTAGGCCCATCGGCGCGCATGTCGGCGGGGAGGAAGCACGAGGATGTATTCCATCGTCCAAACACGCTTTTTCGGCGACGCCACGGCGGCGGCGCCCTGCCGCGCCCGCTCGGGGAAGGGATGATGCGCGTGCCCTGGCAAGCCCTGCCCGGCGGCCTGCCGCAAGCGCGGCTACTGGATTCGGTGGCCGAATTCACCGTGCACCGCGACATCGATGCACTGGACCACAGCCTGGTGCTGTCACTGGCCGAACTGGTTGAAGCAACCTCGGTGGCGCTGTGCAAGCGCACCGACGAAACCGACAACGCACTGGAAATGATCGCCCTGTGCGTGCCCGATGAACACAACAAACTCACCGTGGAAGCCATCTGCATGCCGGTGGTGGAAAGCTACTCGGCCGAGCTGGACATGGTGATCACCGAACTGGAACCGCGCAGCATCGACAGTGGTGATGGCCTGCACACGCTGATCGTGCCCGTCCAGCGCGAGCAGCGCGCGATCGGCGCCCTGGTGATCCAGGCCGAACGAAAGCTCGACGACCTGGTGGCGCTGGTCGAGGGATTCGCCCGCATCTATGCCAACTACACGGCCCTGCTCAACGAGAGCGAGCGCGACAAGCTTACCGGCCTGTACAACCGCCGCACCTTCGAGCAGCGCCTGCAACGCCTGCTCAAGCGCCAGCGCCTGCAGCGCGCCCGGGCTGCCGCGGAATTAGCCGCCGGCGGCGAACGCCGCATCGATAGCGAAGTGGGCCGGGTATGGCTTGCCATCCTGGACATCGATCATTTCAAGCGGATCAACGACAACTTCGGCCATGTCTACGGCGATGAAGTGATCCTGCTGCTGGCGCAGATGATGCGCAGTTCCTTCCGCCAGACCGACGTCCTGTTCCGCTTCGGCGGCGAGGAATTCGTCGTGCTGCTGGGTTCGCTGGACGAGGCCACCGCGCGTGCGGCCCTGCAGCGTTTCCGCGAGCGCGTGGCCAGCCATGTATTCCCGCAGGTCGGGCACGTCACGGTGAGCATCGGTTACGCGAACATCGGCGAAAGCGATTACCCGGAAATCGTGCTGGACCGCGCCGACAAGGCGCTGTATTTCGCCAAGCAGAACGGCCGCAACTGCCTGCACGGCTACGAAGCACTGGCCGCGACCGGAGCGCTGGCCCCGACCAGCGCAGGTTCGATCGACCTGTTCTAAAAACGTCCCCGCTTAAAGCGGGGCCGAATCGTCGTGCAGCATGGCCTTGCGGACGATCTTGATCGGCGCAAAACCCTGCTTCATGAAACCGTCGTGGAACGATTTCAGGTTGAAGGCGCTGCCTTCCTTCGCCGCCACGTCGGCGCGCAGCTTCAGGATCTCAAGCTTGCCAAGCGTGTAGTAGAGGTATGTGGGATCCGACGTGCCGCGCTTGGTTTCAACCGTACCGACAGCGCGCGATTGATAACCTTCCTTGACGAAGAAATCCACCGCCTGGTCGAATGTCATCTGGCCGGTATGCATCTTGATGCCCACGATGAACCGCGCGTTGCGAAGCAGCGCATCCTGCAGCTGGCCAAGCTTCAGCAGTTTCTGCTTTTTTTCGTCACCCGGGTACATGAATTTCGCCAGGCCCTCGTCGAGCATCATCTGCTCGCTGTAGTGTGCCCAACCTTCCGCATTGGTGGAGCAGCCGATGAGCTTGCGCACCCGGTCGGATAGATCGTGCATCCACAGGAACTGCACATAGTGGCCGGGATAGGTTTCGTGCACGGCGACATTGTTGATCACCGGATACGAAAGCTGGGTCATGAATTCATCGGTCTGCTTCTTGTCCCAGCTGGGCTCGGGCAAGGTGACATTGAAGAACGCCTCCTTGGCCACCTTCTCGTACGGCCCCGGGGTGTCCATCGAGGCAAAGGTGGTGGCCCGCTCGAAGGGCGGGGTCTCCTCCACGATCGGCCGCACCTGGGAGGGAATGGTGACGATGCCCTTTTCGTTGATGAAGGCGATCAGCTTGTCGAAGGTGCCACGGAAGGTGGGCAGCAATTCGTCGCGCGTGGGATGGTCGGCGCCTAGATCGGCCAGCACCTGTTGCGGCGACTTGGACGGATCCAGGGATTTGGCCACGCGGGCGAATTCGGCCTGGTTGGCCCGCATGTCCTTCATGTCGATCTCGACCAGGCGGTCCAGCGGCGTGTCCACCATTTCGTCGTAGGCAAGCTTCTTGCGGAAGTTGGCCTCGCCGATACGGAAGTCGCCCTTCGACCGGGGCAGCAGGTCGGCCTTCATCCAGGCCTGGTAGTCACCCAGCGCCTTGATCACCGCGCCGTTGGTAGCGGCGAACTGCGCTTTGAGCGCAGGATCCTTCGCATCCTTGAATGCCGCGGGCACATCGCTGGTGAAGAATGAGATCAGCCCCGGCAGCTGCTCGAGTGCGATCTGGGTATATATCTTCGGCGGGTTCTTCAGGTTCGCGCGCGCATCCACCGCCAGCACATGGGGCATCGCCTTTTCGCGCTCGATCAGCGCCCGCAGGCGCTCGTCGGGACTGGCGAAGCTGCGCGACATCAGGGTGAAGGCGCTGCTGGTGATGCCGCTGGAATAGAAATCGGGGTTTTTCTCCCAGGGACGGATATTTTCAAGGGTAAGCAGCGAGGAGCGGATGCTTCCCAGCAGCAATTCGCGGTCACCCTTGGCGTCGTCTCCCAACGTCGCCGGATCCACCGCGGCCACCTGGGCCTCCCAGGACTTCAGCGCCTTGACCTGCGCATCCACGCCGGCGCGGGAATAATCCTCCAGCTTGCCATCGTATTGATGGATGCCGGTGGGCGTCGCCGCGCTCGGGTTGGTGGGGAAGTAATAGGTATCGAAGTAGCGGTCGGCGAGTTGGGCCAGGTCCGCATCGGTGGCGGCGGCGAAGGTGGGCAGCGACAGGGCGATGCAGGCGGCAAGGATCAGGGCAGGACGACGGATCACTTCAGGCGCTCCGGGATGGTGGGTGGCGGCCGATGCTGCACCTTGCACCCGCCCCACCGCAAGGGAGGCCGCGGTATGGCCCGGGGCTAGCTGCTGCAGGAAAGCATCGAGCAACCCGCACGCGAACGGGCCCAGTCGGGACGACGGCGGGCAAAGGCCTCACGGCCGGGCTGGTCGTCGTAAGGACGCGCCATCACCCGGGCGAGGTCGTGCACGCCACCGAAGTCGCCTTCGCCCGCGCGATCGATGGCTTCCTGTGCCAGGTAATTGCGCAGTACGTAGCGCGGATTGTGCGTGCGCATCCGTTCATGCCGCTCCAGCGGCGCCAGGGCGTCGCGCCGCACCCTTTGCGCATAGTCGGCAAGCCATGTGACCAACGCCGGCATGTTCGAAGCACGCAGGCCGTCATCGTAAAACGCGTCGGCAAAGATCGCCGGATCCGGCGCTGCGAGGTCGAGGTCCATCAGGGTGCGGAAGAAGATCGTCATGTCCACCGAGGTCTCCTGCATCCATCCCTGCAGGCGTGCCATCAGCGCCATGTCGTCGTCATCGGCTTCGCCAAGCCCGAGCTTGCCCGCCGTGTTCACGCGATCGGCCGCCTCGTAGGCACGGACGAAACGGTCAAGGCCCACTTGCAGCGGCACTGCATCGCCGAACAACGGCGAGAGTGCGCCGGCGAGCCGCGAGAGGTTCCAATAGGCGACCGCCGGCTGCTGGCCGAACCGATAGCGCTTGCGCCCGGCGTCGGTCGTGTTGGGCGTCCAGTCCGGATCGTAATCGTCGATCCAGCCGTAGGGGCCGTAGTCGATGGTCAGGCCCAGGATCGACATGTTGTCGGTGTTCATCACGCCGTGGACGAAGCCCACGCGCATCCATTGCGCCACCATCGTCGCGGTGGCGGCGCAGATTTCGTCGAACCAGCTGGCGCGACGCTCGGTGAGGTCTTCGATGCCTGCAAGCGCAGGAAAGTCGCGCGCGATGCAGAAATCCACCAGCCGTTCGAGCAGGCCGACGTCCCCGCGCGACGCAGGCAACTCGAAATTCCCGAAGCGCAGGAACGAGGGCGCCACCCGGCAGACGATGGCACCCGCCTCGTCGCGGGGATGACCGTCGTAGAACATGTCGCGCACGACCATGTCACCGGTGGTGACGAGCGATAGCGCACGCGTGGTGGGCACGCCCAGGTGATGCATCGCCTCGCTGCAGAGGAATTCCCGGATCGAAGAACGCAGCACCGCGCGGCCATCGGCGCCCCGCGAGTACGGCGTGGGCCCGGCGCCCTTCAGCTGCAACTCGTGGCGACCGCCGTCCTCCCCCACCACCTCGCCCAGGGTGATGGCGCGGCCGTCGCCCAGTTGTCCCGCCCAGGTACCGAACTGATGGCCGCCGTAATTGGCCGCGTACGGCTGCATGCCGGGCAGCAGCCGGTTGCCTGACAGCACTTGGGCCAGGTCAGGATCGTCCGGATCCAAACCGACCCGCTTGGCCAGCTCGTCGGTGAGCGCCACCAGGCGCGGCGCCGCCACCGGCGTCGGCGCCACGTTCGAATACACAGCGCCATGTACCTGGCGTATCGCCGGGCCGGGCTCGGGGTCGCCCGGCAATTCACGGACGAAGGCGTTGTCGAAGGAAAGGAAGGCCATGGACGTATAGTGGCGCCTTTGGCGGCGCGGACAAGGCTTCAGCCGGCGAAGACACGCGCCATGTCGGAAGGATTCATCGCGCGCCATGCGCCTGGCGCAAGGCCGTCCAGCCCCAAGCCGCCCACCGTGATGCGGCCTAGCGTATCCACGTGGTTGCCGGTGGCCGCGAACATGCGGCGCACCTGGTGGTAGCGGCCCTCGGTAAGGGTGAGCCGGACCTGCCGGGGGCCGAGCACCTCGAGCACGGCCGGCAGCAGCGGGGTGTCCTCGCCATCGAGCATCATCGCGCCGCTGGCGAAAAGCGCAGCTTCATTGCCCTTCAGGTCGTCGGCGAGCGTCGCCTCGTAGACCTTCCGTATGTGCGTTTTCGGCGAGATGATGCGGTGCAGGAGCACGCCGTCGTCGGTCATCAACAGCAGGCCGCTGGTCTCGCGGTCCAGACGGCCCACCGTGGACAGCACGGGATCGCGCAGTTTGAAGCGCGGTGGCAGCAGGTCGTACACGATGCGTCCCGGATCTCGTGTGGAACAGGTGTAACCGGTGGGCTTGTTCAGCATCAACACCAGGCCCGCGGGCGGATCCAGCGGCTCGCCATCGATCAGGATGTCGTCATGGCCGACCTTGTCGTCGGCGTACAGCACCTCGCCTGCAGCGTCCGTGATCCGGCCTTCCCGGAACATGCCAGCCACCTGCTTGCGGCTTCCGTAGCCCAGGTTGCCGATCAACCGCACCAACCTCATCGACGTACTCCCTTTGCTGCGAATACCTTGAAACCGTCACGGTCGGCCAGCACGCGAACCTGCTCGAAGCGGCGAGCGAACGTTGCCTCGTAGGGCAGGTGGCGGTTGGCAACGACGTAGCACTGCCCGTCCGTCGATAGCGAGTCGGCCGCCGCATGGATGAATGCCTGCCCCAGTTCAGGGCGATCCGAACGCCCCTGGTGGAACGGCGGATTGCTCACGATGGCGTCGTATCGCCCCGGAAGGCCCTGGGTTACGTCATGCCAGTGCACGTGTACCTGGGCCTTGCCTGCATGGACGGCGAGGTTCTCGCGCAAGGGTTCAAGGGCCCTGCCCTCCGCTTCGAAGGCATGCAGTTCGCGCACATCCTTGTATCGGTCGAGCACCCCGCAGCTTAGGAAACCGAAGCCCGCCCCGAGGTCGGCGACCACGCCGCCGATATCCTCCGGCAGCACCGAGAGCAACAGCGCCGAGGCCGGGTCGACGCGGTCCCAGGCAAACAGGCCCGGACGGCTCAGGAAACGTCCGTCCAGTACCTCGCGCGTGGCGTCCAGAAGCCGCCACTGCCCGGCAAGCGATGTATCCACGCCACCGCCAGTGGCCCAGAACGCGCGGCATTTGTTCTTCGTAAGCGACTGCGTGGCGCCGAACAGCTGGGCGAAATCGTCCTGGCCCGAGCGTGCGCCTTCGGCATTGGCGAGCGCGGCCACGACCATGCCGTCCGGACCTGCCAATGCCGCAGCGCGGGAAAACAATCCCCGCGCCTCATCGCGCTGGCGCGGCGGCATCACCATTACCAGAGGATAGTGGCCGTGCGCTCCGCTGACATCGAAGCCATCGCGCTCGAGCTGGTCGGCGAACGGACGAAAGCTTTGTTCCATTGACCACGCCTTGCGACCAAAGCGCCGCAGCGGTACGCAGGCACGGGCACGCAGGAAAGCCACGCGGTCGTCGGTGGGCCACGCCAGCGATGCCTCTTCAAAGGGCAGGAACAGCGTATCCAGGGCGGCAGCGGTGGAGGAATCCAGGTGGTTGGCAGCGTTCACGGTGACGGCAGCGTTGGCGGACCTTCTAGTGTACGTCCACGCGGGTCGAGCTTCAGCGACAGGCGGCTTTCGAACTGGCGTGCCTCACCGGTAAAAGGATCGACGAAAGCCAGCGAACGGGCCAGCAGCTGAAGCGGACGGTCGTAGTCGTCGTCATCCTGGCGAAGATCCGGATACCACGGGTCGTTCTGGATCGGCGCGCCGAGCGCTGCCATCTGGACCCGCAGCTGGTGCTTGCGCCCGGTGCGCGGTGCCAGCTCGTAAAGCCAACGCTTTCCGCCAGTGGAGATGGCGCGAACGGTGGTGAAGCAGTTCGCCGGCCCATCCACCTGGCGCATGCGGAAGAACGGCTCGCCCGCTTCGATGCGCGTGGCCAGCTCCAGCGGCAGTGCCGTGCCGGGCAACGCAGGCGCCACGGCTTCGTATTGCTTTCGCACATGGTGGCCGCGGAACAGTTCTGCCCACACGTGCCTGTCTTCCCTGCGCAAGGAAAACATCACCAGGCCCGCAGTGAGTCGATCGATGCGATGCAGCGGTGCCAGTGCCTCGATCCCCGTGCGCTCCACCAGGCGATGCAGCAGGCACTGGCGCACGAATCGCCCGGCAGGCACGACGGGCAGGAAATGGGGCTTGTCCACCACCAGCAAGCGGTCGTCCTGGTAAACGATGGATTCGTCGAACGGCAATACGGGCTCGCCGGGTACGTCGCGGAAGTAGCTAACGCGTGCGCCCACGCGGTACGGGGCATCCACTGCCATGGGGCTACCGTCGTCGCCGAGCACGCGGCCGGCGGCCATGCGTTCGCGCCAGGTGGCGCGATCGACCCGCGGGAAGGCATCGGCCAGGCAGTCGAGCACGGTGGCCCACGACCCCGGCGGCAACTGGAAGCGGCTGGGCCTTGGAAGGGGCGCGGCTGGGGCAACGGTATCCACGTGACGTCAATGCTACCGGCAATGCCTTATGCTAATCCCATGGCGAGGGGCGCCAGGCGAAGGTCGGCATCATGATCAATTTCTTCAGGCGATGGTTCAGCGGCGGGGCGGAAACGCCCGCAACGCCGCTGCCCGCGGCCCGGGGCGATGAGCCGGCCCAATGGCCCGAAGACACCACGCCGCCCTGGCAGGCCAGCGACCTTGACCTCATCTTCAACCGCCTTGCCCTGGGGGTTGCCCCGGCCGAGGGCGACACGCTCACCGCCAACGAACAGGCCGCGCTGCGCCACCTGCGCGACCAGCTCAACGGCGATCACTTCGACCCGAAGTCCCTGCCCCGCCTGCCGGCGCTGGTTCCGCAGTTGCTGCGCTCCTTGCGCAGCAACGATGTCGGCAGCGCCGCGCTTGCCGCGCAGATCGGCAAGGATCCAGTGCTGGTCGGCGAGATCGTCCGCGTTTGCAACAGCGCCATGTTCCGGGGCTCCGGGACCATCGACAGCCTCCAGCAGGGCGTGATGCTGCTCGGCCAGGACGGCCTGCGCCGCGTGGTGATGCAACTGGTGATGCGGCCGATCCTGCAACTGGACACCACGCCGATGGGCGTGATCGCCGGCCAGGCATTCTGGTCGCATGCCGAGCGCTGCGCACAGGCTACGCTATTGCTCGGTCGCGGCGCAGTGGATCCGTTCGAGGCCTATCTTGCCGGTACCGTCTGCAATACCGGTGCGGTAGCGGTGGTGCGCATGCTCGACCAGCGCCACTATCTCGAAGACGACGCACACTCGGCGCGCTTCATCCAGGCCTTCGCCCAATTGTCCCGCCGCGTGGCGGTCACCACGGCCCGTCACTGGGACTTCCCCGATCGCGTCGTCCAGGCCCTGACCGAGCGCGCGGGCCACGAAGGGCAGCAATATTCCCCGCTGGGGCGCGCCCTGCGAGTGGCCGACCGCCTGGCCATGCTGGACATGCTTACCGGCCGCCAGCTGGCCGAAAGCGACGCCGTGCTGTCCGAAGCCGACGCCCACGGCTACACACCGGAGCAGATGGTGGCCATCCGTGGCCAACTGCAACGCGCTTTTGCGACCGACCACTCAGTAAGCGTCTGATCGACGCGGCAACCTGAACGCGATTGAGCGGCTCGCACGAGGTGCCCCATGAACATCCCCCTCGAAGATTTCGACCTGCGCGACACCACGCAGTCCGGTACCTACGTCGTTGACCCCACCGACATGGACCGCCTCGCGGCCGATGGCGCCGCGGCGAGGCTGCATATCGCGCGGGTGGACCTCGCCCAGTGCCGCGACAAGGCGTGCCTGCTCAAACGCCTGTCAGGCGCGCTGGGCTTCGATCCAGCATCGGGCAGCAACTGGGACACCCTGCAGTCCCAGCTGCACGACCTGGGCTGGCTCGACGGCGACGGCTACGTGGTGCTGCTGGACCACAGCGACGAGATCCAGGGCGCCGCCGAGGACGACCTGGACGACGCTCTGGACATCTTCGACGAAGCCGGGGAATTCTGGCGCTCGCGCAAGGTGCCGTTCTGGACCTTCATGGCCATGAGCACCAGCCGCGTCTCAGTGGCTTGAATACATCGCGCGGACATCATCGCGCATGGCCTGCTGGCTGTCGGGACGGCTATAGAACATGTGGCCGCCGGGATATTCCTTGACCTGGACCCGGGTGGCATCGTTCATCGCGGGCATCTGGTCCACGGTAAGCACCGAGCCCATGAACGGGCAGGAAAGATCATCCCAGCCGTGCATGATCAGCACGCGCAGCTTCGGGTCGATCGCCACCGCCTCGCGCAATTGTTCCACCGAACCCTTGCGCAGTTCATCACCACCGTCCCATAGCTTGTTCACGTCGTAACTTAATGCGTTGTAACGCGCATCGACCTTCCAGCCGACGGTACGGGTGACGAAATCCACCATCGCCGTGGTGGTCGGCGCGATGATCGAATCCAGGATCGGGTCGTTGTTGCGCTGGGTGGGGTCGAAGGGAAACGGGTCGAAGCTGGTCACGTTGGAATCGTAGCGGCTGCCAAGTTTACCTTCCGCGCGGTATACCTCGCGCAGGAAGGCCTGGGTTTCCAGGCGCCCGCCCGCGCGGCGTACGAACACCGGGTCAAGCCCCGTCATCTGGGTCACCTTCTGGATCATCCGCTCGGTGCCGTCAGGATCCGTGCGACCACGCATCAGCGTGCTGGCATATTCTCCACGGGTATATTCGATCACGTCACGCA
>Ga0193717_1001930_pt1 | contig 12327 bp, 10 predicted proteins | sample U2c2metaG_FD_145900 | JGI IMG/M metagenome (GOLD analysis project Ga0193717, IMG submission 145900) | Soil microbial communities from a riparian zone of the East river system, Colorado, United States - U2c2 | ecosystem: Environmental > Terrestrial > Soil > Riparian zone | place: USA: East River...
GCTGCCGAAGCCGCTGGGCAAGCTCGAACTACTCAAATTCGCGATGCAGGGCGAGGCCGTCTCGAGCGGTTCGCTGCACGTCGACAACATCTCGCCCAGCCTGTTCGGTGGCCTGGTGCTCACCGTGGGCATCGACAATCCGCGCGTAAAGCAGATTCCGGTGCCCGAAGGCATCCGCGCCGTGCTCGTACATCCGCATCTGTTTCTTTCCACGAAGCAGGCCCGCGGAATTCTCAAGCGCGAAGTCACGATGTCGGACTTCATCTGGCAGACGGCGAACCTCGCCGGCTTCATTTCCGGCTGTTACACGAACGATCTCGACATGATCCGCGCGTCGTTCGAAGACGTGGTCATCGAAAAGCAGCGCTCGCAACTCATTCCGGGTTTCGACGCGGTGCGCAAGGGCGCGATCGCCGCCGGCGCGCTCGGCTGCACGATCTCCGGCGCGGGTCCGACGATGTTCGCCTGGGCGCTCGAGAACGACTCCGAGAATGTGCGCGCCGCCATGGTTTCGGCCTTTGGCGCCGCCAACATGAAAGTGGATCACTGGGTCGTGCCCATCAAGACCGCGGGCGCGCACGTACTGCCGGCCTGAGTCGTGAAGTACGTCAGCACACGCGGTCAGTCGCCAGCGGTGAGTTTCGGCGCCGCCCTCGCCCAAGGCCTGGCTCCCGACGGCGGCCTGTACATGCCGGAGGCATGGCCGAGCATCCCGCTGTCCGCATTCGATGGCGCGACGACCTTGCCGGAAATTGCCGAAGTCATGCTGCGGCCGTTCGTCGAAGGCGAACCGATCGCGGCGCAGATTGGCGACGTCGTTCGTGAAGCCTTCGATTTTCCGGCGTCACTGGTGCCGGTGGCTGACGCCGGCAAGCTGTCAGTGCTCGAGCTGTTTCACGGCCCCACCGCGGCATTCAAGGATTTCGGCGCGCGATTTCTCGCGGCCTCGCTGGCGCGCATCCGGCAGGGCGAGACCGGCAAGCCGCTCAACATCCTGGTGGCCACTTCCGGTGACACCGGCGGGGCGGTGGCGGCGGCGTTCCATCGCCGGCCCGGCGTCGTGGTTTCGGTGCTATTTCCCAAGGGCCTCGTTTCGCCCACGCAGGAGCGCCAGCTCACCTGCTGGGGAGACAACGTGTTTTCGTATCGCGTCATCGGCACCTTCGATGACTGCCAGCGGCTGGTGAAGCAGGCCTTCGTGGACGCCGCGCTCAGAGAACGTTTCGAGCTGTCGAGCGCGAACAGCATCAATCTTGGCCGGCTGCTGCCGCAGGCGGTGTATTACGCCGCCACCAGTCTCGCGGTGCACCGCGCGCACGGCGTTTCTCCTAACTTCCTGATCCCGAGCGGCAATCTCGGCAATTCCGTGGCCTGCGTATGGGCCCGCAGACTGGGGCTGCCCATCGGCCGCATCGTTCTGGCGCACAACGCCAATCGCGCGGTGCCGGATTTCCTGAGCACCGGGGAGTGGCAGCCGCGCGCCAGCATCCCGACGCTGGCTTCGGCCATGGACGTAGGTTCGCCTAGCAACCTGGAACGGTTGCGCGCGCTGTTTCCAGACATCGCGGCCCTGCGCGGGGCAGTGCGCGCGGAAAGCGTCAGCGACGATGAGATAAGGGCACGAATTGCCAACGATTATCGTAAGTACCAGGGGCAGTACGGGAAAGCCTGGTGCCCGCATACCGCCACCGCGGCCGAAGTCTATGCGCGGATGCCCAATTCGGAGCGCGCCGAGGGCCGCTGGGTGCTCGTTTCGACCGCGCATCCGGCAAAATTTCGCGAAATCGTGGAGCCGCTCATAGGGCAACGAATCGAAATGCCGGAAACCCTTGCTAAACTCTTTTCGCGTCCCGTGTCCTGCGCCGATCTCGAGCCTTCGCTCGCGGCGCTCACAGATGCGCTGGGGAACAAGAATTGAATCCGCCTTTCGGACTCACACAGGTTCAGTTTGTAACGACCGTCGTCGGCGTGGTTGCCGTGGCGCTGCTTGCCGTCTTGGGCAGCCGCGCCTGGGTGGTTCGCCGTCGCGACGCGCGCCGCGTCGCGCGTGTCACCGCCGGCGCCGCGGACTTTCTGCGCAATGTGCTCGTCCCCGATGGCAATGGCGGCGACTACCACCTCGATTTCGTGCTGCTCACGAGCCGCGGCATCGTGGTCATCGACATGCGCGACATCATCGGCAACGTGTTCGGTGGCGACCAGATGACCGCCTGGACGCTCATGAGCGGGCCGAGGCGCACCACTTTCGTCAATCCGCAGGCCGGTCTTTATGACCGAATTGCGAGCGTGAAGGCCATCGCCACCGACACGCCGATCGAAGGCCGCATCGTATTCACCAAGCACGCCAAGTTTCCCAAGGGTCTGCCGCGTTTCACCGTGATGCTGGAATCCGTCGCCGCGGAATTCCCCAAGCTCGGTGCCGCGGAGCTCGACATCGCCGTGGCGAAATACCGTCCGGGCTGGACGCGGCTCAAGGAAGCCGCCAAGCCCAGCCCGCACTTCGGCTCGAACCCTATCGCGGTCGCTTAAGGCCTCGCTTCGAGAATCAGATTCACGGGCGAGTGTGTCGCGCGACGGAAGCGTTTGAAGCCCGCACCCGACACCACTGATCGCAGGCGCGCTTCGCCAGCCTGTGCGCCCAAACCCATGCGACCTTCCTGCGACAATGAGCAGGGCGTGCACAAGAGTGTGGATGCCGCGTAATACGCGCGCCCGATCGGATTGAGATTCTCCTCGATGCGATCACCCGCGTAAGGCTCGACGATCATCCAGGTGCCATTGGGTGCCAGCGTCCGCAACACGTGACGCGAAGCGGCGGCTGGGTCACCCATGTCGTGCAGGGCATCGAACACCGTGACCAACTCGTACGAGTGGCCACGATAGTTGTCCGCTTTGCCGATCTCGAAACTCACGTTGGTGAGGCCAGCCTCGCGCGCATGCCCCAGGGCGGCGGCGATCGACTCCTCGTGGTAGTCGAATCCAGTGAAGTGCGAGTTCGGGAAGGCCTTGGCCATGATCAACGTCGAGTAACCCACACCGCAGCCCACGTCGGCGACGCGGATGCCGGCCTTGAGCTTAGGCGTGACGCCGTCGAGCGCGGGGATCCACTCTTGCACCAGGTGATTGAGATAGCCCACTTTGTAGAACCGTGCGCAGCCGGGAAACATATCGGAGTGATGTTCATGCCAGCCGATGCCGGCGCCGGTCTTGAAGGCGTCGGTGAGCCGGTCGACGATGCGACCAGCTGCCAGCGCGGTCTGAAAGCCGCCGACGATGAACGCCGGACTCTCCTCCTGGGCGAACAACATCGCCTGTTCGGGTGACAACTGGTAGCGGCCACTGTCGGCCAGGTAGTTCACGTAGCCCGAGGCCGCATGGGCGTTGAGCCATTCGCGCACGTAACGCTCGTGAGTGCCGCTCTTCGCGGCCAGCTCGGCGGCGGTCAGAGCGCCGTTCGTGGCCAGGACGCGGTACAGCCCCAGGCGATCGCCGATGACCACCAGGGCCGCGAACGAAGTGGCGCCGAAATCGGTGATGGCGCGGCCCAGCAGACCGTTGAGCGTGTCTTCATTGATCAGGACGGGGGGTTGCTTGTGCATAGGTGTCTCCTGGGTCTCCTGCGTTTGTGTGGGGCGCATGGTGCAGAGGAACACTTGCGGGCAATTTGCAGCCCGGCCGCACTTCTTGACCCATCAACCAGAACGTCTCGCGAACTTGATCGATCTGCCGCAGAATTTGCTCATGGATGCACTTTCAGAATTGCTGCGCGCGGTGAAACTTTCCGGCGCCCTGTTCTACAACTCGAGTTGTTCGTCTCCGTGGTGCCTGCAGGCGCCGCAGTCGAGCGCCTTTCTGCCTTACATCCGCGCGCAAGCCACGCGGGTCATCGAGTTTCATCACATCACCGAGGGCACGGCGTACGTCCGCGTGGGCCACGAGACCACCCCGCTGGCCGCCGGTGACATCGTGATGATGCCGCACGGCGACGCCCACGAAATGGGCGCGGGTGTGGGCGGCAAACCGATCTGTGGCGAAGACGCGCTGCCCGCGTTGTGGTCGGGCAAGGTCAAGCTCGCGAACTTTGGCGGCGGCGGCGAATTGACTGGCCTCGTGTGCGGCTATCTTGCCTGCGACGGCGAACTGCTCAAACCGGTGCTGGCGGGCTTGCCGCGGGTAGTGCGCGTCAACATCCGCACGGATCCTTCCGGCGAATGGCTGGACAACATGCTCCAGCATGCGGTGTCACAGGCCGCGGCTTCGACTCCAGGAAGCGAGGTGATACTCGCGCACCTTGCCGAGGTGTTGTTCACCGAAGTGCTGAGGCGCTATCTGCTCACGCTGCCCGACGGGCGCACGGGATGGCTGGCGGGCGCGGGAGATCCGGCTGTTGGACGCGCATTGGCAGCTTTGCACAAGGAGCCCACATTCGACTGGACGCTGGATTTGCTGGCGCAGGAGGCGAGCATCTCGCGTTCCGCATTGACGGAGAAATTCACGCGTTTCATCGGCCAGGCACCCATGGCCTATCTCACGGACTGGCGCCTCGAGCTGGGAGCCGATTCGCTGCGCTCCACCAACCGCAGTGTGCAACGCGTGGCGCTGGATTCGGGCTACGAATCCGAGGCGGCATTCAATCGCGCCTTCAAGCGGCGATTCTCAGTTCCACCGGCCCGGTACCGGCGCGAAGCACGGGCAATGGTGGCGACGAAGATTCCGCCCATGCCGGCAAGAAGCATGGACGCGCGCAGCTGAGTGTCATCAGCGAACCGGCAAACCAAAGAATACTCGCGTTGTGGCCGTGCTGGCGGCCGCCACTGCTTCCGCGGTCTCACCACGCGCCGCTGCAATCGCGCGCGCCACGTAGGGCAGGAATGCGGGTTCATTGCGCCGGGTTTTTGGCGCAGGTTTGATGTCGCGCGGCATTAGATAGGGTGCATCGCTTTCGAGGAGAAGGCGATCCGGCGGAATTCCCTTCACCACCTCGCGCAGATGCAAGCCGCGGCGTTCGTCGTTGATCCAGCCGGTGATGCCGATGTGCAGTCCGAGGGCCAGGTACTCATCGCGTTCCTTCTCGCCCGCAGTGAAGCAATGCGCGACGCCGCGTTTGATGCCGTGCTCGCGCAGGATCGCAATGAAGTCCTCGTGCGCGTCGCGCTGATGCAGGAACACGGGCTTGCCGGTCGCGGTCGCGAGTTCGAGTTGCCAGGCGAAGGCGCGGCGTTGCAGGTCGCGCGGTGAAAAATCACGAAAATAGTCGAGCCCGCATTCGCCGACGGCGACGACTTGCGCATCGCGCGCGAGTGCCTGCAGGGCGGGCAGGGTGTTGTTGGTCAGGTCAGCCGCGTGATGCGGATGGACGCCGGCCGTGGCGAACAACACGCCAGGATGCGCCCGCGACAGCTCGATGGCATTGCGTGTGCTTTCCTCGCTCGAGCCGGTGACCACCATCTGCACCACGCCAGCCGCCGTGGCACGTTGCATCACCTTATCGCGATCAGCGTCGAAGCTGTCGTGCGCGAGGTTCACTCCGATGTCGATCAGTTCCATCGATGGTTCCCGGATTTCGCTGCTAAGTCTAACTTGCGCGCGCTCAGAGCTTCAGGAGCCATCGCTTGCGATGGCATACCAGCAGAATTGCAAAGATGAACGTGAGGCCGCACAACCCGAACATAGTAGGGCTGTCGATTTACAGTGGCGTCATTCGGCCACTACTGGATATCCGGCGCGCTCACAGTTCTCACTCGATGCACATGACAGATCACAGATGTCTCGCCATGCGAATTCATTTACTCTTCACGCCTGCCGCGATTCAGACGCCCCAGTACGTGTAGTAATCGTTAACGAAGTCAGGGACTTAAAGCGCATGCCTCTCGATTCAGAGACATTGGGTTCGTTGCGCATCGAGCGGACCACCGAAAACTCCGGCGGCGGCGGCCGCAAGATTCTTGTCTGGAGCGCGATCGCTGCGGCAGTCATCGCCGTGGGCGTCACCGCTGTGCTCGCGTTCGGTGCCAAGACCACTGAAGTGACCACGGTCACTGCCGAGGCTCTGACTACTGGCCCGAGTCTGGGAAACGCCGTACTCAATGCATCCGGTTACGTGGTCGCGCGTCGCATGTCGACGGTTTCTTCCAAGGTCACTGGAAAGATCGCGGAAATTTTCGTCGAGGAAGGCATGGCAGTCGAAAAGGGCCAGGTGCTCGCGCGTCTCGATCCGGTGAACACGTCGACAATACTGACGATGGCGCATCGCGAGCTCGAAGCCTCGAAACGCAATCTGGCGGAGATCGAAGTCCGCCTCGCGGAAGCGCAGCGCAACCTGGCGCGCAACGAAGCACTGGTGAAGCAACAGCTGGTGAGTCAGACGGCTCTCGACGCCTCGAAGGCGGAAGTCAATGCGCTCGCAGCGCGATTGGCGGCATCGCAGGCCCAGGTGAAGATCGCGGAGAGCGGGTTGGCCATGCGCCGCAATGATTTCGACGATCTTGAAATCAAGGCGCCATTCGCTGGCGTGGTCATTTCCAAGGACGCACAGCCCGGAGAGATGATTTCGCCCATGTCCAGCGGCGGGTTCACACGCACCGGCATCGCGACCATCGTCGACATGGATTCGCGTGAAGTGGAAGTGGACGTCAATGAGTCGTACATCAATCGCGTGAAGAACAACCAGCGCGTCGAGGCCACCCTCGATGCGTATCCGGACTCGCCGATCGCTGCGCGTGTCATCAACATCGTGCCCACTGCCGATAGAACGAAGGCGACCGTCAAGGTAAGAATCGGCTTCGAGAAGCTCGAGGCGCGCATCCTGCCGGACATGGGCATCAAGGTGCGATTCCTGGACGACAGCCCGGCGCCCGCGGCGAACGCGGCTCCGCGCATCCGTGTGCCGGCAGCGGCATTACAACGCGAAGGCGACAATACCTACGTGTGGGTAGTTAGCGACGGACGCGCCGAGCGGCGCGCCGTGAAGGTCGGAGCCGAAAGTGAAGGCTCGGTCGAAGTGAGTGCCGGAGTCGCGAACGGGGACGAGCTCGTTTCGCCGGTAGTGCAAGGTCTCGAAGATGGCGGCAAAGTTAAGCTCAAGGCGAGCTGACGGGAGAGAACACATGGCGGCGGTAGAACAGAACATGAAAGCGGCGGATTCGGTGGTCGTGAAATTGCGCGGCGTCGCCAAGCAGTATCAGCGAGGTGCTGAAGTGGTGCCGGTGCTCGAGAAGCTCGACCTCGACCTGCCGCGCGGCGACTTCGTCGCGCTGATGGGCCCTTCGGGCTCGGGCAAGACGACGCTGCTGAACCTGATCGGCGGCCTCGATCGTCCCACCACGGGCACCATCGATGTGGACGGCGTCTCCATCGACAAGCTGTCGAACGCCGCGCTAGGCCGCTGGCGTGCGGACAACGTGGGTTTCGTATTCCAGATGTACAACCTGCTTCCCGTGCTCACCGCGGAGCGCAACGTGGAGTTGCCGTTACTGCTTACCAAACTCGGTCGCGCGGACCGGCTCAAACGGGTGCACACCGCGCTCAGCCTGGTGGGCCTGGCGGATCGCATGAAGCACAAGCCGCGCGAGTTATCGGGTGGACAGGAACAGCGCGTCGGCATCGCACGCGCCATCGTCACCGATCCGACGCTGTTGCTGTGCGATGAGCCCACGGGCGACCTCGACCGCAAGTCCGGTGATGAAGTGCTCGATCTGCTGCAGGCGCTCAACAAACAGCACGGCAAGACCATCGTCATGGTCACGCACGATCCGCACGCGGCTGCGCGCGCCAATCGCACGCTGCACCTGGAGAAGGGAAGGCTCGAACGGGAGGTGCGCTGATGAGCTGGCTGTCGTTCGTCTGGTCCAATCTCACCCGGCGCAAGCTGCGCCTGGTATTCACGCTGCTGTCGATCATCCTGGCGTTCCTGATGTTCGGCATGCTCGACGCGCTGCGCACCAGCCTGTCCCAGGCGGTCAATCTCACGGGCGCCGACCGGTTGATCACCATCAGCAAGGTGTCGATCATCGATTCATTCCCGGTCTCGCACTATGAAAAAGTGCGCGCGGTGCAGGGCGTGAGCTCGGTGGTTCATCTCAACTGGTTCGGCGGCGTCTACAAGGACGGCAAGGCGCAGATCCCGGTATTTCCGATCAAGGTGGACGAATTCTTCAACGTGTATCCGGAAGTGAAGATAACGCCGGAAGAGTTTGCGGCCTGGAAGGCCGATCGCCAGGGTATGGTCATCGGTCAGGTGCTGGCCGATACCTACGGATGGAAGAAAGGTGATCGCGTTCCGATCAAGTCCTCCATCTTCCGCAAGGCCAACAACAGCGACACCTGGGAATTCAACATCATCGCGATCTACAAGGTGGAGAACAGCGCGGGCTGGGACAACCAGAGCGCGATGTTCCACTTCGACTACTACAACGAATCGTTGCAGTTCGGTCGTGATCAGATCGGCTGGATGACGGTGAAGGTCAAAGATCCGGCGCAATCGGAGGCGGTCGCCAAACGCATCGACACGCTATTCGAGAATTCCTCCGACGAAACCAAGACCGCGACCGAAAAGGCTTTCACCAAGCAGTTCATGGAACAAATCGGCAACATCGGCAAGATCCTGATCTCCGTGGTGTTCGCCGTCTTCTTCACGATGTTGTTAGTGACCGCCAATACCATGGCGCAGTCCGTGCGTGAGCGCACAAACGAGATCGGCGTCTTGAAGACATTGGGGTTCAGCTCGAACACGGTACTCAAGCTCGTCATCGGCGAGGCGCTGTTCCTGACCGTGCTCGGCGGTCTCATCGGTTTCGGCCTCGCATATCTAGGCGTCAGCGGCCTGCAGCCCACGATGAAAAAGTACTTTCCGGTCTTCGAGATCGACAGCAGCACCATCATCACGGCGCTGGTGCTCATGGTCGCGCTCGGCATCATCACCGGGCTGTGGCCGGCGGTGTCGGCGATGCGGCTCAAGATCGTTGACGCGCTGCGCAGGGGTTAAAGAGTCATGGCAAACACTTTCTCGCAGATCGGCGCCGTGACGGCGATGAACGTGCGCAATATTCCGGAGCGCTGGGCATCGTCGCTGGTGGCGGTGGTGGGCATCGGCGGTGTCACTCTCGTGCTGATCGCCGTGTTGTCCATTGCGGCCGGCTTCAGGCAGGCGCTGGAGTTGTCCGGTTCGCAGGACGTCGTCGTCGTTCTGCGCTCCGGTTCGACCAACGAGATGAGCTCGGGCTTCGGGCAGAATCAGGTCACCATCATCGCCGACGCACCCGGCATCAAGCGGGATGCAAACGGTAAACCGATGATATCCGCTGAGCTCTACGTGCTCACCGAGGGTAAGCTCAAAGGCAAGGACACGGGCGCCAATCTGCCGTTCCGCGGTGTCTCGCCCAGCGCGCCCGCGCTGCGCAAGTCCTTCAAGATCGAGGAAGGGCGCATGATGCGCGAAGGCACCAACGAGATCATGGTCGGCGATGGCGTGGTCACGAACTACGAAAATATCGCGGTCGGCAAGACCGTGCGCTGGGGCAACGCCGACTGGGTCATCGTCGGACGTTTCAGTGACGACGGCGGCATCGCCGAATCCGAGGCGTGGGCGGATGCGCGGCTGGTGCAGCAGGTGTGGAAACGCGGCCAGAGTTTTCAGTCGGTGCGCGCACGGCTGACCGATGAGTCCGACGCCACGCTCAAGAATCTCAAAGACACATTGACCAAGGATCCGCGCGTGCAGGTGGCCATTCAGCGAGAGCCGGCCTTTTACGCCGAGCAGCAGGCGATGATGTCCGCGCTGATCAAGGGCGCCGGCATTTTCTTCGCGATCATGATGGGGTTGGCGGCTATCTTCGCGGCGGTCAATACCATGTTCAACGCGGTCGCGAGCCGTGTGCGGGAAATCGCGACACTGCGCGCCATGGGTTTTGGCGCGGCGCCCGTGGTGTTCTCGGTGCTGGTCGAAGCGTTGATGCTGGGTGCGGCCGGCGGCCTGCTCGGTGGCGTGCTCGCATTACTCTTTCTGAACGGTATGCAGAGCTCGACCATGAATTTCCAGACGTTCAGCCAGATCACGTATGCATTCACAGTGACCCCGCAGCTCATGATCACGGGGATCATCTACGGACTGGTGCTGACGTTCATCGCGGGCCTGGTGCCCGGTATTCGCGCCGCGCGTATGCCGATCACGACGGGGCTGCGCGAATTGTGATGAGAGGTTTTTCGCTCATGTTGATGGGGGCGCTGGCGCTTGCCGGCGCCTCGTCGTTTGCGGTGGCGCAAGCTCCGATGGACTGGTCGGATGTGGAGGGCCGCATTCAATACGCGTATTACACCAACGATGCGCGCGCCCTGAACAGCATGCTCACCTCGCTCAAGCCCAAGGCGGTCGAGGGTGAAGATGCCTCCGGCGGCGATGACGCGCTCACGCGGTCGTATTTCCGCGCGCTCACGCACTACCGCCTCGCGCAAGTGCTGACCGCCACAAAAAAGTCCCAGGCAAAGGACGCCATCGACGAGTGCGACGACGAAATAGACGAAACCGTCGACGCACTGCCCAAGGTGCCGCTGGGGCTCGACGAGACCGACGAAAACCGCAAGAAGCGCGCCGAGGCGTACGCGCTCGCCACGGCCTGCACGCTCGCCGGCCGCGAAATGAGCTCCATCCCCTTCGGGAGTGGACGCATTGGTTCGCGCATCGACGAAGCCGTGAAGCTCGAGCCTAAAAATCCGCGCGTGCGGCTGGTGGAAGCGCTGGCGATGTTCGATCGAGCCGGCAAAAACGCCGACGAGAAGGCGGTTGCGCTCAAGAACCTCCGCGCGGTCACCGTCATGTTCGAGCAGGCGCGCGCAGGCGCCTCATCCACGCCAGAGTGGGGCGCGGCGGAAGCCTATGCGTTCCTCGGCCGCGCGCTGTTCGACATGCGTGATGTTGTGGGCGCGCGCGAAGCGCTGGAGCGCGCGCTGCTCATCGCGCCGGACTATGCGTTCGCGCGCAAGCTCATGGCGCAGATAACGCGCTAGACCGTTACACTCTCCGCCCATGAAATACGGGCGTTTGTTTGCGCCGCTCGATCTGGGTTTCACGCGCCTGCCGAATCGCATCGTCATGGGTTCGATGCACACGGGGCTTGAAGATCGCGCGCGCGATTTCCCGAAACTCGCCGCCTACTTCGCCGCGCGGGCGCGCGGTGGTGCGGGCCTGCTGGTGACCGGCGGCATCGCGCCAAACCGCGCCGCCTGGGCCAAACCCTTCGCCGGCAAACTGTCCAATCGACGAGAGGTGGCGCACCATCGCCTCGTGACCGAGGCGGTTCACGCCGAGGGCGGCAAGATCTGCATGCAGATCCTGCACACCGGCCGCTACGCCTACCATCCGTTTCCCGTGGCGCCCAGCGCGTTGCGCGCGCCCATCAACCGCTTCAAACCCCGCGCGTTGTCATCGCACGGCGTGCGCGACCAGATTGCCGATTTCGTCAATTGCGCGGTGCTCGCGCAAGAGGCGAATTACGACGGCGTCGAAATCATGGGTTCGGAGGGGTACTTCATCAATGAGTTCCTGGCCCCGCGCACCAACCAGCGCACCGATGAGTGGGGCGGCTCGCTCGAGAATCGGGCCAGGCTCGCACTCGAAGTCGTGCGGCAGACGCGCGCGGCCGTGGGTCCGAACTTCATCATCATCTTCCGGATTTCGGGGCTCGACCTCGTGGAGGGCGGTGGCACGGGTGCGGAAGTGGAGTGGCTCGCCTCGCAGATGGAAGCGGCGGGCGCCACCATGTTGAACACGGGCATCGGCTGGCACGAGGCGCGCATTCCGACCATTGCCGGTGTCGTACCGCGCGGCGCGTTCGGCTGGGTATCGGCGCGCATCAAGGCGGCGACGCGCCTGCCCGTCATCGCCACGAATCGGCTCAATGCACCCGAGGGCGCCGAAGCACTGCTCGCCAATGGCGATGCGGACCTGGTGTCGATGGCGCGGCCACTGCTGGCGGATCCGGACTTGCCACGCAAGGCCGCCGAAGGACGCGAGAGCGAAATCAACACCTGCATCGCCTGCAACCAGGGCTGCCTCGACAAGATCTTCGAGAACCAGCGCGCGACCTGCCTCGTGAATCCTCAGGCTGCCTATGAAACGGAACTCCTGATCGAACCCGCACGTGTCATCAAGCGCATTGCCGTCGTGGGCGCCGGGCCCGCGGGCATGGCCTGCGCCACGACGCTCGCCGAGCGCGGCCATCGCGTCACGTTGTTCGAGCAAGCGTCCGAGATCGGCGGGCAGTTTCGCTATGCGCGCGAAGTGCCCGGCAAGGAAGACTTCCGCGATACGTTGCGCTACTTCGCGCGGCGCAT
>Ga0193717_1001931_pt1 | contig 12320 bp, 11 predicted proteins | sample U2c2metaG_FD_145900 | JGI IMG/M metagenome (GOLD analysis project Ga0193717, IMG submission 145900) | Soil microbial communities from a riparian zone of the East river system, Colorado, United States - U2c2 | ecosystem: Environmental > Terrestrial > Soil > Riparian zone | place: USA: East River...
CCACGCGTGCAGCTCGCGCAACACATCGATCTTGAAATGATTGGACGTGCCGCCGAGCGGGATCGGAACGTTGAGCCGCTCGAGGCCCGGCAGCATCTGGTCGAACCAGAGCGCATAATCGAGGGTAAACATGCGCGTCAGCCAGTTTTCGCCGGCGTTGAAGTAGCTCAGCCGGCACTGCAGACAGGCGGTGTTGGGCGAGGACTGGCGGAACGCCGCAACGACCTTGCGAAGCTGGTCCGGTTCCGGCCGATCTTCCGCGTCGTAGATCACCAGGAACTCGCCGCGCGCGAACTGCAGGGCAAAATTGCACGCCTTCGGTTTTGTCTGCGGAAGCGAGGGCGGCACGCGAATGACCTCGAACACGCCTTCGAGGCCGAGCTTGCTCGCGACGTCGATGGTCTCGTGGTCGTTCGCCTCGAGTACGAGTTTGATGTCGAGCTTGCCGAGCGGATAGTCGAGCGCACGCAGCGAACGCGCGAGCACCGGCAACATCTTCGCCTCGCGGAACATCGGCACCAGGACGGTGAAGACCGGCAAGTCCTCGTCGCGCAGCATCCGAGCCGCGATTGCGACGGATTCATCCCTGTCGGCGGAACGTGCCCCTCCGATGGAAACCAGGATGCCCTTGAACAAGAAGTTTCCGAGATAGAACAGGCTCATCACCACGTTGAGCGCGATGAGCGTTGCGATCGGAGAGAGCGCCAGGCCCAGCATCAGGGCGGTCATCAGGACGTAAACGAAGATGACTTGCGCCGGCGTGAAAACCTGCTGCGCGGATAACTCCGGATTCCGTTCGGCAAGCTGGTAGACGGCGCGATACGACAGCATATCTGCGAAGGCTGTTTGCACAGCCCACACGATGTCGAACTTCGACGCCACCACAAACTCGATGTCGGATCCCCAGCGCTCCCTCGCGAACAGGATCACCTCCGGCCCGGGATTGGCCGTCGCGATCACGAGCCGGCCACCGCGGTGCCGCCATGGCATCGTTAGCTTGCGCGCATAGGTGTCGGCTTCGTCGGCCACGAGCAGAGCCGGATCGGGCGCATCGCGGATCAGGTCGACGAAGGGCAGCTGATAGTGAAACGCGACGGCCTGATAATACACCGCCGGCTCCGCCCAGTTGCGCGACAGAATCGCGTCGCCGAGGCTGACGTGCCAGGTTTCGGCGAGGCCAACCGCCTCATCGAGTTGCGGCAGAGTCAGCACGCCTCGGGCGACCAGAAGGTCGCCCAGCGCACGATCGGAGGGCGAGAGGGCCATGGGCTCAATCGCCCGCCACGACGGGGCGGCGTCGGCGATACATCTTTTGCAGCGCGAACAGAACGACGATCGTGATGACAACCCAGGCGCCGCCGACGATCCAGGATCTGAAGCGTTCGAAGAACGTCAGCCACGATCCCTGTTCGGGATAGGAAATGCGGAGCAACGTGTCGCGCTCGGTCGACAACGCAAGCGCGACGCCGGTCTTGTCGAGGAATGCGACGTCGCCGCGATCGAGATAGACGGCGGGCGATATCGGCAGCACGCCATCGCTACTGAGCGGCTTGATCCACAATCCGGGTTGCGAGCCGGACGTGACGATCTGCGCAACCGCTCCGGTGGAGATGCCGCCGATATCGAGCCGCGTGCGGCCGGCACGGTCAGCGATCACGACCCGGCCGCGATCGAAACGCACGCGCTGCGTTGCGCCGTCGGGCGGCACGTTGCTGACTACGAGGAAGGGCGCGGTCGGCACCGGTGCTGCTCCGTCGGTGTACTTCACGGTGATCGGCGCCGATTCTTTCGAGAGCGCGTTGAGCACATCCGCCAGCAGGCTGAGCACCGTCAGCGGGCGTAGCGCGGTCGCTGGCGGGATCAACACTTCGATGCCGTTGGCCCAGAGTGTCGCGAGATCGGAAAAGTCTTCCGCCACCGAGCCTGCGGGTGAGAGAATGACCGAGCTCGAGCCGAGGATCTCGGCCGGGTAGCCCTGCGGCTCGAACCGGCAATCGCCCTGCGCGCTACGGCGCTGCACCGTTGCGCGGATGTTTGCGACGGTCCCGACGAGTCCATCGGGAAGCGGAAAATCGAGCCGCGTCGGCTCACCGATGGCCGCGACCGTGCTGGCAAGCAGTCGTTCGTTGACGAAGGCGCTGACCACAGCCTTCTCACCGGCGCCGTCGGGAGCGACCATCACGTCGAGCACGAGGCGCGACGGCCGCGTCCCGCTCGGCAACGAGCGGTTGGCGATTGCGACAGAGAGATCGGCGCGGCCAAACACTTCTGCCTGCGCCGGCACGAGGCCAAGCTCATCGAAGCTCACGCGATCCGTTGGGCCTTTCGGCGACGTGACCTGCCCGACCGAGGCGGCCGGTGTGTCGCGTAGCGCGGCGAGCGAAGGATTTCCGAGCAGACGCCCGGCACGCGCTGACGCGGCGTCACTGACCAACAGGATCGGAACGCCGCCGATCCGCGCAGCCGCGAGCGTGTTGTCGATCGGTGCGGCTCCCGCGGCGCTCGCCAGGGTCGCGACTGGCACATCGATACGGCCAGCCATCCGATCCAGTGCGCCCACAACGATCAAGCCGCGGGTCCACCTGCGCCGGTCTTCCCGCTTGACCAGTTCCGGGAGCGATTCAACGCCATGATGAAACTTCACTTTGCGGCCCGTGACCGCGAGCGAACGCGCCAGCGTCAGCGCGGTGGCGATGTCGGTCGCGGGAAGCTGCGGATTGGACAGAACAATGGCGACCTCCTGCGGCATGAGCGCCGCGGTGGCCGTAATATTCGGTGCCCCCGCGATGCCGATCTCCAGTTCGACCGCGGATTCGGGCCGCACCGTCAGGCTGTCGCCGACGTAGCGCACGTCAATGCAGCGATCCTGCGTCGCCGCTCCCGAATAGAGGAAGGTCAGCTTCAGGTATCCATCGCGCGCAGCCGCGTTTGCGAGCGCCACGCGCACCGTGCGGCCGGTGCTCTTGCCGTCAAGTGCGACTGCCGAGATCGAACGATCGTTGACGAGGATTTCAAGACTGCGGCGCGCATCGTGCGCGCTCACGTCGTCGAATACGAGCACGAGTTCGGCGAGGTTCAATTCGATGCCTTGGGGCACCGGAATGTAGACTTCGCGGCGGCCCCCCAGGTTGGAAAGCCTGAATCCATTGGAGAAACCAACGTCCGCGAGCAGGACGCCGACCACGAGCGACTTCGGCGCGATTTCGGGAGCGGCGACTCGAAGGTCGGGTGCAAGGGCGGCGGCGGTAGCCGGTGGAGGTCGCCGCACCGGCGGAAGCGCCCGTGACGGCTCGCCCCGAATGGATACCGGCTGCTGCGGCTGAGCGTATGCGGGCGATATCAGGAGTGTGAGGGAAGAGGTCAGCAAAAGGCGCGTGCGCAAGGAGACCACGATACTAACTCCTACTGTGACTACGGTGATGACATTTCAGCCCGCGCGGCGATCCGGAGGGACTCAAGACCCTCCGTCAGCTTGGCCAGTTCATCGCCGGACAAGGCGCGCCGCCCGCGGAACGGCCCGATCAGAAGGGAGTCGATGGTGCGCGCAACCCGGCCGGTTGCCTCGAAGCCGATCGTGGCGCCGATGCCGCAGACGTCGTGAAACCGGCGATAGGCAGCGGCGACCGCGTCGACGGCATCGCTTCCGCCACCTGTCAGGTGCGGCAAGGCGACGTCGGTTTCATGGATATTGTCGGCGAGTTTTGCGGCGAAGCGTGCGCGGATCTTCGCGATGCGTTCGGCGAAATCTGACTCTGCCATGCGCTGCCCCAGCCCGTGTGATCCAAAATTGCATTGGCGGCTTAACAGTCCATGAATCAATACTGTATCCATCGAGGTATAGCCATGTACATCTGCAACATTTAAGGTATATATTTGAGTTATAGTTAACTTGCCGAAGTACTAAACAGTACTTACGTACGATTATACAATACCAATGCGATTTATACTTAGAGGATGACCGCGCGCTCTCAAAGCCGGGAGGGACAGGAGCAGGGACGCGAACCGCGTGCTTCTCACTGCGGCACGATCCAGATCTGATTTTAGCTGCAGGCGATTGATCGCAGAATTTCATGCGGAGTCGTGGCAAACGCGGCGATGTCACGTCAGACGAAAATCGGCCATCGCTATCATTCGGCGAATCACTCGTTCGCTTTTAGCGATAGCTCGCCTCGCGAGTGTCTGCGTCTTGCTTTTGGCGGGCGGCTCGCCTGTTCGCGGTTTTGACCTGCGGCGTTATCGCGGCGTCATGGCGCTTCCCGCACAAGGCAGGCAGCCGATCATTCGACGGTTATGATCATCAGGCCCTTGCGGCGCGGCTCTTGGGGAGCCCCTCGCCGAGACATGTGGTGATTGCCGCCATGAGTTGCTGCGGACCGAACGGCTTTTGCAGGCAATAGGTCGCGCCGAGCTGGATTGCCATCCCGAGGAAATCCGGTGCGGGAGCCGTGCAGGAATTGCGGAACCTGAAGCCGGACATCGCGACGATCGGCACGGTGGGCGCCCGTTCGCGAAAGCCCTTGATGGTTTCGAGGCCGTCCATCCCCGGCATGAAGATATCGACCATCACGAGATCGAATTGGGAATCTTCGAAAGTCCTGGCACCGACACTGCCGCTTTCGGCAAGGATCGCGATGCAATCCTGGTGGCGCAGCAACGCTTCAATCGCCGCGCAAACGGATTTATCGTCATCGATGACAAGGACGCGCGCCATGCTGAGGCCCTCCAGCCGTTGAAGGCGGCGCCGAACGGCGTATCCCTCGACAGCGTTCAACTGGACGCGATAACGACAGCTTTGGACTCGCCCCCGGTAACCTCCCGGTACAGAGAATATCGAAACGCGTTATGCGGGCCTGCCTTACGTAAAAAACTCCACTTATATTGTCTGTTCAATATTGAGCATGAGGAGCGGTATTATAGTAGCTATTATTGCGCGGGCTCGTTCGCGCCGTGGATTACGTCATCGACCGTTTGCTTTATAGCCTGCACAATCAAACGGCGATCTCTGAGATTTGCTTAATTACCGATCTAATTCTCGATTCCAAAAAGAAGCCGGCGGCAAATACGTACGCAGAGCGTGCGTAAAGATCGCCAATTTACATGACTGTTGGCACGCACGATAATGAGGTGTGGCCTCGCTTATTCACGGGCGGTAGCACAACGCTTAGGGAAAGACCTCAACGGGAATGCGCGTGTCCATCGCCATCGAAATTGCGAATGGCGATCGGCCGCTCCGGCCGGTTTTACCGGATCATCGTTCGATGATCTATCCGGGTCCGCTATCATCCTTGATCGCACAATTGGCGGCGGCATATCTCCAGGCGCCCGCCACTTGGGCACAGGAACGTCGCGCGCATTCCAAGGCCATCGCCGGCTATCGAACGTCGTCGCCAGGCTGTAGCGGAAAGCTCGACCGTTCGGTGTGAGACAGTGCCACCGGCGTTATTCCGGATCACGATTTAAGATTGGCCGCGGTCCTCAGCCCTTGATCTTTCGCGGGCTGGTCATGCAGCACTGCTCAACAGTGAGCTGTTGACTTCCAGGCTGCCGTAGTAGTCGATGAAAACCCAGCGCACGACCACTTCGACGGAGGCGGTATCAGCGTGCCGTTTTAGCGTATAGTTAATGATTATGATTAAGGAACCAGCGAAACCGCATAAGTATAAATCTAAGTAATTGTAACAAATTGACGATTGTTAGCATTTATATATCTTAATAGATACTTAACTGACAAGTACGTTATACAGTAATCTGGAGTTTCTCCCATGCGTCTATGGATCGCGTTTGTGGCTCTATCGATCTCTACACCAGTATTCGCCCAAACCCTGGGGAGTACATCCGGCGCATCGTCGGCAATCAACATCTCCAACCCGGCGAGCACGACCTCAACCAATCGACTGATTACGCCCCCGACCGTTGTCGCACCGGGCCTCGCCGCGGCCGGCATCGAAACCTGTCTCGGCTCCAGCTCCGGCGGTCTGTCGCTGATGGGCGGCGGAGTGACTTTCGGCAGCACCAGGGTCGACGACGGATGCACCATCCGCCTCCTCGCGCGGCAGCTCTATGCCTTCGGTTTTCAGAAGGCCGCCGTGGCACTGATGTGCCAGGACGAACGCGTGACTTTCGCGATGGAGGCGGCCGGCACGTCATGCCCGAACACGTCCTCGCTGGTTCACCGGCAGGTTTCCATGCGCACCGATGCGGAAACGCCCATGACGCGCGCCGAGCAAGCGTGGTTCGACCGGGCCTCGAACTGACCCGGCTTCAAGTCCGCGCGGGGCGTCCGCGCGGCGCGGGCTTGGGGACGGGCCAATTCTGGTTCGTCAGACAGAGAGTCAATCGTATGAAAACGCTTTGTTGCGTCATCGCTACCGCCGCAGGGTTGCTGGTCTCGGCACCCGCCTTGGCTCAGAACTTCTATGCCAATGGCGGCGGCTACTCCAACATCTGGTCGAGTGCGCAAGGCACGTCCAATTCCTACGGCAATGCCAACGCGTTCGGAAACAGCTCGTCAGGTTCGATCGCCAATGTCGGTGGCCAGGGCAACTCGCGTCCCGGCGGCTTCGGTGGCGGCGGCACCACGTCGGCGATCACAACCTCGAATGCCGGAACCGTCTCAAACGGCAGCGGCTACGCGCAGTCGCAAACCTCGGGCTACGCCGGCGGCACCGTCTCGGGATACGGCGGGCGGGGTCGCTGAGCGCATTCAAGAAAAAGGCGGGTCGCGGAGCCGTTCTCCGGGACCTGCCCCAGATCACGCAGATACCGCCAGATTGTCCCGGCGCGATCTGCCAAGTGCAACTCGGCCACGCCGAACCGGGAAGCGGCCTGGCATGCCGCGGGCTGTTCAAAATTGAACACCTCGTCGCTTTTTTTCCCGGCGCGCTACGGCTGAGCAATTCTGAACAGACTTTGGTTTATCACTTGTCGAAAATTCTACAGGTGGCCTCAAGAGCGAGAGATAGAGTCATGGAGCGATCTCAGAACGCGGTCTCTCACAATGTGCTGTCGTTGCTGCGCGCATTTGATGACGCGCAGAGAGCGACCTGCAAACCAGCGCGCGACTCGTTGATGGCTCAGCACGAACGGGCCGTAAAGGCTGCTCGCCTGGACGCGAACGCGACCTACGGAAGCGCCGCAAGCCGGAAGGCACACGCCGCATGGAAGGCAGCGGAAGCGAGCTTCGCGGCGTCGCTGGCAAGTATCATTCCGGAGCGGGTGGACTCAGGTCGTGACGAGGCCGCCGGGTAGGGCCCGCCATCTCCTGGTTCGGTTCTGGCGCGGAAACCGCAGAACTCTCAAATGCTCAAGAAATAAGTCGAGTTGGCGGAGGAAGCAGTCGTCTGCGAACCAGTCTGCTGAGCAGGGAATTGCACGGACAGAACTTTCTCTTGAGGCACGCTTGACCATGTTTAAGAAGTTGCGAACCACGACTGAAGAGTCGCCACGTCGGGATAGGAGATTATCGCAATTCAGAGCCGGCATGTCCGCTCGTGACCCAAAGCGGGCCTACGATCCTTCGGTCAGGAAATGGACATTGCACGACAGATGTCCAAGTCTCACAATCACCGGCGGATACGTCGCCGCTCCGCAATCGCGGAGGCACACTTCAATCTATTCACGCCCCTCCTGATTTCACATCCGCGTGCGCCTGCTGGCGCAGCACGAATTTCTGAATCTTGCCGGTCGCGGTCGTGGGTAGCGGTCCGAAGACGACCGACTTCGGCGCCTTGTAGTGCGCGAGCTGATCGCGACAGAACGCGATGATTTCGTCGGCGCTGGCATCCATCCCCGGCTTGAGCTGAACGAACGCGCACGGCGTCTCGCCCCATTTTTCGTCCGGCCGCGCCACGACCGCGGCGAGTTGCACCGCCGGATGGCGGTAGAGCGCGATCTCCACCTCGACGCTGGAGATGTTTTCGCCGCCGGAGATGATGATGTCCTTGGCGCGGTCCTTGATCTCGATATACCCGTCCGGGTGCTCGACCGCGAGATCGCCGGTGTGCATCCAGCCGCCGCGAAATGCCTCGGCGGTTGCCTTCGGGTCCTTGAGATAGCCTAGCATCACGGTGTTGCCGCGCACCATGATCTCGCCGATCGCTTTGCCGTTCTGCGCAACCGGCGCGAGGGATTTCGAATCGGCCACCATCTGCCCGTCCACGACCGGATAGCGTACGCCCTGCCGCGCGTTGAAGACCGCTCGCTCTTCGAGCGGCATGTCGGCCCAGCTGTCCTGCGGCACGCACAGGGTCGAGGGGCCTTGCAGTTCGGTCATGCCGTAGATGTGCGTCACGCGGAAGCCAAGCTCCTCCATCCCCTTGATCACCTTGGCGGGCGGCGGGGAACCGCCGGTCTGGATATCGACGATGTGATTGAAACGGCGGCGGTGCTCTTCCGGCGCGCTGACCAGCATGTTGAGCACCGTCGGCGCGCCGCACATGTGCGTGACGCCATGCTCGACGATCATCGAAAAGATCAGTGCCGGATCGACCCGGCGCAGGCAGATGTGCGTGCCGCCCATGACGATCACCGACCAGGGGAAGCACCAGCCGTTGCAATGAAACATCGGCAGCGTCCACAGATAGACCGGCTTCGGGGGCAGCGGCCACGCCATCGTGTTGCCGACCGTTTCCAGGAACGTGCCGCGGTGGTGATACACGACACCCTTCGGATTGCCGGTAGTGCCTGAGGTGTAGTTGAGCGCGATCGCACTGCTCTCATCGGTCACCGGCCGGCCAGTGAAGTCCGCATCGCCGGCAGCGATGAAATCCTCGTATTCGATTTTGCCGAGGCGCTCGCCGGGGCCGGTATAGACCGGATCGTCGAGGTCGATGACGAGCGGCGGCGTCTTCATGCGCGCGAGCGCCGGGCCGACCTGAGCGGCGTATTCGCGGTCGGTGATCAGCACCTTGGCTTCGCCGTGCTCCAGGATATAGGCGACGGTCGCAGCATCGAGCCGCGTGTTGATGGTGTTGAGCACCGCCCCGATCATGGGCACGCCGAAATGCACCTCGACCATGGCCGGTACGTTCGGCAGCATCGCCGATACGGTGTCGCCGGGGCGCACGCCGCGCCGCGTCAACGCCGAGGCGAGCCGTCTGACACGGTCCTGAAGCTGCGAATAGGTGAAGCGCAGGTTGCCGTGCACGACCGCGAGGCGGTCGGGGTGGATCGCCGCAGTTCGCGGCAGGAACGAAATCGGCGTGAGGGCTGCGAAATTGGCCGCGTTGGGCTTGAGGCCGGCAAACACGCCACCATTGGCGCCGCGTTGTTTCGCGCCGCGCGATACGGCCCGCGGACGTTTTGTCGCAGCTTTCCGCTTGACCGGCGCGTTGCGAGACTTGCTGGCAGCGCGCGCACTTGCTCCCGGCGGCTTGTTGCGCTTGGCCATGACGTCCTCCCCTGACGTTTTGCCGCGATGGTATTCCGGGCGAGGAAAGGTGTTAAGCGCGATCTGGCGGGAGGTACGGGATCATACCGGTCCAATATCCTCGCCAACGCGTCTTCACTACGGCTTCCGCTGCAGGTCGCGGCGCTTCGGCGGACGAGTTTTCGTCGCGAGTGTCTTCGCCAGCACGGTCTCCAGCGCCGCGGTCTTGTTCGCAACGCGCGCCTTGCGCGCACGTGAAAAGCTCCGGGTCAGATCGGCGAAAGCACGATGCACCTGCTGGCTCTCCCTAAGTCTCGATCCGCGCTACTTGGAACGTCAGGTTACGCGCAAAACGTCCGTCGCCGCAAAGTCGGCGCCCTTATACAGGAGCGGTGCGTTCAACGTCTTCGCCAGCGCATAGGCCGCACAGTCGCCAAGGTTCAGCCGTGCTTTCGGGTCGATGCCCTTCCCATAGCGGAGATAGGCTTCCAGCGCGCTCAAGATCTGAGGCTCCGCGAACGGCACGATTTCGACACCCATTTCATCCAGCAATTCCATGACGCGGGCCGCGCGTTCGCGTCCGCGCCGTGCACCGATCACGATGCCGGTCTCATACACGGTGACGGCGCTCACGAGGCGACGCGGCGCATCGCGCAGAAGTTCAATGAATTGCTCGGCTTCGGATTCGTTTTCGAGAATAGCGATCAGGGCCGAACTGTCGACCACGATCATTCCGGAGCGCCCCAAGCCTCGTCGCGGATTTCCTTGGGGCTGCGCTCGTCGCGAAGCGGCGCGGAGCTGACGTCGCGGGCGATCTCGCGCACGCGCTCGACGTCGATCTCCTTGCGCGGCTTGGCGCTTTCGGCAATAGCGATGCCGGCAATGCGCGCTTCCGTCTCGACGCCTTCCTTGAGAACGTCTTCCGGCGTCTTGCCGCGCTGCGCAGCGACGCGGCGTGCGAGCTGCTCGATCTCTGGGGGCAAAGTAATCATGAAAGCGCTCCGCAATGGATGCGGGGAAGATAATCGCTTGTCCGGCTTGCGGCAATGTCGGCGGCGAACGGCTCAGGTGGTTCTTTCAAACGTCCGGGCCCGACGCAGCATCCCTCACCTCTCGAAGTCGCCGAACGGATCAAATGTCACGACTTCGCTTCGCGCAAATAACTCGCTTGCAGGCGCACGAGTTCAGCGCGGTCGAGATGGCCCGCCCGCTGAAGCGCGACGAGCATCTGTTCGACCTCGTCCAGCTCGACGTCGTTGTCGGCAAGGCGCGTAAAATGATGCGCCAGCACGTCGTTTCGGGTGCTCACGTATGTCACATGGTGCTGCTCGGCCATGCGCCGAATGAGCGTCGCAGTGGGGCTTTGCCGATGCGCCGACATGAACTTTCCTCTATCGCCATTCTAGCATTTTTCAGGGTGAGAAACCACTCAACAGCTGCTCACTGTTTGATTTTCAAACGGTATGATTGCTGTTAGTGGCTGACATCGCACGACAAGGTTGGGCGCGTAGTTTGCGCCCAACGAAATGGGGCCCGGGAGTGCCATGGAAAGCTTTCTTGTACGGCCTCTCGCGGAAAGCGATCTCGATACCATCATTGAACGCGCTGGAGGTACACGTGCGCATCCGGATGCCGATCGCCGGAGTAAGCAAGGTGCCGACAATCTGCTCGAAGAGGCCGTCATCGAGCTGAAATCACTTGACGAAGAGGGTTTGGGCAAGCCGGAACGTCAGCAAAAGCTGGCGACATTATTCCGTGATCCAAAAAACAATCGCCCGGTGATTGTGATCGACCGCAACGCCTTACCGGAAGAACGTCGGCGCGAATACGATAGCGCGATGCAGGGGCCGATAAAGACGGCGGTCAGCTCCGCAAAAAAGCAGCTTGCGCAATCGCGCGTAGAATTCCCATCTACTTCAGTCTCCGTCCTTTTGGTCATCAACAACGGATACACCGCCCTTAACCACGAGGCGCTGCTGAAGATCGTTGTCGCTCGCGCACGCAACGACACGCGTGAGATCGACGGGGTCGTCGTCGCCGGCTGCTACTTTCACAGCGATACGTTTGACAACTTCTTTTTGTGGCCGATTGACTACGTCGCGATCAGCGCAAGGCGCCCATTCACCTCCTATGAGAAGCTACGCAAAGCCTGGAATGCGTTTGCTGAGAGGTACATGACAGCGGTGGTACAGGGCGCGTTCACCGGTGACGAGGCGAAGGCCTCTGTTAAGGATACGCAGTTCGATGTGAACGGCGTCACGTATGTCAAACCTGCCCCGTCATTAGGCGGAGCCTCCCAGTTCTTTGTAGCTGGGCGCCCGCGCATGAACTCCTCCGGCTTCGCCGGATGCCCGCCCGTCGCAACCACATTCCCCGAGATCAACCGTTCCGATTGGGAGCTTTTTCGTAGGAGACTTGATGAGGCCGAGTTGCTGTTTGTCGATTTCGACCGGTATCGCATGGAGCGCGACCGCGCGGCTTCTGCCGCGACAGAGCTTCTCCCTTTCGTCCCGATATCGGTAACGTATGGCGAGTGGGGTTCTTGGTGCGCCGAGCAAGCCAAAGACGGAAAGCCAACTTCCACTGCCGTTCACGCAAATGAATTGTTTGAAACGAAGGTTCGCAAGCTGATCACGTCCGCAAAGGAGCGGTCGCAATCGTCAATCTTGCCGGCAAGGTACGTGCTCGCGGTTACCGAGGTCATCGGGCAGGATTGCCGAAACGATGTTTCGCACATCGGCGTGGTCCGCGAGATGGTTCGCGGAGACTCCGAACTCCGGATTCTTGCGCAGAACGCCCGGGTTTTTCATGAACACGCCGTCGCGTTGGCCTCGGCCTACGCCGTCGCCGAAGGCATTGACTGCGTGTTGTGGGAGAAAGACCTGCGATACGCCTGGGTCTAGCAGCTGCCCCCGCGCTGCTATTCCAGCGGGCAAAACATGCTAAGCTTCGC
>Ga0193717_1001932_pt1 | contig 12314 bp, 11 predicted proteins | sample U2c2metaG_FD_145900 | JGI IMG/M metagenome (GOLD analysis project Ga0193717, IMG submission 145900) | Soil microbial communities from a riparian zone of the East river system, Colorado, United States - U2c2 | ecosystem: Environmental > Terrestrial > Soil > Riparian zone | place: USA: East River...
GTTCGACCAGAAGGCGCTGCGGATGGTCTTCAACGCGGGTGAGCTGATCTTCGCGAACGACGCCGAGCTGTTCGCCTGGCGAGTGTCGGCGCGGTAGCGACGCATGCCAGTGGTGGACCTGCCCATCGAGCAGCTCAGGAGCTACCGGCCCGACCTCACGCACGAGCCCGACTTCGACGGGTTCTGGCGCGACACCCTGGCGGCGGCACGCGCGTGCGACGACCGGCCGACGGTCACGCGTGTGTCCGCCGGGGTGCGTGCGGTCGACACCTACGACGTGACGTTCGCGGGGTGGGCCGGCGAGCCGGTCCGTGGGTGGCTGGTGCTGCCGAAGGGCGGGTCCGCGCGCTGGTGTGTCGTCGAGTTCCAGGGTTACGGCGTCGGTCGGGGTCGGGTGTACGACCACCTCCTGTACGCCGCGTGCGGTGTCGCGCACTTCGTCGTCGACCCGAGAGGGCACTCACTCGGCGACACGGGGGACATGTCCTCGGTGTCGTCCGGGCCGCACGAGCCGGGCTTCATGACGCAGGGCGCGCACGACCCGAAGGCGCACTACCTCCGGCGGCTGATCACCGACAGCGTGCGGGCCGTCGACGCGGCCCGCACGCTGGACCTCGTCGACACCGGCGACCTCGCGGTGGCCGGGCCGAGCCAGGGCGGCGGCCTCGCGCTCGCCGTGTCCGGCCTGGTGCGCGGACTGCGCGCGGTGCTGCCGGACGTGCCGTTCCTGTGCGACTACCGGCGCGGCGCCGAGGTCTCCGACCGCGTGCCCTACCAGGAGATCGCCCAGTTCCTGCGCAAGCGCCCCGAGCTGGTGACGGAGACGTTCCGGACGTTGAGCTACTTCGACGGCATGAACTTCGCCGCGCGGGCCGACGCGCCCGCCCTGTTCTCGGTGGCGCTGATGGACCCGATCTGCCCGCCGTCGACGGTGTTCGCGGCCTACCACCACTACGCGGGCCCCAAGGACCTGCGCGTGTTCCCGTTCAACGAGCACGAGGGCGGCGGCTCGCGCCACGCCATGGCGCGGATCGAGTTCCTCCGTCAGCTTGCGGCGTTCTGACCCAGCCGGGACAGGAGCAGGAGCCCGACGCCGACGTCGACGAGCCGTTCCGCCTCGCCCGCGCCGACCGGGCTGACGACGGTCTCGTAGGTCGGCTCGGCCGCGAACGCCTCGCGGGTCGGCAGGTAACCGAGGTAGCCGCCGACGTAGCCGAGCAGGAGCACGTTCTCGTCGCGGAGGGTCTCGGCGGCCCTGGTCCGGAGGTCCAGGAAGGGCTCGCCCGGCAGACCGATCAGGTTGACACCACCGATCCGGGCGGCCCGGACGGTGGCGAGCAGCGGCCCGACGGGCTCGTCGAGCGACTGGCGCAGTCGCCATGCCTGGCGCAGTCGCCATGCCTGGCGCAGCGTCTCCTCCTGGCGCGAGCCGGGCGCGGGCGCGGCGCCCGCGCCCGCCACCGGGGAGCCAGGTTCCAGCGCCAGGTCCGCCTGTGCGGTCAGCACGGCGCCGGGTTCGGACACCGCGTCACGCACGGCCGTCATGGCCGCCGCCGCGACGACGTCGCCGAGGCGGGCGCACTCGTCGGGGTCCGCGGCGCGGCGGACGCCACGGGTGCTGATGTCGCCAGCCGCGCCGGTCGCGACGACGACCCACGGCGCGTGGTCGGCGGTGGCCAACCGCTCGGCCATGGCCCGCCGCGTCGCGCCGGCGAGGTCGGCGCTGACCACGGTGCTGCTGGCCGGCAGGACGGTCGGGTGGACGGGCAGCACCAGCAGCACACCGTCGAGCCGGCCGCGCTCGCCGACGAACGAGACGACGTCCACGGGGACCGGCCGGGCGCCGTCCGGCCTGCTGCGCACCGACGCCACGTCCGCGACGTCCACGGCCGAGGCCGTGAGCGACCCCGGCTGCTCGACGACGAGCGCGTCGAGGGCCGCACGCCGCGCGGCGGTCGTCACCACCTCGACCCATGGCGCCGGGGTCGACGTCCCGCGTGGCTGGCAGCCCGTCTCCGGGCCGGAGTGCGTGTGCGTCGCGCACACCCAGGCCTCGTCGACGCCGAGGCCGGCGAGCGCGTGCTGGACCGCGTCGGACAGGTCCACGTTCACGCAGACGAGGTCCAGGACGACCATGGCGAACCGCCTTCGGCCGTCGGTGACGGTCACGACGTGCGCCTCGAGCGGGTCGGCGGTCCCGTTGCTGCGGCCGTCGCGGTCCAGGTAGCCGCCGAGCGGCGAACCGTTCGGCACCGGGATCGGCGCGACGCCGTGCCCGACCCTCACCGCGCACCTAACCCGCCGCGCGCCGCGACCCAGACGAGCGCCGGCGGATGGCCATGGGCGCGACCTCGGGCGGTGACCGCGGCGACCCTCATCGCGCTCCCTGCCTGCTGTGTTCCGCGACCCCGACGAGCCCCGCGAAGGCAGGGGGTGGACCCGTGGTGGCGAGGAACATGGCGCCCGCGACCGAGCCGGCGGGTGGATGGCAGACGACCATGCCCAGCTCGGTGGCGCGCTCGGTGAACGCGGCACGCAGGGCGGGGCTGCGCATGACCTGACCGACCGCGCAGCACCTCGGCTTTTCCCCGGCCGCGAGCGCGCGGCGCGCGGCGAGCGCGGCGCTGGTCGCCAGGTCGGCCGCCGCGGTGGCGATGATCGCGCCGGCGACCTCGTCGCCGTCCTCTGCCGCGCGCATCACGGCGACGGCGAACTCGGAGACCAGCTCGGTCGGGTTGCCGGCGGCGTGCAGCCGCCGGGCCGCGTCGAGGCCGAGCCCACCGAGGTGGCGGCCCGCGGGCTCGACGAGGGAGGTGGCCGGGCCGCGACCGTCCATGGCCGAGAAGGCGGCGCGCAGCCCGGCGACGCCGATGGCGACGCCGCTGCCGTGGTCGCCGAGGATCGGGCCCCAGCCGTCGATCCGGACGGCGGTCGCGCCGTCGGACCAGAGCGCGATCGCCCCGGTGCCGGCGGACACGACGACACCCGCGCCGCCGCCGAAGGCCCCGAGGTGCGCGGTGACCGCGTCTTCGGTGACGAGCACCCGCGTGGCGCCGAGGCGGGCGCGGAGCACCTCGGCCACCTCGCGGCGTTCGTCTCTGGTCTCCGGTGCGGCGGTGGTGCCGACGGACACGACGTCCGGCGGTCGCGGCAGCCGCAGGCTCGCCACCGCGTCGACCACCGCGTCGACGCCGTCGGAGCCCAGCTCGGAACCACGCGCGAACGACAGGCCGGGGGCGCCGCCGTGCACGCTCGCGCCACTGTCCACCCGGGCTTCCGCGCGGGTGCCCGACTTGCCCTGGTCGACCGCGACGACGGTGGTGTCGGCCACGTCAGGCCTCGACGGGCCGCAGGCGCCCGGCCCATGACTGCTCGGCCTCGGCGTTGGCGGCGTCGCCGCCGCTGGTGTTCATCGACTGGTAGACCTGGGCGTGCACCCGAAGCCGGCCCAGCTCCTCGATCGCGTTCGCGACCAGGAGCTGCGCGATGAGCACGCCGCCGAGCGTCGAGGTGCCGCAGGCGTGGCCGCCGTCGGGGAGCGGGACGACCGCGTCGCCGTGCGGGGTCAGCGTGTCCACCACGACGTCCGCGTTGTCGAACAGCGTCGTGCCGGTGGCGTCCCTGCTGGCGACCGCCCGGCTGTGCGCGAGCGAGCCGACGGCGACCACCGGCACCCCGCGGTCCCGCACGAGCCGGGCCATCTCGACGACGGCCGGGTTCATGCCGGAGTTGGATGCGATGACCATGACGTCACCCGCGCGCACGTCATGCAGTGCGAGCACGGCCGCCGCGACACCGGGCTCGCGTTCCAGCCTGGGGTCGCGAATGGACTCCGGTGTCTGGTCGCCCCACAGGACGAGGTCCTTGATGGACAACAGGTTCGTGGGGATGAAGCCCCCGGCGCGCGCGACCAGCTCGAGCGCGACGCTGCGGGAGTGCCCGGTGCCGTAGGCGTGGAGGATGCCGCCGGCGGACAGGGCCGACGCGATCAGCGCGCCACCGGCGACGAGGTTGTCGCGTTGTTCCTCGACGACGCGACCGAGCTGGGCCAGTGCCGTCGTGGCGAACACGTCAGCGGCAGTCATGGTCGTCCCTCCTCATGCGAGCCAGCGGTCCAGGTGCTCGGCGACGAAGGCGTCGTCGGTGAGCTCGGTGTGTTCCCGGCGCACCCGGTCGATGTCCGCGTGCTGTCCCGGCGAGAGGACCTCGTTCGCGTCGAGGCACCGCGTGCTCGACAGGAGCCCCTGGTCCTTGAGCACCTGCTTGATGCCCGGGATGCAGCCGCGGAACGAGCCGCGCGCGTCGAAGAGCGCGCTGTTCGCGTCGGTCAGCCGGCCGGACAGCGCCAGCAGCGCCGGGTACAGGTCGGACTCGCCCGCCCTGGCGCGGCGTGCCATGGCGAGTAGCTCCACGGCCTTGGCGGCCCACACCCCCCACTGGCCGAGCAGCCCGCCCCGGACGTCGACCCGGTGCCGGTCCTCGCCGTCACCGAAGTCGAACGACGTGAGGAGGTCGACCACGATGTTGTCGTCGTTGCCGGTGTAGAGCGCGAGGTCGTCGGCCCGGCCGGCCTGGTGGATCCCGCGTGCCACGTCGAGGGTCTGATACCGGTCGAACGGGGCGACCTTGATGGCCAGGACCTGGGGGATGAGCGCCATCCTGGTCCAGAACTCGGGGGAGAGGTACCGGCCGCCCACGGACGTCTGCAGGTAGAAACCGACGACCGGCAGCACCTCGGCGACCGCACGGGTGCGGTCCAGCAGCGCCTGCTCGTCGGCGTCGCCGAGCCCGCCGGGGTTGAGCAGGACCGCGTGGTACCCGAGCTGGGCCGCGAGCTCCGCCTCGGCGACGGCCTGGGACGTCGGCCCGCACGCGCCCGCGATGAGCAACGTGCTGTGCCGCGCCCAGTCGGTCATCGTCTCGGCGGCCAGCTCCAGTACGGGCGCCAGCAGCCCGGCCTCCCGGATGGCGAACTCCGTCGAGTGGACGCCGACCGCGAGTCCCCGCACGCCCGCGTCGAGGTAGTAGCGGGTGAGGGCGCGTTGGTGCCGCTGGTCGAACCGGCCGTCGTCGTCCAGTGCGAGCGGGTGGGCGGGAATGGCGCAGCCCTGCCGCAGGATCGCAAGGGGCGGGGTGTCGTCCGCCCGGACCGCGACTCGATCGGCCCCCGTGTCAGTCGTGGTCATCCACAAGACTCCGTCATGTCTCGGTCGTGCACAGTGGCACCGTTGCAATATCGGTCCTGACCGTAACCATCCTGAAACTACCCTGTCAACGTAGGTGTGAACCGTTCCCGGGTGGGGTTGACGTGGACACCTAGGATGATTACGGTCCGGGCTGTAATCCGATCAGATGGGAGTTGTCGCGATGCGAAAGCGCTGGTCAGTCGTTCCCCTCACTGCCTGCCTGCTGGTCGCGCTCACCGCATGCGGTTCCGGGGACTCCGGAGCGAGCGACGGTGGCAAGGCGAGCGGTGAGGTCACCGTCCGGGTCTATCCGCTGAAGTCCGAAGAGGACGACAAGGCGTTCTGGGCCACACAGGTCGACGCGTTCAAGAAGGTGAACCCGGACATCACCGTCAAGATCGACGTGCAACCGTGGAAGGACCGGGAGGCTTCACTCGTCACGCAGATCACCGGCGGCAACGCCCCGGACGTGGTCTACATGATCCCGGACGAGCTGCGTGCCTTCCAGGGCAAGGGCGCGCTGGAGCCGATTCCGGACTCCGTCTCCAGGGACGGCTACCGACCCGCGGCGCTGGATGCGGTGACCGTGGACTCCACGCTGTACGGTGCGCCGATGCTCATGGGCGTCATTCCCGGTACCTGCGACAAGAAGGTGCTCGCGGAGGCCGGGGTCACCACCCCGCCCGCGACCTGGGACGACCTGATGGAGCTGGGTCCCAAGCTCAAGGCGAAGGGCCTCTACGTCACGCAGGTCGACGCGACCAACGCAGCGGCGATCAACACGACCTTCTACCCGTGGGTGTGGCAGGCCGGCGGGGACGTCTTCGACGACTCCGGCAAGCTGACGCTCGACACCGCGCCGGCCAGGGAGGCGTTGACCTTCCTCACCGACCTGGTCGCGAAGGGGTACGCGCCGAAGTCCGAGGCCACCACGGCGGTGCCGATCGACCAGTCGACCATCGCGAAGCGTCAGGTCGCCTGTGTGTTCCAGACGCAGCCCACGTTGCTCGCGGACCAGTGGGGCGACGACCGGCTGGTCATCCCGCCGCTGAAGAACAAGGAGCAGAAGACCTACGGCGCGCTCGGCTCGCTGACCATCCTCAAGGGCGCCAAGAACAAGGCGGCCGCCGCGGAGTGGATCAAGTTCGTCACGACGCCGGAGGTCATGGCGAAGGTCGACGAGCTCGGCGGATTCTTCGCCCCCAAGGAGAAGACGCCGCTGAAGTACCCGCCGAACACGGTCGACTCGGAGTCGGCGAAGTACCTGGACATGACCTACATCGGGTCCTCGGCGCCCAAGGCGCGGGAGATCCAGGCCGTCATCGCTCCCGAGATACAGGCCGCGGTACTCGGACAGAAGACCCCTAGCCAGGCATTGAAGGACGCTTCCGCGGCCGCGCAGCAGATCCTCGACAAGTAAGTGCCTCCGCAACAGGTGGCGACTCGTCCGGTCGAGTCGGCGGCACCCGGGCCAAGCGCCCGGGTGCCGCGCACGGCCCGGCGGCGCAGGCGGGAGAGCCTGATCGGGTTCGGCTTCGTCCTCCCGATGCTGGTCCTGTTCCTGCTCTTCCGGTTCACACCGTTCGCGGGTGGCCTCGGGCTGGCGTTCGCGAACATGGACCTCGGCGGCGGGCTTAGCTGGGTCGGCGCGGACAACTTCGAGTACCTGCTCGGCGACCCGCTGTTCTGGAAGGCCCTCACGGTCACCGTCGTCTACACGGTGATCGCCGTCCCGCTCGTCATCGCGGTGTCGATCGGGCTCGCGCTGCTCGTGCGGCGAGCCTTCGTCGGTGTGCGGTTCTTCCGGTCGGTGTTCTTTCTCCCGGTGATCACGTCGCTGGTGCTGGCCGGCGTGATCTTCATCTGGATCTTCAACGACGACGGCCCGATACCGGCGCTGCTGGACCTGCTCGGGATGCCGACCGGGTCGTGGCTGACCAGCCCCACCCTCGCGCTGCCGGCGGTGGCGATCGTGGCCGCGTGGGGCCGGTTCGGGTTCGACATGCTCGTCGTGCTCGCCAGGCTCAACGAGATCCCGCGTGAGCTGGAGGAGGCCGCGCTGGTCGACGGCGCCGGCGCGTGGCAGCGGTTCCGCCACCTGACCCTGCCGCAACTGCGGTCCGTGATGTTCTTCCTGGTGGTCATCGAGACGATCTCGTCGTTCCAGGTGTTCGACGCGGTCTACATCATGACCGCGGGCGGTCCGGTCAACTCGACCTACACGCTGGGCTACATGCTGTACGACCAGGCGTTCAAGTTCTTCAACTTCGGTTACAGCGCAGCGGTGTCGATGGTCCTGTTCGTCATGGTGCTCGCGTTCACGCTGGTCCAGCGGCTCGCCTTCGGAAAGGACGAGACATGAGCGCTGTTGATCTGCCGACTCGTCGCCGGACGGGTGACGTGCTGTTCAAGCCCCGCGGTGTCGGCCGGGTGATCGTCCCGCTGCTGCTCGCGGTGGCGACGCTCGTCACGCTCTTTCCGTTCTACGCCATGGTGGTCCTGTCGCTGAAGCCCGCGGTCGGGCTGACGTTCCCGCAGGCGTTGATCCCGACGGGGCTCACGTTCGATGCGTACGAGGCCGTGCTCGGCGGGAACGACCTGCTGCGGTGGGTGCTCAACACGGTCGTGTACTCGGTGGTCAGCGTCGTGTTCGTGCTGCTGTTCGCGTCGATGGCCGGCTACGCGTTCGCGAAGAAGCGCTTTCCCGGTCGTACGGCCATGTTCTGGTCGTTCCTCGCCATGCTGATGGTGCCGTACCACATCACGCTGATCCCGACGTTCGTGTTGCTGTCGAAGATGGACGGCGTCAACACGTACTGGGGTCTCATCATCCCGACGCTGGCGAACGCGCAGGCGACGTTCCTCATGCGACAGTTCATCGCCGGCATCCCGGACGCGCTCATCGACGCGGCCAGGGTGGACGGCGCGTCGGACCTGCGGATCTTCGTGCAGCTGATCCTGCCGCTGTGCCGGCCGATCCTCGCCACCCTCGGGCTGTTCGTCTTCCTGTGGCACTGGAACGACTTCCTGTGGCCGCTCGTGATCGGGCAGGACTCGGACATGCGCACGCTGACCACCGGCATCGCGGGGCTGATGCGGGAGTCCCAGCCGTTGAACCAGACCCTGGCCGGCTCCGTGGTCGCGCTCGCGCCGATCTTCCTCGCCTACCTGTTCGCCCAACGGCACTTCACCGAGGGCGTCGCGATGACCGGGGTGAAGGGCTGACATGGTCGCCGATTTTGGTGTCGACGAGACCAAGCTGGAGCTGTTGCTGTCCACGCCGTCGCCCGCGCTCGTGGCGGACCTCGCCGAGGGCAGCGGGGACCTGGTGGTCCTTGGCGCGGGCGGCAAGATGGGTCCGACGCTGTGCATGCTCGCGGCCCGCGCGCTCGCGTCCGGTGGCCGGCGCGACCGGTCGGTCATCGCGGTCTCGCGGTGGAGCGACGACGCCGTCCGGCGGCGGCTCGAGGCGGCCGGGGTGTCGACGGTCGCGTTCGACCTGCTCGGCGACCGGCCCTACGACGAGCTGCCCGACGCCGCCGACGTCGTGTTCATGGTCGGCGCGAAGTTCGGCAGCGCCGGCAACCCGGCGCCGCTGTGGCAGACCAACGCCGTCGTGGCCGGACTCGCGGCGAAGCGCTACCGGGGTGCGCGGATCGCGTGCTTCTCCACGGGGAACGTCTATCCGTTCGTCAGCCCGACGAGCGGCGGCGCCACCGAGCGCGACGCCGTCGGGCCGGTCGGCGAGTACGCGATGTCGACGCTGGGGCGCGAGCGGGTCATGACGTACGCCGCGCAGCGCTACGACACCCCGACCACGCTGATCCGGCTCAACTACGCGGTGGAGCCGAGATACGGCGTGCTGGCCGACATCTGCACGGCGGTCCGCGACTCTCAGCCGATCGACCTCGGCGCCGGGTACGTCAATGTCGTGTGGCAGGGCTACGCGAACGAGGTGGCCCTGCGGTCACTGTCGATCGCGACGCCCGAGGTGGAGATCCTCAACCTGACGGGCCCGGAGACGCTGTCTGTCCGCGAGCTGGCCGAGGCGGCCGGCAAGGAGCTGGGTGTCGCGCCGGTCCTGACCGGCACTGAGTCGGACACCGCGCTACTGAACGACGCGACGCGCTGCCACGAGCTGTTCGGCACGCCCACCGTCCTGGCCCCGGAACTCCTGACGTGGCAGACGGAGTGGCACCGCAACGGCGGCGTCCTGTGGGACAAGCCAACAAAGTTCCAGGTCCGCGACGGCCAGTTCTAAACCCCGCGAGTCTCCCGTTCGCGACCGGTGAGTCGCCGTTTCGCGACGAACGAGCGTTAGACACGAAACGGCAACTCACCGGTTCTGAACGGGAGACTCGCGGGTTTTGGTCAGCGGGCGAACGCGGTCGCCACTTTGACGATCGCGGTGCCGACGTCGGACACCTCGTCCTTGGTCATGTCCTCGTGCAGCCAGAAGATCATCAGGCGGTTCAGCGCCTCGCGGGCACGCGGACAGAGGTCGGGCGGGTAGACACCGGCGCCGTCGACGGCGAGGTCTAGCGGGTGGCGGCCGGTGTCCCGCAGGGCGGCCATGCACGAGTAGATGGGTTCGCCGATGTAGCCCGGCGTGGTCGGCACGCCCTCCGCGGCCAGCGCCGCCGCCCACCGCGCGGTCTCGCCGCTCGGCACGAAGAACGGATAACACCAGTAGGACGCCTCGCAGCCGGCCGGTGCCTGCCAACGGGTCACGGCGGATGCCTCGTCGACCGCGGCGTCCAGCAGCGCCGCCGACTCGCGGCGCCGGGCCAGCACGTCGGGCAGCGTGGTGAGCTGCGGCAGCGCCACGGCGGCCACCAGCTCGCTGGCCCGGTAGTTGAGGCCGAGTCGGGGGTAGCCGCGTGACCCGCCGCCGGCACGGTCCCAGCCCTTGTCACGGAACAGCCGCATCTCCGCCGCGAGCCGCTCGTCGTCGGTGACGCACACGCCACCCTCGCCGGCGGTCATGTGTTTCGACTGCTGCAGCGAGTAGATGCCGATGTGCCCGTACCGGCCGAGGAACTCACCGTGGAAGCGCGTTGCGTGCGCCTGGCTGCAGTCCTCGAGCAACGCGATGCCGTGCCGGTCCGCGATGGCCCGCAGCGCACGCACATCGGTGGCGCCCCCGAACGGGTGCACGGCGAGGATCGCGACGGTGCGTTCGGTGACGCACGCCTCGACGGCCGCCGGGTCCATGCCGAGGTGGTCCGCGACATCGGCGAACACCGGCACGCACCCCTGGTACAGGATCGGCAGGACGCTGCCCGCGTCGGTGATCGGGGCCGTGATCACCTCGGCGCCCTGGTCCGGGTTCAGCGCCGCGAGCGCGGTGTGGATGGCGGCCGTGCCGGACGACACGGTGACCGCCGTGCCTGCGCCGTAGAACGCGGCGAACTCGGCCTCGAAACGTTCGGTCAGCGGGCCGCCGATCCCGAACAGCGTGCCGGACCGAATCGCGTCCGTCGCGAGTCGCACGGCCTCCTCGGGAAAGGGTTGTCTGGCGGACAGGGGGCCGCTACGGACCGGCGTCCCGCCGTCGACGGCAAGGCGATCTGCACTCACGCGGCACCTCTCGACGGATTATGGCCTTGACCGTAATCAACCCAAGGTGAACCAGTCAAGGTCAGAGGTACAGGTGGTAGGTCACCAGCGGCCGGCCGCTGCCTTCCAGGCCCTGCCGCCCGGTCGACTGCGCGGCGCCGGCACGCTCCAGCCGGTTGAGCACCCGCCGGGCCGTGCGCTGCTGGACGCTCAGCGCGGCGGCGACCGTACGGGTGGTGACCGTGGCGTCCTCCTGCTCGGCGAGCATCTCCTGCAGTCGCACGAGCGTCGCCTTCGACAGGCCGGCCCGCTCGCTGAGCAGCGACAGCGACGGGCGGCGGACCGACCGCAGCGACGTGCCGGACAGCGTCAGGTCGATGTCGTGCCGCATGGAGACGACCGCCGCCTCCTTGCCGAGCCGGCCCGCGCGCCCCAGCGCCCGCCGGGCCAGCGCCTCCGCCTCGGCGGCCGTCCCGCCGACCCCGAACCCGACCCGGACGGTGCCGTGGGTGGCGGCGAGCCGGGCGACGAGCGGCAGCTCGGTGAAGCCCGCCGTCGCGACCTCGAGCGGGCCACGGGTGGTGAAGATGACGAACTGCCCGTCGGCCGGTGCGACAACGGTGCCGCCGAGACCGCTTGCCTCACGGCGCAGGTCCGCCTCGGCCGCGGCGTCGGCCTCGCACAGGCCGATGGCCACCTGCGCGTCGCCGGACCGCGCCTCGCCGAACGCCACGAGGAGCTGTTGCATCGCGTACCGGACCGAGTGGATCGACGGGACAAGGCGGATCGCGGTCGTCTCGGACTTCAGCAGGTCGTACGCGGAGCGCAGACACGTGATGGCGACGCCGACGCCGTCCGCGGCGCGCTCCTGGTGGAACTCGACGATGTCGGTGGCGGTCAGGCCGCGGCGGTAGGGGAGGACGTGCGCGCCGGAGGTGGCGATGCCCGCTTCCTTCAACGTCTCGTCCACCTGGCCGACGTCGAGGATGTCGATGCTGAACGACGACGGGTCGTGCCCGTCGCGCAGCAGGTGGATCATGGCCGTGAGCAGGGGCGCGCCGGTGTAGTTGACGAAGCTGGCCGGCCGGTCGAGCACGCCGGCGGCGGACGCCATCTCATACGGCACCACCCCGGTGAACAGCCACGCGTCGACCTCGCCCGGCGCGCCGCGCACGACCTCCTCGGTCTGGGTCTCCGTGCGGTAGGGGAGCGCGACCGTGGCGACCCCGGGCATCGCGCCGACGACCTTGCGGGTCGACGTCACCAGATCCCGCGGCCCGACGACACCAACGGTGACCATGCGCGATCCTTGCTCCGTTCCCACAACGCGTGCCGATGACCCGGTGCGCACATTCTACTGGGCGATCACCGGCCACGGGCCGCCTCACGCGCCGCCACGCGCACATCCTCGACTGGACGTCGATGAAAGAATCGCCGCGTGTCACCCGCGACGAACCAGAACCGTCTCGAGGCCCTGCGCCACTCGGTGACGGCCGCCATGCTCACGCCGTTCGACGCGACCGGGGTCCCGGTCGTCGAGGCCGCGGGTCCCTACGCGGCCTCGCTGGT
>Ga0193717_1001933_pt1 | contig 12314 bp, 7 predicted proteins | sample U2c2metaG_FD_145900 | JGI IMG/M metagenome (GOLD analysis project Ga0193717, IMG submission 145900) | Soil microbial communities from a riparian zone of the East river system, Colorado, United States - U2c2 | ecosystem: Environmental > Terrestrial > Soil > Riparian zone | place: USA: East River...
GACGACGCCGTGACCCACGAGGTGCGCAACCATGTCATCGTGGTGCTAGCCCGCACGGCAAACGAACCCACGGTCCTGGGTGCGCTCCAGTATCCGGCGCGGCAATTGATCATCGAGCGGCCCGAGCCACGACTCTGGACGCCGCCTGCCATCGCGAGCGCCGAGTACGAATCATCGCCCTCGTTCACACCCGACGGCCGCGAGATGTACTTTTTTCGCGCCGACCGGAATTTCGGCAACTACCGCCTCATGGTCTCGCGTTGCGTGAACGGCGCATGGAGTGCACCCGAGCCACCGTCGTTCGCAGCGACGCTGCCGGTGCTCGAGGCCGATCCATTCGTCTCCATCGATGGCAAGCAACTCTATTTCGTTTCTTCCCGCCACAAACAGAGCAAGCCCGGCGAAGAGGATCTCGACATCTTTGTCGTGCAAGGTGGCGCCGATGGCCATTGGGGCAAGCCGCAACGCCTGCCGGAGCCGGTGAACTCTCCCGGCGCCGAGCTGCTGCCACGTTTGTCAGCCGACGGCCGGCTGCTGTTCGGCTCGAGTCGCGAGGGTGGGTTTGGTCTGGGCGATATCTACATCGCCACGTTCGCGAAAGGCACATGGAAGGTCGAAAACGCCGGCCCGCCCATCAGTACACCCGCCAATGAGTACGAAGCGGAAATCTCCCGGGACGGCAAGACCATGATCGTGGTCGCCGACCGGGGCGACCGCTCGCATCTCTATCTATTCGAGCGCGGAGAATCCGGATGGAAAGAGACTGGCAAGGTGCCGGCGCGGTCCGACGTGTTTCAGGTGGGACCGCTGCTGTCGCCCGGAGCGGAGCGGATCTTGTTCGCGCAGGCTCATGGAGATCGCTCAGGTGAACTTTTCACCTTCGACCTGAAGCCCGCCGGCGACTCTCCCGCCTGGCCACCTCACTGCGCCGGCGTGACTGGCTCGTTGAGCTTCTCACGCTCTTCGATGAGTTCCACGAAGTACGGCGCGCCTACGAGCGTCTCGCCCTCGCCGTTCTTGTATGGCGCCGACTTTGCCTGGTCGAAGTAGCTGCGCGCGGCATCCAGGTTGCCCAACCGCCGGTTGTACTCACCCAGTAGATAGAGCGTGGTGATCCGTCGGTCATCGCTCTTCGGAATGGCCAGCTGGCGCTCCAGCATAGGGAGCGCCTTCTTCACGTACTCGAGACTCTTCGCCGGATCGTCCTGCGAATACTCGTACGCCATGAGGCGATTGAAGAAACACCAGAACTCCTCGTCCATGCCGCGCTGGCCGTAGATCTTTTCCAGCCACTCGAGCTTCTCGACACGAGTGACAGGCGGTTTACCCTTGTCGTAGTTCTCGGCGAGCCAGGTCTTCACGCGCTCCAGCGCTTCGCCTTCGAGCTCCTTGAAATCATCGCCGAACGCGCCGTAGCCGCTCTTGGGGTTGAACCACAGCCAACTGTCATCGGTCATCGGCCAGAACACCTGGTCTTCCTTGCCGGGCCAGGAATAGATGTAGCTCCCCGAGCTCATGGGCTCCTGGACCGTGATGCTTTTCCCGGAGACCGGGTCGCGCGCCTTCGATTCGCCCCACGTCGTGGCCAGCGCTGGCTGGATCAGGACGACGGCACCGATCGCGGCGAAGAAGCTGCTGATGTTCCGCATGACACCCTCCTATCACCAATTAACGTTCGGCGCATGTTAGCGGGGTTTCCTTGGGCCACGGCTTCACAACGCGTAACCTTGCGCGATGTCGCAAGCCGTTCAGAGAATCCTGGTTCTGGGTGCTTATGGATTCTTCGGCGGCCGCATTTGCGCAGCGCTCGCCAAGAACCCCCGGATCCATCTCATTCTCGCCGGTCGTGACCTCGCCAAGGCCACCGCGGCGGCCTATCAAATTGGGCTGAGCGCCAATCAAGCGCGCGCCGTCGATGCCACCCATCCGCAGCTCGCGCTGCAGCTTCGCAAGCTCGGCATCAACACGCTGATCCACACCGCCGGTCCGTTCCAGGATCAGGGCTACGAGGTGGCGAGTGCGGCAATCGAGGCGGGTTGCCACTACGTCGATCTCGCCGACAGTCGCGCCTTCGTCAACGGCATCACCACGCTGGATGCCAAGGCGCGAGCCGCGGGAGTTTCGGTTGTCAGTGGTGCGAGCTCGCTCCCGGCACTCACCTCCGCGGTGGTCGACCAGTACCGCGGCGAGTTCTCGCGGCTCGATGCCATTCGCATCGGCATCACGTCGGGGGCGGTTGTTCCAGGCGTCGCGACGATTCGCGGGATTCTGGGCTATTGCGGCAAGCGATTTCGCACATTGGAGAACGGCGCCTGGATCGATGTGTACGGCTGGCTCGATACGCAGCAAGTTGAATTTCCCAAGTCAGTCGGAGCCCGGTACCTCAGCCGCTGCGATGTCCCCGATCTGGACTTGTTCCCGAAACGATATGCGGGCGTGAAGACCGTGAGCTTTCGCGCGGGATTTGCCAGCAGCACCGGTCACAAGGTGGTCGAGCGCCTGGCCCTGCTCGTCAAGCAGGGCCAATTGAAGACCGCGGCTCCATTTGCGCGCCCGCTGCATACCCTCGGCCGCTGGCTGAAGCCGCTATTTAGCGATCGTGGCGCGATGTTCGTGAGGATGGAGGGCCTCCATCATGCGAATCGTGCGCCGCACGCGCTGACCTGGAATCTCGTCGCTCGGGAGAATCATGGACCGAACATTCCGTGCACGGCGGCGATCGCCCTGGCTAACAAGATCGCGGCAGGCGGAAAGCTGCCGGCGGGCGCCATGCCGTGCATGGGGCTGCTGACGGTTGCGGAGCTGATGGCGCCGCTGAAGGGGCTCAGCATCCGCGAGTTTCCGCCTCTGGGCCCTGGCGGCCTAGATCTCTGACCACATTCTGAGAAGGTTGTGGTAATGCCCGGCCAGCGCCACGGCCTCGTCCGTCTCGCCGTGTTTACCGCGGAGTTTCTGGATGGTCTGGTCGAGCCGGTACAGCGTTTCGCGATGACGCTCATCCGCCACCATGCTTTGAGTCCAGAAGAACGAGCTCACGCGCGCGCCGCGCGTGACGGGATTCACGCGATGCAGGCTGCCGGAGGTATAGAGGATGAGGTCCCCCGCCGGTAGTTTGACTTCGTGCTGCCCGAAGGTGTCGAACACGACCAGCTCGCCGCCCTCGTATTCGGACGGGTCGGTGAGAAACAGCGTCGACGACAGATCCGTCCGGATGAAATGCGAGCTGCCCGGCACCGCGCGTACGGCGCCGTCGATGTGCGTGCCGTACTGTTCGCCGCCTTCGTAGCGATTGAACAGCGGCGGCACGGACTTGAGCGGCAGCGCCGCCGAGAAAAACAGTGGATTGCGCGAGAGCGCGGTGAGGATCAGTTCGCCTAACTGCCGTCCGACGGGCGACAGCTCGGGGAGCTGGCGGTTCTTTTTCACCAGCGCGCCCTGCTCCCCGACGGTGGCTTTCCCGTCGGTCCATTCAGCGGAATCGAGCAGGCGGCGACACTCCGCCACCTGCTCGGGAGTCAGTACCTTCGGCACGTGAATCATCATGCGGCGGATGCTCGCATGAGTGGTTCAGAACGAGAAGTTCACCGAAAGCAGCGCCGAAAGTGGCGTGCCGGGGATATAACGCGAGCCGCCATTGTTGAGCTGCGCCACATACTCTTCGTCGAGGAGGTTGTAGCCATTCAACTGTATGGTCACCTTGTCGTTCACCTGGTAGCCCAGCATGGCATCCACCACCCAGTATTCGGGCGCGGTCGGCACGTTCGTCGTTGGGAGGATTGCATTCGAGATCGAGCGCGCGACGGTATCGACGTAGCGCGCGCCGCCGCCGATGGTGAGTCCAAACGGCGTGCGGTAGGTGGTCCAGCTCGAGAAGGTCAACTCGGGTGACCAGTTGATCTGCGAGCCGGTCTGCGTGGAGCTGCCCTGGACGACTTCTGTGTCCATCTTCGCGATGCCCGCGGACAGGTCCCAGTTCTCGGTCAACTTGCCGACGATACCGAGCTCGATGCCCTTCACCTCGCGCTCGCCAACCTGCACGAACACATTGGGATCGGTCGCGTCCGGCACCAGCTCGTTCTTGTTGCTGCTGTCGAAGATCGCGCCGGTGACAGCCAGTGCGCCGTCGCGGAATTCCCACTTCGTGCCGAGCTCGAGGTTCTCGCCTTCGGTTGGCTCGAGATCGGTGCGGTTTGCGCTGTTCCCGGTCCCGGGTGGAGCCAGCGTGAAGTTGGCGCCGCCGGGAGGCTGCTTGGAGTTGGCATGCGATAGATAGACGCTGGCGTTCGGCAGTGGCTTGAACAGCACGCCCACCTTGTACGAGAACAGTGTGTCGTCCGTCCCGAGCTGCGTCGGCGTGAGCACCTGGTTAGGTGCCGTGCCGGTGAGCGCCATGCTTTCGAAATCCGTGTCGTACGAATCGAGCCGGAAGCCACCCGTCACTTCCCACTTCTCGGCGAAGCTCAGCGTGTCGAACGCGTACGCGCCGATGGTTTGCGTCTCGCCGCGCGTGAACACGCCGTTGCGTGCGGGCGCGTAGCCCGGCGGCGCGTCGGTGAGCCCCGGGTTGTACGGATTCGCCGGTACGAGCGCGCCCAAGCTGGCGGCCGCGTATGCCGGGTTGAATTGCTCTTCGGAGATGAACTCGACGCCCGTTGTGATGGCGTGACTCACGGAGCCAGTCGCGACGTTGATCGTGAGGTTCGTCTGGTTCGTCATGAGCGTGTTCTCCTGGAACTTGCTCTGACGCGTGCGGTTCACGGTCCACGTGTCCGGATCCGGGCTCGGGATGGTCACGGCGTTGACGCCGGTGAGAATGTAGAACTGCTCGAGCCGGCCATAACGCGTGCTGTTGCGGATCGACACGTTGTCGTTGAAATCATGCTCGAAGCGCGCCGTGAACATCGTGCCCGAGGTCTGCTCGAAGTCGCTGCGGTAGCCGTAGTAGTTCTCGCTGTCGACTTGCTCGGGCACGACGCCCGGGGCGCGCGGCGGCCCCAACGGCGGCGTGCTCGGAGGCGGATTGGGGTCGAGATCGCGATTGTAGAAGCCGTCGAGGCCGAGCGTCGTGACCCCGCCGTCGGGCACGTTGTCCTGCTCGGTGTGCAGTAGATAGAAGTACGAGCGCGTGTCGCTTTCGAGGCCGAACGCAATCGACGGCGCCACCGCCCAGCCTTTGCGCTCGATGAAGTCACGGCCGTCGACGTCGCCGTCCTGACCCATGACGTTCACGCGGAAAGCGGTGCCGCTGCCTTCGAAGCGGTGATTGATGTCGCCCGTGATGCGCCCGTTCGACGCGGTGCCGTAGCTGGCAGTGCCACCCGTGAAGCTCTCGGGCGTGGGCACCTTGCTGGACATGTTCACATAGCCCGATGCAGCGCCGCGGCCGTAGTCCGGACCCGCCGGACCCTTGGCGATCTCCACCTGCTCGGTGTTGAACGTGTCGCGCGTGACGGAGCCGAGATCGCGGATGCCGTCGATGAAAATGGAGCCCTGCGTGTCGAAGCCGCGCATGAAGATGGAATCGCCAGTGGCGGTGTTGCCGTTCTCACCCAACAAGAACGTGACGCCCGGCGTATTCCTGAGCGCCTGCGACAGCGTCGTCGCGCCCTGCTGCTGCAGCACTTCCTTGCTCACGATGGAGATCGTCTGCGGCGTGTCGATGAGGTCCTGCGTGAATTTCGGCGAAGACACGCGATCCACTTTCGGCGTCTCTTCGGGCTCGGGCGCGGCCACCGAAACCTTGGGCATGGTCTTGGCTTCTTCGGGCGCCGTTTGGGCTTTGGCTGCGGCTGCGGAAAGCGCGAGGCTCACGGCCACGGCAATCGATAGATTCGACACGGTTAGCTCCCAAATGCGGTTGTTGCGATCCCCGCGCTCTCTGGCTATCCCGGTCGGGAGTGGCTGGCATTGCTGCCGGGGCGGCCGCTGAACGGTGATCACTCCGTCTCAGCAACGGCCCGCATCGTATTGCGAATCATTCTTGTTTGCAACAGAGAATGAATGCTATTTGGGCCACACTTATTAATGGCGTGACCGCGGTCTCAGGCCCCTAGCTGCCTTGTTTATTGGGATCCCGCCAGGTTCGCTCGAATGGCAGGCGCCAGGCATGCGGCGCGACGAGCTGGTGGATGGCATTCGGCCCCCAGGACCCCTGGGAATATGTACGCACCGGCGGCGGGGTCTCGAGCAGCGGGACGGACACTTCCCAGAGGCGCTCGATTCCCTCGGCCGTGGTGAACAGCGTGTGATCACCGCGCATGGCATCGAGGATGAGGCGCTCGTAGGCCTCGAGAACGTCACCGACCTGGCCGGTGTCGTTCATCGCGAATTGCAAGCTGTGCTTGTCGAGACGCATGCCGGGCCCGGGCCGCTTGCCATAAAACGACAGCGAGGTTTTTGCGGCATCCGCAAGATCGAATGTCAGGTGATCCGGGCCGTGCGCGCCGATCCCCGAGCCTTCGGGAAACATGCTCTTCGGCGGCTCGCGAAACGCGATCGAGATGATCCGCTTGCCCTCGGCGAGTCGCTTGCCGGTGCGTAGATAGAATGGGACACCGGCCCAGCGCCAGTTGTCGATCGAACATTTCAGCGCGATGAAGGTTTCGGTGTCGGATTCGGGCGCCACGCCCTCCTCGTCGCGATAGCCGATGTACTGCCCGCGCACGACTTCATGGGGCTGGATCGGCAGCATGCTGCGAAACACCTTGTTCTTTTCTTCACTGATGGGCTTGGGCGCCAGGTTAGTCGGCGGTTCCATCGCCATGAACCCCAGGATCTGGAACAGGTGCGTGACCACCATGTCGCGATACGCGCCCGTGGATTCGTAGAACCCCGAGCGCTTGCCCAGGCCCAGCGTTTCCGGCACGTCGATCTGCACGTGGTCGATGAAATTGCGGTTCCAGATGGGCTCGAACAATCCGTTGGCGAAACGGAACGCGAGAATGTTCTGCGCGGGTTCCTTGCCAAGGAAATGGTCGATGCGAAAGATCTGCTCTTCGGCAAACACCTCGTGCAGCTTGGCATTGAGCTGCACGGCGCTCGCGAGGTCCGTGCCGAAGGGCTTCTCCATGATGATGCGCGAGTTCTGCACCAGCCCGGCATCGCCCAGCATGCGCACCGCGGACAACGCCGCGTTCGGCGGTACCGACAGATAGTGCAGGCGCCGGCTCTCGGCGCCGATGGAGCTTTCCGCGCGCGCCACGGCCTCGGCCAGCGCCGCGGGACCCGCGTCCAGCGACACGTAATCGAGTGACGGCGCGAAGCTGCTCCAGTCGCTATCGGAAACTTTGCGCGTCGAAAACTCGTTCAGCGACTCGCGCGCGAAATTGCGGAAGCTCTCGGCGTCGAATGCGTCGAGGGACACGCCGATGATGCGGCAGGCCGGAATGAAACCGGCTCGCGCCAGATACAACAGGCCGGGGATGAGCTTGCGGCGCGCGAGATCACCCGTCGCACCCACGAGCACGACGACTTGGGGAAAACGCGGTCCGACTCCGGCTGGAACTTTCGTCACGGTGCACTCGCCTTCTTGCAAGTAGAGAACACCCCTCGTGACGAAGGTTTTACCACATCAAGGACCGACCGTGATTTCCGCTCCCTTGTACTCGACCGTCGCATCTGCGGCCGCATCCAGTTCTGCCGGCGCCTTGCCACCCGCCTTGATCCAGCGCACGTTGAACTTGCGTTCAACCGGCATTCCGGGATAGCTGCCTGATCGTGCGCCGATCGTCAGAATGCCTTTGGTCGCGTCATAGCGCAGTGGAATCCGCGCGAACTCGCCGCGCTCGTACCCGTAACTCACGCCGTCATCTTCGTAGTAATCGAAGCTGCCATCGGCGCCGGTGAACACGAACAACGTGATCGGCGCGCCCGGCTTCTCGGCGGAGTACTGCACGTCGGGGCCCACGGGGACGATGGATCCGGCGCGCACATAAAGCGGCATGCGGGCAAGCGGCGCGGCTGCCAGCACGCCCTGCCCGCCGGCGGTCTTGGTGCCCGAATGGAAGTCGTACCAGTCGGCGCCGGCCGGTAGATAGACCTGACGGGTGCGGGCCTTGTGCTCGTGCACCGGGGCAACCAGGAACGCCTTGCCGAACAGGAACTCGTCGCGCACATCGCGCGCGGCGGGGTCATCGGCGAAGTCCATGGCGAGACCCCGCATGATGGTGCCGTCACGATGATAGGTGTCGGCCGCGACGGTATACGTGTACGGCAGCAGGCGATAACGCAGCTTGTCGTGCCACACCAGGCTGTTGAACACCTCGGACCCTTGCGGCGCGAGATTGAAGATTTCGCGGAACGGGAACTCGCCGTGCGAACGGAACAGCGGCGCGAACGCGCCAAACTGGAACCAGCGCAGGTTGAGCTCGCGCCATTCCTCGAGATCCGCCGCCGCGGGCTTGGCGGTGCTGTAGCGACTCTCGTTCGCGAAACCGCCGATGTCGAAGGTCCAGTTGGGCAGACCCGAGTAGCCGACGCTTACACCCGCGGAGATCTGGTTGTGGAGATCATCCCAGCGCGACGCGATGTCGCCGCTCCACACCGCGGCGGCGTGACGCTGCAGGCCTGCGAAGCCCGAGCGCGTGAGAATGAACACGCGTTTGTCGGGGCTGACCTGGCGCGAACCTTCGTAGACTCCGCCGGTGTGCACCAGTGGATAGGAGTTGAAGTAGTTCTCCGCCGGTCCCAAGGCTGTAGGTCCTATGCGCGCCTTGATGGAATCGATGTCGAGATTCGAGTGCACGTCAGGCTCGGTGGCGTCCATCCACCACGCGTCGATGCCGAGCACGTTGAGGTTCTCGTTGAGCTGGCGCCAGTAGATATCGCGTGCCGCTTTCGCGTACGGGTCATAGAACGAGTTCTTGTAACCCGGCCCCACCCAGTCGAGCGCGCCGGCTTCGATGTTGCCGCGATACATGTATCCGGCCGCATCGAGCTCTTTGTAGTTATCCGTCGTCGGATAGAACTTCGGCCACACGGAGATCATGAAGTGCGCGTTCATGGCGTGCACCTTGTCGAGCATGCCTTTCGGATCGGGGAAGCGCGTCTTGTCGAACTGGTGCGAACCCCAGGAGTCCTCTTTCCAGTAAAACCAGTCCATCACGATGTTGTCGAGCGGGATCTTTCGCTTGCGGTACTGCGCGACCACGTCCAACAACTCTTTCTGCGTGGTGTAGCGCTGCCGGCTCTGCCAGAAGCCATACGCCCAGCGCGGCAGCATCACGGCCTTGCCGGTGAGCGCGCGATAGCCGCCGATGACTTCGTCCTGGGATCCGCCCGCGACGAAGTAGTAGTCGATAGCGCGGCCGACATCGGAGGTGAACGTGAGCGAGTGCCGCTCTGCATCGGGCAGCGGATCGTTGTGCAGCAACGCGAGATACCCATCGTTGGGAATCCACTCGATCTTGAAGGCCACGGGTATGCCGTCGGCCATGACCACGTCAAAGTTGTGATACCAGGCGGCCCAGTTCTGGCGCCATCGATCGAGCACCAGCTTGCCGTCGACGTACACCTTGAAATAGCTGCTGCCGTAGAGCTGGAATTTGTGATTGCCGGCCTTCGCGGACTCCAGCGTGCCTTCCCAGGTCACTGTCTGGTTCGGAAGGATGTTAGGCGGCGATCCGGCGTTCGGCTCCTTCGTCACCAGCAAGTCCTTCGGCCAGTTGAAGCGGTCGCGGATGTACTGGTAGTTGATGTCTTTCTCGACGCGCTCGAGCTTCTGCTGGCCGTCGATGTAGTAGCGCGTCGTGAACCCGCCGTCCTTGCCCGCCGCATCGCGGATCTTGAGGTCGCGCGATGCCAGACCGTAGGGCTTCGGGTTGCCGAGCCGCGTGATGCCGTTGTTGTCCCACAGCACGCCGTAGTTGCGGGTCGACACCACGAACGGCACGCCAATGTCCATGTTGTGCTGGGCGAGTTCGACGTCTTCGCCGTTCAGATTCATCTGCGCGTTCTGATGCTGACCCGAACCGTAAAAGGCTTCGTCGGTGCCAGCGTTGAAGCGCTGTGAGACGCCAGCTTCCAGCTTGCGGGACGGTTCTTCGGCCAGCAGCGGTTTGCCGGCCAGATCGGTGAAACGCACCGCGCCGTTGGCGAGCGCCACGTGGGCAACGATCTGCGAAGTTTCGAGCACCACCTCGCCTTCGCGCTTTGCCACCTTGAAGGCCACCGGCTTCTGCGTGGAGTCGATCACCATGAGGCTCTTGGGCAGATCGAGATTCGCATCGGCCACCGACGTGACCCGCACGATGCGATCCGTCCTGACCTCGAGGCGTACCCGGTGCGACGCGCTGTCCGCCGGTGTCACCAACACGCCAAGTTCGTTCTGGACGAACGACCCTTCGGGCGCTTCGGCCGCGCAACCGGAAAGCACGAGCACGCACATCCATCTCGTCAGCATTTTCATGAGACCCCTCGGAACACGATTCGAATTTTTTGGGCCCGGGAATTCTAGCGAGACCCGCAAGCTAAGGTCCGAAGAGGTAATCAAAAGCGAAATTGCCGGAAGACGAAGCCTGAGCGTCGTGGGGGCGCCGCATGAGTCTCGTCTTCCGGCATGTCGCAGCCGCATGGCCTGCAACCCGCGATTTCCCGGATGAAAGTACAATGCTCTAATGAAAATTCAAGATCAAGTGGTTTTGGGGCAGAATCCCCCGCCGGTCATTACCACTAGAACTACACAATCCATGGCCACCAAAACCGCTCCCCCTCGTGTCCCAGCTCAGGAACCCGTCTCGCGCAGCGTTCGTTATCGGGCCCCCGCCCTCGAAAAGGGTCTCGATGTCATCGAGCTCCTGGCCGCTGAAAAATCGCCCCTCAATCTTTCGTCCATCTCGCAGCGCCTCGGCCGCTCTTCGGGCGAGCTATTTCGCATGCTCCAGGTGCTCGAATTCAAGGGATTCATCACCACCGCCGAAAACGGCAGCGGATATGTCCTCACCAACAAGCTGTTTGCGCTGGCGATGGCGCAGGCGCCGGTTCGATCCCTGGTGGAAACCGCGCTGCCCGTCATGCGCAAGCTGGTTCAGGACATCGGTCAGTCCTGCCACATCGCGGTGGCTTCGGAAGACCAGATCGTCGTGATCACGCGTATCGAACGCCCGGGAGACCTCGGCTTCTCGGTGCGCATCGGCTACCGCCGCGAGATCGCAACCGCCACCTCGGGCCTCGTGCTATTCGCCTACCAGAACGATGATGTCCGGCGCATCTGGCTCAAGCGCTGCCGACTCAAGGGCGACGCCGCTGATAGTTTCGTCGAGCGCGCCAACATCGTACGCACGCGGGGTTACCACGAAGCAGCGTCACACTTCGTGCGTGGCATCGTCGATTTGTCCGCGCCCATTCTGCGCGGCGAGGTCGCGGTCGCGGCCCTCACCATTCCGTTCGTTCACAGCAATCCCCTGCAGGTCGAGATGGCCCAGGCAGTGGAGTTCGTGCGTGCGGCCGCGAAACAGATATCCAACGAAATCGTGCACGGGGACCTTCCATGACGGATGCGACGAGGGTGAAGACGGCGCTGATCACTCCCGGATTTCTCGTCGCGACGGTTCTCGTCGTTGCATTGTTTTTCTTCTGGGGCGTATCCAACAGCCTCAACGACGTATTGATCCCGCAGTTCCGCAAGACATTCCTGCTCAGCGACTTCGCATCGAGCCTGGTGCAATTCGCGACGTTCATCGGGTACTTCGTGTTCGCGATCCCCGCCTCTCTCTTCATGCGCCGTTTCGGTTATCGCGCCGCGGTGGTCATGGGTCTCGCGTTGTTCGGCACGGGCGCGCTGCTGTTCTACCCGGCGGCGCAGCTCGGTGAATATCACTGGTTCCTCGCCGCGCTGTTCGTGGTCGCGAGCGGTCTGTCGTTCCTCGAGACGTCCGCGAACCCGATGATCGCAGTGATGGGCCCTCCCCAAACCGCCGATCAGCGCCTGAACTTCGCGCAGGCCTTCAATCCGCTCGGAACGATCGCCGGCGTTTTCGTGGGCAAGACTCTGATCCTCTCCGAACATCATTTCACCGCCGATGACATTCGCGCGATGGAACCGGCCGCGCAAGCCACGTGGCGCGCCAGCGAGCTCGCGGCTGTCAAACTACCCTACGTGGGCATCGCCTGCGTGGTACTCATCTGGGCGCTGCTGGTGGCGGTCGCGAAATTTCCCGCGATGGCGCGCCGTCTCGAGGCGGACGACGCGACTCCGGCCGGCGGTTTCAGCGGCCTCGCGCAGTTTCCGCGTTACTGGTTGGGCGTATTCGCGCAATTCGCCTACGTCGGTGCGCAGGTCGGCGTGTGGAGCTTCCTGATCCGTTACACGCAGCACA